>Ga0182027_10014955_pt1 | contig 10712 bp, 9 predicted proteins | sample 712E1DmetaG_FD_121300 | JGI IMG/M metagenome (GOLD analysis project Ga0182027, IMG submission 121300) | Permafrost microbial communities from Stordalen Mire, Sweden - 712E1D metaG (Illumina Assembly) | ecosystem: Environmental > Terrestrial > Soil > Wetlands > Permafrost | place: Sweden...
AAAGTAGAAATGTGAGCAGAATGGTAAAAATAATTTTCATGCCTGACCTGTGAATTTTAATTACATGAAAGTTAAGATTATTTCTTAATTAAACGAACCGGAATCTGAAGGATTTAAGTGAATTTAGCTATTATCTCGTCACAAATAGCATATCCCTGTTTTGTAAGTTTAAGAAGGTTCCCATTTTTAACGATCATTCCATTGTCCTCAAGCATCTGAAGATATTGCGAATTCTTTAAAAGCCACTCTTCTCCAAATCTTTCTTTCAGATCAGGAATATCAAGTCCGAAACTCCTTAGCGCCAGCATTGTATATTCATTTATACTTTCTTCTGCAGAAATAAATTCATGGTTGGCTTCGGCAAAACCTCTTTCCTCAATTTGCGCAATGTATAGTTTTAAGCTGGAATAATTCCACCATCTTTTCCCGTCAGCAAAAGAATGAGCTGATGTCCCAAAGCTGAGATAATCCTGATAACGCCAGTATGCATTGTTATGAATACATTCATAACCGGGCTTTGCAAAATTAGAAACTTCGTATTGTGAAAAACCATTTGCTTCCATTAAATCAATCGTCATTTCATATAGATCCGCATCATAATCTTCATCCTGGATTTTTACTTTCCCGTCAAGTACCATTTTATTAAGGATAGTGCCTCTTTCAAGAATCAGGCTGTATGTGGAAATATGCTGCACGGGGAGAGAAACTGCAATGTTGAGATTATTTGTCCAGATTTCCTTTGTTTGTCCCGGAAGGTTAAAAATAAGATCAACACTGATATTGTTGAAACCGGCGTCTACTGCATTCCTGACAGTTCGAATTGCGGTTTCTTTATCGTGAATTCGCGTAAGGAATTGAAGTTCATTTTCATTGAAGGATTGTATGCCGATGCTTATCCTGTTAATACCGGCCTTGCGGAATTCTTTCAGTTTATCCCCGGATACAGTGCCGGGATTTGTTTCCATGCTTATTTCAGCAGACTCATTCACATTAAATTTTTCTTTTATGAAGGTGATTATTTCGTTCAGGTATGCTGGCTGCATTAGTGAAGGTGTACCGCCTCCGAAATATATCGAAGTAATGTTCCGGTTTTTTGAATAAAGACCGGCATAATAATTAATCTCTTTTAATAATGCGGTTTTGTATGAGAAAATGTTATCGGTTGTTATTATAGAATAAAAATCACAGTAAATACACTTGTGGTCGCAGAAGGGGATATGAATGTATATTGCTGTATTTTTCATATACAGTAATATGGTAAAATTCTTTTAATTATTCCCTATTATTCTTTGAACTGATTTTCCCCAGCTATTCCTACAGGCCATCTTAAGGCCATCTTAAGGCCGTCTTAAAACGTCAACCAAGCATCAACTCCTATACTTTTGTTAGACAGTTGATATTCGCCAAGGCCTGAGTTGTTATACAATTACTATTCGCCAAGGCCTTCCTGACTATACAGTTACTCTGCAATTTAATTTATCAAGGCCACAATCATTAGACAAGTCCCAACTTTATGGCCATAATGATTAGGCAATTCCCAACTTCAAGGCCATAATGATTAGACAATTTCAATTTCCAAGGCCATAATGATTAGACAATTCCAAACTTCAAGGCCTCAATGATTCTACAATCGCGCCCCCCATTCTTCCATCAATCCAATAATCAATTACTCCATTGTTTCTACTTCATGAGTTCGCGGGCGCCTTTTAGGCTGGCTTCGGTTACGTTTTCTCCACTCATTAGTTTTGCGACTTCTCTTACACGTTCATTTTCATTCAAATGTTTTATTGAACTTACTACTCTCCCTTCAATTGTGCTTTTCTCTACTATAAAATGCGTGTCTGCCAATCCTGCAATCTGTGGCAGATGCGTAATTGAAATTACCTGGTAATATTCCGAAAGCGATTTAAGCGCTTTACCGACTTTCTGTGCTATTCTTCCGCTTACGCCTGTATCTATTTCATCAAAAATCAGAAGAGGGAATTTATCATTCTTGGCAAGTATCGTTTTTAATGCCAGCATTATTCTGGATACCTCACCTCCCGATGCAATTTTTGCAAGAGGCTTAAGGTCTTCACCAATATTGGTTGAAATGTAAAACTCCACTTCATCAATTCCACCGGAGGAGTATATATATTTATTGTCTTTTAAAAGAATATACTCTTCTCCATCTGTTGCTTTAGATTGGGATATTTTTACTTCAAAAGCGGAATCCGGGATTCCGAGATCCGCAAGGACATCTTTAACTTCTTTTGATATTAGAGCAGCAGCCTGTTTTCTTTTCTTGGAAATATTCTCTGCAGCCGTTCCGCATTCTTTGCGGAGAATATTTATTTGTTCTTCAAGTGATTTTATCTTGTCGGAGAAATTCTCGGCAAGATCGAATTCCTCACCAATCCTTTTTCTATGATCAAGCAGGGCTTTTACCGAACCGCCATATTTTTTCTTCAACATCGTTATCGCACCCAGTCGATCACGTTTTTTATCTGAATCAGCCGGGTCAAGATCAATCTTTGATGAATAGTTCCTTACAAATTCCGCTATATCGTTAATAAGTGCAAGTGCATTTCCGCATTCGCTTAATGTATCATCAATGGACTTATCAATACGTGAGATTTCATTCAATTCATTTTTAATTTTAACAAGTGAATCATAAACAGAATTTTCATTATCATAGATTAATCCATAAACTTTCGATGCTGAAGAGGCAAGTTTTTCAGAATTCTCAAGTATTTTCAATTCTTCAATAAGTTTTTCTTCTTCACCTTCAGTCGTGGAGATGGCGTCAATTTCTTTTATCTGGAAGAAGTAAAAGTCTTTCTTTTCGCGGAGGGAAGATTCTTTGGCTTTAAGCTCTTTCAGTTCTTTAACCAGTGAGCGGAGCTCTGAGTAAAGTTTTTTATAATGATCAAGCAGGGCATGGATTCCTCCAGAGCCAAATTCATCGAGAAAATCGATATGTGTTTCACTCCGGAGTAATGACTGATGCTCATGCTGGCCGTGAAGATCAACAAGCAGGTTGCCGAGCACCTTGATTACAGCAAGTGAAACAGGTGTATCATTAATGAAGCAGCGGTTATTTCCTTTTGAGGAAATCTCTCTGCGCAAAATAAGTTCAGGGAGGGGGTCGATATCATTTTCTTCAAGTAATTTATCAATCTTTTTATTCAGTGTTATATCGAAGATTCCTTCAACATAGGATTTTGAAGCTCCTTTTCTGATTACTTCAGTTGAGGCACGTTCACCGAGAAGGAGGCCCATTGCATCTATGAGGATAGATTTTCCCGCGCCGGTTTCACCGGTAATAATATTAAGTCCTTTACCGAACTCAACATTAATGTGTTCAATTAGCGCATAATCTTTTACTAACAGGGATTTCAGCATGGTACAATAAATTTAATGAATATTAATTTAAAGTATTTACCGCAAATAAAAAGAAGTTGAAAAGCAGAATACCTAAACCGGCAGAGATAGTTTAACATGAATGGCATCTGCAAATTTGCTAATGAGATTCCAGTTGGATTCGTTTTCAAAGAAATTTCCTGTAACAATTATCCTGGCGCCGTTCTTCACTTTTTGTCGCGCTGCTTCAGGGGTTTTAATCCCTCCGCCAACTACAATCGGGACAGTACATAATTCCGAAACAGCTTTTACCATTTCATCAGGGACAGGGTTATCGGCACCGGAGCCGGCTTCAAGATAAATAAGTTTCATTCCAAGATACTCTGCCGCAAGGGCAGTAGCTGCGGCTATTCCCGGTTTGTTTCTTGGAATCGGAAGGCTGCCGCTCATATACTGAGCTGTGGTCGTTCTGCCGGATTCAATTAAAAGGTAACCCGTAGAAATTGGCTCAATGCCGCATCTTTTAATAATCGGGGCGGCAAGTACATGTTTGCCGATAAGATGTTCAGGATTTCTTCCGCTAACAACTGAAAGAAATAAAATAGCATCTGCTTTTGAGGAAACCTGGTTCACATCTCCCGGAAATATTATCGTGGGGAGGGATGTCAAAGATTTTAATGAAGACAGAAAACTTTCAAGGTCACCATTAATCAATAGGCTTCCTCCGACAAGAAAACCATCAACACCGGATTTCTCACAATGTTTAACAAAAAGGGCTAATTTATCCTCATGGAGGTTATCCGGGTCAAGGAGTACTAAATAAGCCGCGCCTTTTGTTTCTGAAATATTTAATAATTGGTTGTATGTGTTCATAAGTACGATATTCCAATTAGGAATATAAAAATATTGTGGGATATAAAAAAACAGTATTTCGTCAAATCCTTTAAAATGTAATTATCTCAATAAGGTCATTATCGGGATTTTTCACTTAAGTCAGAATAACATGAAAGAGTGTTTTTATTGTGAATTCATTACTCTTTCATGCTAAGGGAAATTCTGCCCCGTTGAATATCAATTCCTGTTATGGAAACATTAATAATATCGCCGACATTGATAACATCAAGCGGGTTTTTCACAAATCGGTCGGCAATTTGCGAGACATGCAGAAGTCCATCCTGCTTAACTCCAATATCAACGAAAGCACCGAAATCGACAACATTTCTAACAGTTCCTTTTAGTTTCATACCAACCTGGAGGTCTTCCATTTTAAGAACATCGCTTCTGAGGATAGGTTTAGGCATTTCCTCGCGGGGATCTCTGCCGGGTTTTTTAATATTTTCGATGATATCAATTAATGTAGGTTCTCCAATGCCGATTTCCTCTGCAAGTTTTTTAGTCCCTTTTTTACTAATAATAAGTGAAATCATAGCGCCGGAATCTTTGATATTAGCCAGCGGCATATTGCATTTCTCAAGCATTTTCTGAGTTGCCTGGTATGACTCAGGGTGAATGAAAGTATTGTCCAGAGGATTTTCACCATCCGAGATTTTTAGGAAACCCGCTGACTGTTCAAATGCCTTGTCGCCTAAACCGGAGACTGCCTTAAGTTGTTCCCTTGATTTGAACTTACCGGTTTTTTCTCTGAACTTTACAATATTCTCGGCTATACGTTTATTTAATCCTGACACATGTGTCAGCAGCGAAGCTGACGCGGTGTTTACATCAACACCCACATAGTTAACGCAGCTTTCAACAACGAACTGGAGCTTTTGGGCAAGAAGTTTCTGATCAACATCATGCTGATAAAGTCCTACGCCAATGGATTTCGGGTCTATTTTTACAAGTTCAGCAAGAGGATCGAGCAGACGGCGGCCAATAGAGATATTGCCTCGCTGACTTGCTTCAAGATCCGGGAATTCTTTCTTTGCAACTTCCGAAGCAGAATAAACAGATGCGCCCGCCTCACTTACAATAACATAATGACAACTTAATTTATTTTCACTTATCAGCTCTGCAATAAAAAACTCTGTTTCCCTGGAAGCTGTTCCATTGCCGATGGCAATAATTTCAACCTTATGCTTATTGATTAGGTGAAGAACTACTTTCTTTGCATCAGCATTTTTATTCTGCGGCGGGTGAGGATAGATTGTCATTCCCTCAATATATTTACCGGTGACATCAATTACTGCGACCTTAGAACCGGAATAGAAACCGGGGTCAATCCCCATAATTATTTTATTGGCCATCGGGGGCTGAAGAAGAAGCGCTTTAAGATTTGAAGCAAATATTTCAATTGCATGCAGATCGGCTGCTTCGGTGAGCATTGCTCTTAATTCTCTTTCAATAGAAGGGAAGGTTAAACGCGAAAAAGCATCCTGGGTAGTATCTTTCAATATCTCTATAAAAACAGATTCCTTATTTTCAAGGAATTTTTTGAGCATAATAGAAACTACGATTGGTTCTTCAAATGAGAATGATATTTTCAGAGCTTTCTCTTTTTCCCCGCGGTTAAGAGCAAGAGTCTGGTAAGGTTTTATCTTTTTAATGTCGATAGCAAAGTCATAATATATCTGATAGATTTCTTTTTTATCTTTTTCTTTCTGTTTATCCGAGACTTCTTTATCAGAAGCTTTTTCTTTGGTCTTCTCAGATTTAACAGCAGACTCTTCCTGAAGATATTCCCTTACGCCTTTTCTTACATCGGCATTATCATTTATCATTTCAGCAATAATATCTTTAGCTTCCTGCAGGGCTTCTTCAATTGAATTCACCCCCAGTTCCGGATTTATAAACTCAGCAAGCTTTTCATCCAGATTTCCGCTGAAGTCAGGATTTTCAAGTATAAACAGGGCCAGGGGTTCCAGTCCTTTAGCTTTTGCTATTGTACCGCGTGTTTTGCGTTTTGGTTTATAGGGGAGATAAAGATCTTCAAGTTCAGTAAGCTTAACGCAAGCCATTATTTTGGCTTTAAGTTCATCGGTGAGTTTCCCCTGTTCCTCAATACTTTTAAGGATAGTTTCTCTTCTGTCTTCAAGAAGGGTAAGATAGCTGAGCCGGTCTTCCACCTGGCGGAGAACCTCTTCATCGAGTCCGCCCGTATGTTCTTTACGATAACGCGCAATGAAAGGGATAGTGGCATCTTCTTTCAGAAGTTTTATCACCGCCTCAACCTGTTCGTTTTTTATAGATAATTCATTAGCAATGAGGGAATTTATGTTCATCGTTTTCACTTTCTTTTTATTTATTCAGGAGATCAAACTAAATCTAAAAATAGATCTTTTACAACTTGTATTTTACAAATATTTTTTCAAAGGTGGGGAGAAGGGATTTATGGATTTTAAAGTCCGAAATACAATAAAAAATTGATTTGGGGCACAGGGGAGCGCATATTGAGTCGTTTGGAGGGTGTATTATACCGGTTGTGGAAATCTTATTTCCTTTTAATACGCATATTTATTACATTATATGCAAATGAAAAGATGAGACTATGAAAACGACTCTTTTTTCTGCCGTGACAATATTTGTTTTAGTTTATTTTTTATTCTTTTATCCAAGCGGCAGTGAAACAACAAAGATTATCGGATCCAATGGGAAAGGCACAAATGCCAGATTAGTTTCAAATAAGGAAACAATCAATAGTTTTGATATGATGGGAAATAAGATGTCAATGAAACAGATTGACAGTATTACTGCTTCAGAAGACTGGCATTTTTCAAGTCAGAATTATAATAAAGACGTTGTTCCGGTTGTGGCAGCTGAATTGAAGTCCAAAAAGATGTAACTCTAATATTTAGCTTCTATTTGGTTCACTGATTTTATCGGGGCGCAGAATAAATATTTAGATATAGAAATCAAAACCTCCTGGGTTCAAAAACCCAGGAGGTTTTTTTGTGACGTGACAAATGGCATAAAGTGATTGAAAGCAGTTCTAAATTGTCCAATTTTCGTTAAACTTCCCACCATGTTAAGCAATAATGGAGTATTAGTCACATTTCTGAAAAAAAGTTAAAAAATAACTTGACATAGTATACATCCGTTCACTATATTTGTAGTGAACAAACGAGCACTATGATGGATGAAAAATTAACAGACCGACAGAAAGACATACTGGATTTTATATGCCAGCATAAAGACGAAAACGGATACCCACCGACTTTAAGAGAGATTGGGAAGCATTTCGATATATCCTCAACTTTTGGAGTTAAGCGGCATTTAGATGTTCTGGAGAAGAAGGGCTACATAGCAGTTCTTGCCAAACAGAGCCGCGGAATAGCAATCCTAAAGCCCGAATTATTAAAGAATTCCTTCAATTTATTCGATAATACAAATAGAGTCCCTATAGTGGGGCAAGTAGCAGCCGGTTCCCCGGTGCTTGCAGAAGAAAATATTGAAGGAAGCATTGCTATTGATTCCTCATACCTAAAGCGACCGGAAAGTTCATTTGCTTTAAAGGTAAAAGGTGATAGTATGATAAATGCAGGAATCTTTGAAGGAGACCTGGTTATAGTATCCCCCGTTCAGGAAGTAAAGAACGGAGAAATTATAGTAGCAATGATTAATGGAGAAGTGACAGTAAAGAATTTTGAAAAGAAAAATAAAATAATACAGTTAAATCCAGAGAATGAAAAATACCAGCCAATAATAGTTACGGAACAAGATGAGTTTTCCGTAGTAGGAAAGGTAGTCGGTGTTTTTAGATGGATAAACTAAACAACGGAGTAAATATGAAATCAGAAATATTCTCATTCGCAATCAATAACAGGAACCAATTGAGATTTCTATATGGATTCAGTGAAGTGATTCTTGACCCTTATTATATTACGCGCGACAAAATGGGTAAGAAGGTTATATACGGAAGAATAAATAATTCGAGCGAAGTAAAACGATTTGAATTTGATAAGATAGTGAATATAAGGGTACTGAAGAGCAGAAGATTTTCACCTGTTATACCAATATTATCATAGGACAGGAGGCGTTATGTCTGATATAATGAAAAGGCGCAGCATTGATCTTTTAATAGATCAGTTCTGGAAAAACGGTTACTTAACAATAAGCAGAAAATTTGGAACATATCTTCCTGAGCCGCAGAGGATGGGAGGGTTTGAAATAGATATAATAGCCCGTTATAAAAAAGATTATGCTATAGGAATAACTTTGAATGAAGCTGATCTTGAAGATGAAGGGTTAAAGGAGAGGATTAAATTTCTTGCAACCAGGCAGACCAAATTCACGAATAAAAAGGTATTGCTGTTTGTGGGTATACCATTATACCTGAAGAAGAAATTTGAACTCATCATATCTTCGTTTGATAACGATGTATTGAAGAATATTAAAGTTCAGGCTTTCGCACCGGAAATAAAAACAATTACAAGGAATCGTAAAGAGCGGGCGTTGATAAATTAAATTATAGTTCAAGTTCTCCTTATGCTTACCACCCACTACAAATCCCCCCGTTTAGCCGGGGGGATTTTTTGTAAGATCAAGCTGATATTTCTTAAATTTAAATGAACAATAAAAAAGATTATTAAATGAAATACGTTTTTTATGCTGATTTAGTTTTTAATAGAGGCAAAGAGTAATTTGAAAACAATTATGAGAGAATCATTTTAATGAAGTTTGGACTTTCGCAATACACAATAGATGCTTTTTTAAACCGGGTAATTGAATTATACCCAACACGTCCTGCTTTAGCGCTAGTAGGAGAAAACCCGTTTACATATTATGAGTTTGGTGAACGGGTAAATTCTTTGAAAGCCACATTACTACAATTAGGATTTAAGAAGGGTGATAAAATTATTCTACTCGGAAATTCCTCACCCAATTGGGCAATAGCTTTCATGGCAATTTTAACTATGGGAGCTGTGGCAGTCCCGGTATTGGAAGAATTTCCGGAAACGGATATTGACCATATTATTTTGCATTCTGATGCATCCGGAATTTTTATTCCGGAGAACCTATTTGAAAATCTGAATCTCAATAATTTAAGTGTGTTGAAACATATCATCAAATTGAACGATTTTTCACTCCTCTCTGAAAACTCAAAGAATAAAAACAATTTCTGGAAGCAACTATTAGAATTTCCTGAGAAGATGATTAAAAGTTTCGATAAGCCGGTAACAAATAAAGATGTAGAAAGAATCCGGGAAGAGGATTTAGCCGAAATATTGTATACATCAGGCACTACCGGTCATTCTAAGGCTGTAATGCTTACGCATAAAAATCTGGTCAGCAATCTTTTTGAGGGACCAGACCTTCTGCAGGTAATTAATGAGAGTAGTGTAGTACTTTCTATTTTACCTTTGGCTCATGCATTTGGTTCAACATCGGCATTTCTTTCGATTATCCGCTGTGGAGCAAGTATTTATTATTTAGATAAGCCACCATCTCCCAAAATTCTAATTGAAGCCATGCAACTGGTTAAGCCGACAATAATGGGAGCAGTTCCATTAATATTTGAAAAAATATACCATAAGCAGGTTGTGCCGGCAATTGCTAAAAGCAGAACTCTTCGTCTGCTTTCAAAAACCAGTTTGACTAAAAAGCTGCTTTATAAAATCATCGGTAAAAAAATCTTTAAACTGCTTGGGGGAAGATTGGAATGCATCATCATAGGGGGTGCAGGTCTTTTGCCGGAAGTTGAAACTTTTATGAAAGAAGGAGGTATCCCATATTGCTGCGGTTATGGATTAAGTGAATGTTCCCCATTGGTAACGTTCTCATCTATGAAGACACAAAAGATGGGTTCCCCGGGGCATGCGATTGCAGATGTCTCTTTGAAAATTTTAGATCCGGATCCGGAGACAGGAATTGGTGAAATCTGCATTAAAGGCCCCAATGTAATGAAGGGATATTATAAGAATGAGGTAACAACACGGAAATGTTTTACTAATGATGGCTGGTTTATTTCGGGAGATAAGGGGTATCTGGATAAAGAGGGTTATATATTTATTACGGGAAGATCAAAAAACGTAATTATTGGTCCATCGGGAGAAAATATATATCCCGAAGTAATTGAGTCTAAATTGGAAGAATCAATATTTGTTGAAGATACAATCGTATATCAATCAAATAACCAGCTTATCGCCCTTATTTATCCCAATTACAGTTATATAGATTCTCTCAAAGGCAAAAAAGATGATACAGTTATTGCCTCAGATATAATAGATGTTCTGGAAAACATAAGGCGCGAAGTTAATGCAAAACTTCCCAATTTCTCTAAGATTTCAAAAGTGATTGAACAGACTTCTCCATTTATCAAAACACCAACCAACAAAATTAAGCGTGCAGAATATGTAGCCGGTTATTTAGAGAAAAGCTAAATTCTTTTTTTAAGGGAAGGGAGATAGCCAAAATGATTATTGGCCTTCTAT
>Ga0182027_10014956_pt1 | contig 10712 bp, 9 predicted proteins | sample 712E1DmetaG_FD_121300 | JGI IMG/M metagenome (GOLD analysis project Ga0182027, IMG submission 121300) | Permafrost microbial communities from Stordalen Mire, Sweden - 712E1D metaG (Illumina Assembly) | ecosystem: Environmental > Terrestrial > Soil > Wetlands > Permafrost | place: Sweden...
GGTCTGGCTTATAAATCAACGAAGGGCTATTGGTCCGAAAGGCATCCTCCGTTCGCAAGGGTAAGTGGCTTGTTTTCATCAGCAATTTGAGGCCAATCCTGATGGTCAAGAACCTACAGGTTGTGGACCGGTATGGGGTATAGTTCTCCCGTCTCGAAGATTTGTGACACCCGGCGTCAGGTGGGAGAGCCAACCACAAGGAGATTCTCCGCTTCAAAATCGATGTGATCGATCTCCACACCCGCCGCTGCAACGTGCGCAACTGCCCATACTGAAAGCGACCGGGGTTCTGTCGCTGCAAGTACTCGAAGACCGTCTGTAGTTCTACGGTGTCGCCCGTCAGGAGCTTTGATGTTTACTGTAGAATTCAGAGCTTCAGAAGGGGATTGAGATGGACTTTGTCGTCATTGACGTGGAAACAGCAAATCAACGGCCTGCGAGCATTTGCCAGATCGGCGTGGCCTGTTTTCGCGACGGGGTGCTTGTCGAGACGTGGAGTGAACTCGTCAATCCCGAAGATTTTTTTCTACCGTTTAATACGCAACTCCATGGAATCGGGCCACGGGATGTCTCGGCTGCACCGACTTGGCCCGAGCTGCGGCCAAAGCTTCGCTCCCTACTTGAAGATCGCATGGTCGCCAGTCATACATACTTCGATCGCATGGCTCTGAAGGGCGCTGACGTGCGGTATGGGTTGCCCTCGATCTCCATTATGGGATGGGTGGATACATGTAGAATCGCCCGCCAGGTCTGGCCGTATCTTGCCAACCACAAATTGACCAGCCTCGCCCAGAACTTTGGCCTATCTTATCGAGCGCATGATGCAGTCGAGGATGCTCGCTGTGCGGGCCTGGTACTGCTGTTGGCCGCGCACACCTCGACTCTTGATCTTGCAGAGATACTGCACCCCACATCTACGTCGGAAATCTCTCGTCGACGTCGCTTATCCGCTAAAAACGACACGAAGTAACAATCCCTTCGGATAAGACTCGTATGATGGTCGGGCAGAATCTTTACCTCCACGCACGGGAATGGTTCAGAATATGGTCGCGAAACAAACTGAACAGTTTTATGGAAATCCATGGGCGAAGTTCGATAAGGTCACCGGAGAATACCACCATCTGGCTCATCATTGTGCAGACGTGGCGGCCTGCTTCGAGGTGATTGCATCCTTGCCTGTTTTTCGAGCTCGCCTGGAACGAGCCGCAGGCGAGGTTTTGACACCGGTGGAGCTGGAGCGCTTAGCGGTCATTTGCTTTCTGCATGATATTGGAAAGCTGCATCCTGGATTTCAGGCCAAAGGATGGCCAGAGGGGACATGGCGACAGCCCCTGCATGGGCACACCCAAGAAGGAGCGGCGATCTACTCTGCTGATGCGCCGCCAAATCTCGCCACTTACCTATGTCTCGATGATTTGGTTCGTTGGGGCGTGGAATTCGATTTGCTGAATGCGGTGTTCTCGCATCATGGTCGCCCGCTGGCGGCGAGTAGCAGTGGGGCAAAGGGGTGGAGTTGCGTGCGAACGCCACAGGTTGTTTACGATCCGGCCGCAGCCGCTGCGGAGGTCGGAACTGTGCTTCGCGAATGGTTTCCGCTGGCGTTCTCGTCTGAGGTTAAGGCTTTGCCCAGCCAAACTGAATTTCAGCATCTGTTCTGTGGCTTGGTGTCACTCGCTGATTGGTTGGGATCAGACCGGAGATTCTTTAACTACATAGGTAAACTTGATCCCGACTACATTCATCAAGCGCGGCAACAGGCCCGGAAAGCGGCTATTACGATTGGACTGGATGTGACGTTGCTCCAATCCAGCGCAGCAAAAGGCGTGAATTTCACGTCTGTCATCGGCTTTGACTCTCCGAACGCCACGCAACAACTCGTAGATCGATTTCCGGTCGATGAGCAACTAGTGATTCTGGAAGCGGAGACGGGGTCCGGCAAGACGGAGGCGGCGTTCTGGCGTTTTGCTCGTCTCTTTGAGGCGGGCAAAGTGGAGGGCCTCTACTTTGCCTTGCCAACGCGGACATCCGCGATTCAGCTGCACGGCCGAGTGAATCGAATGCTCAAGCGGCTGTTTGGAGAGCACGCGCCGGAAGCTGTTTTGGCAGTACCTGGCTACATGAAATCCGGAGATGTAGAGGGTGAAGCTCTCCCTGGCTGGAAGGTGCTTTGGGAGGATGCGGACAGTGTTTCCGATGAGGTTCTGGAAGCGCGATGGGCTGCCGAAAGCAGCAAGCGCTACCTGGCGGCGATGGTTGCCGTGGGTACGGTCGATCAGGCCATGTTGGCAGGGTTGCAGGTGAAGCACGCCCACCTGCGCGGCGCGGCGCTCTCGCGCAGCTTGCTGGTGATTGATGAGGTTCATGCCAGCGATAGCTATATGACCGAGGTACTGCATAACTTGCTGCGCATCCACACAGGGCGTGGGGGCTATGCGCTGCTGATGTCCGCCACCTTGGGTTCGCGAGCTCGCAGCAAGTGGCTCGGTATGGCCGCCGCCTCCTTTGATGCGGAGAAGAAGATTCCGTATCCGGCGGTATGGGGAAAGAGTTGTAAAGTGCCGCTAGGTGCGCCTCCTGCGGAGAGGCAAAAGTCCGTAAAACTAAACCTGGTTCCAACCATGGAGTCTGCGGAATGTGCGCATATGGCCATGTGTGCAGCCCAATGTGGAGCACGTGTGCTCGTGATTCGGAATACGGTGAAAGCAGCCATGGACGCTTGGGAGGCAGTACGTCTGGCGGGTGGTGAGAGCCTCTTGCTGAGCGTCTCCAGCGGCCCAGCGCTGCACCATGGCAGATTTGCTCCGGAAGATCGCAAACTACTGGATCGTGCAGTGGAAGTGGCGCTCTCGCCGAAATCTCGCGGCGATGGTGGCGTAATCGTTATAGGAACGCAGACTCTGGAGCAGAGTTTGGACATTGATGCCGATCTGCTGATTACTGACCTGTGTCCGGTCGATGTCTTGCTACAGCGCATAGGTCGTCTACACCGGCATGCATCCGGCGCACGACCTGCTGGCTTCGAGACTCCATGCTGCCAAGTGATGACTCCGGCAAATGGATTGGAGCCACTGCTGGCACCAGCGTTCGAGAATGGTCTTGGGGCGTGGAGAGAAAAGAAGGGTCACATCGGAATCTATCGCGACCTCTCCATGCTCGAGTTAACACGGAGGCTGATAGTTGAACATCCTGTATGGACTTTGCCCGCCATGAATCGATTGCTGGTGGAGAGCGCCACCCACGAGGAACGGATCGACGCACTGCATAGCGAACTGGGACGGAAATGGAGCGACTACCGCAACGAAGTGGTTGGCAGCGAGATTGCTGATCGTGGCGCGGCCAAGAATGTGTCCCTGCATATAGAGATTTCGTTTGCCGACAGTGAGGTGCTGTTTGCACAGGATGAAGAGTTAATCCGTACTCGATTGGGTGAAGAAGGAGCCCGCATAACCTTTGTGGAAGCAGTTCGTGGTCCATTCGGGAGATTGATTAGCGAATTGACTCTTCCTGCTTACTGGTCACAGGGACTGGATACGAGAGAAGCTGTACGGCCAACGGAGGCTGATGGGTTGCTGACTTTGGAGCTAGGGAATAGGATGTTCCTTTACAATCGTAGCGGCCTTTCAAGGGGAAGTAAGTGACTGAGTGCGCTCTTAACTTATTGACGACTCCTTTTTTGCATGCATCCCCCAAAGGGCCAGTGACCTTGCCAGAGTTGCTCGCCTTGCTGGTCCGAGACGAGGTGGAGAGTTATCCCGCACTTCGTCCGCATCAGGCACCAGCCTGGCACATGTTTCTGGTGCAACTGGCCGCGCTGGCGCTGCACCGGGCGGGTGTAAGTGATCTTCCCGATACTGAAGCTGTGTGGACGCAAGCCTTGCGTGGATTGACGCCAGAATTTCCTGATGACGAACCATGGTGTCTGGTAGTAGAGGACAAGAGCAAGCCTGCATTCATGCAGCCTCCCATACCGGATAGCGTCATCCTTGACAAGGTTACGTCTACCCCGGACGCGCTTGATCTACTAATCACCTCTCGCAATCACGACCTGAAGCAGGCCGTAGCTCGTGAGGCTGAGGCTCAGGATTGGGTGCTCGCCCTTGTGTCACTACAGACAAGCGAAGGGTTCGGTGGAGCGAAAAACTACGGCATCGTGCGCATGAATGGCGGGTCTTCCTCGCGTTCAATGTTGAGCCTTGCACCGCTGGCGAATGATCGCGCCAAATCCAATGAGCCAAGCTCAGGGGCTTGGTTTCGCCGGGATGTCTCCGTTTTGCTGGCTACACGCGCAGAAGAACTCATAAAACATGAACAGATTGGTTATCCGCCACATGGCGGACTAGGTTTAGTCTGGACCGCACTGTGGCCGGAGGGAGAGCAGCTTCCGCTACAGGCGCTCGACCTTTGGTTCATAGAGATCTGCCGTCGTGTTCGATTGTCGATGCAGCACGGATCCATTACAGGTGTTCGCGGCACATCGACTACCCCGCGCGTTGAGGCCAAGAGCATGAACGGAGCCATAGGCGACCCCTGGGCTCCAGTTCACAAGACCGCTAATAAAAGCTTCACTTTGTCGAGCAGCGACTTCGATTATTCCAAGCTCGTGGAGCTAGTGTTTTCCGGCGATTGGAATCTTCCCCTCTTGGCCCGCCCTGCCTCATTTGAAGCGGGTAGTGACACTATGGCGCTTATAGCGCAGGCGCTCTCGCGTGGAAACAGCAAGACTGAAGGCTTCAAGTCACGCATCCTGCCGATTGCTGGAAGGGTTTCGCGAGCCTTGGGTCCGAGGCGGCAAGAACTGCATGAGTTGGCAAAAAAGCAGATGGAAGAAATCAGCAAGTTCGATAAAGCTCTTAGTCTGGCATTGACGTTGGTCGCCGCTGGTGGGGATGCGGGCAAGCGCCGAAAAGAACATTACGCTTTAACCGATGGTGCTCGTAAAACTCTGGACCATGCAGCGGATGCGATCTTTTTCGAGCATCTCTGGGCGCGTTTTGAGGCGCAGGAAGCGGGGAGAAAGGCTCTGCAAGCAGAGGAGTTTCGTTTTGCCAGTGAGCTGCACAAGAAGGCAAAGGAGATCTTTGAGGCGGCGTTGCCGTCGATGCCTTGTGCGCGGCTGTTTCGTCCACGCGCCGAAGCTCGCGCCCGCAGGGTCTTCCGAAGTTCCATCCAACGCGCATTTCCTGAACTGTTTTGCGCCCCTGAAAGCGAGGAGTTAAGCTATGCCAACGCTTGAGGAGACGATCGAATCCGTCTCCGCCAAATTATTGAATCTGGACCCGGGCCCGCTGGCCGAGTTGCGGCGCATGGAGCCGGACGACCCCGGAACCCCCATCTTCTGGCGCATGGTGGCGCAGTACGGTTGGCGCGATGGCGAACTGGATGCGTGGAAGCAGATCATTCGCATGATGGCTTTGTTGACGCCCTGTGGCCATCGCGGTGCTGACGTGCGGCTCCATGACCGGCGGCAACACCTTGGTGCTGTCTTGTGCGATGGTGGTAACCCGACCTGGCCGCCCTCAGGGCCTGAGCCAAAGCCGGTCTATTCCGAGGCCAGACTGGCCCGGTTTCTCGCCACTCCCGCAGGTCAGCGAGGAGAGTCGCTGGAACGCATGGCGCGGCTGTTGGCGCGGAGCCGAAGCCCGCAGAATGGCGTCAACTGCATCGAGGTGGCTCATCTTCTGCTCAGGCAGGAGGAAGTTTACCCGCTTCAAGATGTAGCCAAACATTACTACGCAAGGCTTGACCGTGCGGCATACCAATCCAAGCAAGAGGAAGGAATCGCCTGATGCCAGACCCGCGTTTTTTGCAGATTCATACGCTCCACTCCTACACCGCTGCGCTGCTGAACCGGGACGACAGTGGTCTCGCCAAGCGTTTGCCATACGGCGGCACATTGCGCACACGCATCTCTTCGCAGTGTCTGAAGCGGCATTGGCGCAAGGCCGATGACGATCCGCACTCGCTCCGTGCAATCACGGGTGTCGAGCTGTCTTATCGTTCCCGCGAGTTGGTGACAAAGCTAGTGATCGATCCGCTGCGAACAAAGGTCGCAGCCGACGTACTCGCTGTGCTTGAACCGGAGTTTCAAAAGGCAGTCTACGGCGACAAGGCCGACAAGGGCAAGCTGAGTCGCCAGACTCTACTTTTTGGCGCTCCTGAGATTCGCTGGCTGGCATCGGAAGCTGAGCGTCTGGCGACATCATCGGAGAGTCTCGCCGCTGCCAAAACTGCGGTCGCAGAGTGGGCGAAGGCATTCAGGGGGAATATTAAAGTTCTGCGTGAGTCTGCAACCTTGCCCGGAGGATTGACCTCAGCTCTTTTTGGCCGCATGGTGACCTCTGATACAGCCGCCAATATAGATGCTCCGGTCCATGTAGCGCACGCCTTCACAGTTCATGCAGCAGAGACCGAAAGTGATTACTTCACGGCGATGGACGACCTGAAAGATGATGCGGACGATGGCGGTGCAGACACCATTCAGGAGACGGAACTCACCTCCGGGTTATTCTACGGCTATGTGGTGATCGATCTGCCCGGCCTGATCTCCAACTGTGGCGGCGACAAGACACTCGCCGCTCGTGTGGTACATAATCTCGTTTACCTGATTGCCGAGGTCTCTCCAGGAGCCAAACTAGGTTCGACAGCGCCTTATGAGCGAGCCAGTCTCATGCTGCTGGAGGCGGGTGATCGTCAACCGCGCAGCCTAGCCGGAGCCTATCGTAAGGCCGTCGCGCCCGATCTGGAACTGGCAGTCGAGAAGCTGGGCGAGCATTTGGCCAAGCTCGACGAAACCTACGCCACGGGAGAGACTCGTCGCTATCTCACTCTGGCGGACGCGACTCTTATGGGAGTAGAAAAGGGATCATTGTCCGATCTGGCTGCATGGGCTGCCAAGCGGGTGGGAGAGGCGAAATGACCGACGAGCATCGTTGGTTGATCTTGCGTCTGGAAGCTCCGCTGCTGGCCTTCGGCGGCGTGGCCATCGATCAGGTGGGCGTGACGCGCGATTTTCCCGCCGCATCCATGCTGGCAGGGTTGATCGCCAATGCTTTGGGCTGGGAGCGCACCAATTGGGCTGCTCATCAGCAGCTACAGGACAGACTGGTTTTTGCTGTTCGACGCGATCGAGAGAATCCGCTTGGCTTACTGATTGACATGCAAAATGCGCGACTGGAAAAGAACGACAAGGGCTGGACGACTCTGGGTACGCCGGAAGGGCGCGATGGTGCCAGTTATGGCGCTCCACATCGCCGCCAGCGTTTTTACCACGCTGACGCCTGCGTGACCTTGGCTCTGCGTCTGCAATCGGCTGAGGTTCAGCCTGATCTCAGTGCGGTGGCGTGTGCCTTTCAATCCCCGGCTCGGCCGCTCTTCATCGGACGCAAACCGTGCCTGCCATCAATGCCGATCTTTCAGGGCGAAGTTCAAGCTGCAACGGCCTACCAAGCCCTGCAACGTGTCCCGTTGGTTGAGGAAGGCAGGCAACCCATGCGGGCACTCTGGCCACCTTCGGAAGGCCCCCAGAGTGGCGCGCAGGTTCATCGCATTCTGGCGTTGCCCGATCTGCGCAACTGGAAGACCGGATTGCATGGCGGCTCGCGCACAGTCGTGGAAGGCGAAGTGGTTGTGACGGAGGAGCATCAATGAGCCCACTTCATCTGGTGCGTTTGCCTCTCTCGCTACCTGCTCTGGCACGCTGGGCAGCAGCGCGCAACTACGGCTGGACCACCCGCCGCGACCAAAAGGGAAGAGAACAGGATGCCGACTTCGATGAGGGCCGCGCTCTGCATCACTTGCTGGTGGAAAGCTTCGGCGCGGGTGTGCTGACGCCGTTTCGACTGATGGTGGCACCCCGCTCCACGCAGGCGCACGTCTACGCTTACAGTCGCTCAGATCAGGCTGCGCTGCGCGATGCGGCGCAGAGTTACGCCTTGCCTGAGGTCGCCGCCGTTTGCGATTGGACGCAACTGGACGCCAAACCCTTGCCCGAGAGCTGGCGCACAGGGCGGCGTATTGGCTTTGAGATTCGCATCAAGCCCGTCAGCCGCATTGCCAGTTCCTTGCCAAATGCGAGCGGTGCAGCCTTTGCCAAAGGTGCCGAACTCGATGCCTTTCTGATCGAGGCACTGCGCCGCTTCCCGCAATCTGCCGGGGAGCACGAGCAGCAGATGACGCGCGCCGGTCGCTCGCGCCAAGCGGTTTATGTGGACTGGCTGGCGGAGCGTCTCAAAGGGGCGGTTACTCTGGAGTCGGACGTGCGTCTGGCGCATTTCCTGCGCCGCCGAGCGGCTCGCAAAAACTTTGCGCCCGAGGGGCCGGACGCCACCCTGCAAGGCAATCTGGTGATTGTTGATCCAGCGCGATTTCAGGAGCTGCTGGCCAAGGGCGTTGGCCGCCACAAAGCATACGGCTTTGGCATGTTGCTGCTGCGTCCGCCGAGGATCCTCTAAATGTTGGCCGGTCGGCTCGGTCTGGAAAAAGCGCGGATACCTCATGCGGATCGGCACGGACTGGTCTGGCTGGACCGTGGACGGCTTGAGGTCGAAGACGGCTGCCTGCGCTTTCTCACCGCCGGTGGCGGGGAGTTGCAGGCGGGCGATTACCAGATTCCTCATCAGTCGGTTTCCATCATTCTGCTGGGTCCTGGCTCAAGCGTTACGCACGACGCCCTGCGTCTGCTGGCGCGACACGGTTGCGCTTTGGCTGCGATCGGAGAAGGCGCAGTGCGTTTCTATACCGCTCCGCCGCTGTTGCCTGACAGCTCCGCCGCCGCCCGCTCGCAGGTTAATCTCTGGGCCAACCCCAAAAGCCGCATGGAAGTTGCCCGCGCCATGTACGCCATTCGCTTCGGCGAATTCGTCCTGACCCGAGACATTGAAGCCCTGCGCGGACAAGAAGGCGCACGCATCAAACGCAGCTACCAGATCGCCGCCGAGCGCTTTTCCATTCCATGGCATGGCCGCAACTACGACCGCGCAAACCCAAACTCCACGGATGCCCCCAACATGGCAATCAACCATGCCGCCACCGCCATGAACGCCGCTGCTGCCGTAGCCGTGGCCTCGCTCGGGGCCATTCCTCAACTTGGTTTTGTTCACGAGGACTCCGGGCAGGCTTTTGTTCTGGACATTGCCGATCTCTACCGACACGACATTACTCTGGAGATCGCCTTTGGGGCGGTCAAGGAATCGGTCGCCACTGCTCAGCCTCTGGAAAGAATGGTGCGCCAGCGGGCGGCCAAGCTCTTTCGTCAGAAGTCTGTCATCCCATCCATGATCGATCGAATCAAGACGCTGCTGCATCTGGATACGCAAAAAGGGACGGAAGAGAAAAAATCCCACGCTGAGGAGGTCGCCGACTAGTGCCCATGGTCGTCGTCATCACCCGCGACGTGGAATCTCGCTATCGGGGTTTCCTCGGTTCGGCAATGCTCGAACTGGCTCCCGGAGTTTACGCTCACCCGCGCATGAGCGCCGGGGTACGCCTGCGCATCTGGAGCGTTTTGCAGGATTGGTTCTGTACCTTGGGCAAAGGCAGCATTTTGATGACCTGGGCCGATACCGGTTCCCATGGTGGCCTCGGACTGGAGACGCTCGGAGAGGTCCCCAAAAGCATAGTCGCGCATGATGCAATGCTCTTGGTGAAACGCCCCCTCCCTGAAGCGGAAAAGCCGTTCCAGAAGTCAAATGGTTCTTTGACAACTTGATTGAATTGTTTTTGTTATCCTACAGGGGTTCCCCCGCACACGCGGGGATAGACCCTACCTGATACAATTGCGGGAGCACGCAAGGCAGGTTCCCCCGCACACGCGGGGATAGACCCCAGCATTGCCACCCGTTCCGGCAATCACCCACGGTTCCCCGCACACGCGGGGATAGACCCTCAGCCTTCCAGCGTTGGATCATTTCCACCACGGTTCCCCCGCACACGCGGGGATAGACCCTTCGTGAGGTCGATTTCCTCGCCCAACTCCTTGGTTCCCCCGCACACGCGGGGATAGACCCACCGATGATGTACTCGTAGGAGACACGATGAGGGTTCCCCCGCACACGCGGGGATAGACCCCCTCCCCGCGTCAACCTGATCGCGGCTGGACTGGTTCCCCCGCACACGCGGGGATAGACCCTGCCCCGTATGCGGAAGACTGGAATACGACTGGGTTCCCCCGCACACGCGGGGATAGACCCTTTGCGCCGGACCAAGACGAAATGCGAAGACTGGTTCCCCCGCACACGCGGGGATAGACCCCGGCAGGATCAAGCAAGATAGCGTCAATACTGGGTTCCCCCGCACACGCGGGGATAGACCCTTTCAGCCTACCGCCGATATGTCAAATTCGCCGGTTCCCCCGCACACGCGGGGATAGACCCTTCGGATCAGGATACAGCCCGCTTCCCGGTTGGGTTCCCCCGCACACGCGGGGATAGACCCTTGCGCATGGTTTTGACCTGCTCTAGTGAGCGGGTTCCCCCGCACACGCGGGGATAGACCCTTATTCGGAAGTCGCCCGGATTTAGCTGGCGAGGTTCCCCCGCACACGCGGGGATAGACCCCCGCACACGGGGGGATAGACCCCCTGATCTTGCTGGTCTTCGCGTTCGTTCTGTGGTTCCCCCGCACACGCGGGGATAGACCCGCAACTGCGAGCGCGTCAACTTCGGAGCGTTCGGTTCCCCCGCACACGCGGGGATAGACCCATACTTCGCCATCAA
>Ga0182027_10014957_pt1 | contig 10712 bp, 11 predicted proteins | sample 712E1DmetaG_FD_121300 | JGI IMG/M metagenome (GOLD analysis project Ga0182027, IMG submission 121300) | Permafrost microbial communities from Stordalen Mire, Sweden - 712E1D metaG (Illumina Assembly) | ecosystem: Environmental > Terrestrial > Soil > Wetlands > Permafrost | place: Sweden...
CTCGCGCCGACGTTCCACCGCGTGCTCGCTTCCGCTCCCACCGCCACCTCCGCCAGCGCCGAGCTCGTCGCGGTCGGTTTCGCCGTCGACTACGTGGAAGACCGCGAAAACCGCCGCTATGGCGCCGTCCGCCTCGGCCCAACCCGCCTGATCGACAATGTCCCGCTCTAACGTCCTCTTTTTCCTCACCGGCTCGATCGCCTGCTACAAGGCGTGTACCGTCCTCTCCCGCCTCGCGCAGGCCGGTGTCACCGTGCAAACCGTCGCCACGCCTGCCGCGTTGCGCTTCATCGGCCCGGCGACGCTCGAAGCTCTCAGCGGCCGGCCGGTTTTTTCCGACATGTGGGAGTCGGGCCGCGCGCTCGATCATATCGAGTTCGCGCGCCAGGCCGATCTCGCCCTCGTCTGTCCGGCGACCGGCAACACCATCAACCGCCTTTCCGCCGGTCTCGCCGACGATCTCGTCGGCGCGCTTTTCCTCGCGTGGGAACACAAACAAAAGCCGTGGTGGATCGCGCCGGCGATGAACACGCTCATGTGGCAACATCCCGCCACGCAGGCGTCGGTCGAAAAACTGCGCTCCTGGGGCGTGCGTTTCATCGAGCCCGCCGAGGGCCTGCTGGCCTGCGGCGACACCGGCCCCGGCCGCCTCGCCGAGCCCGAGCTGATCGCTGCCGAGGTGCTGAAGGCGCTCGGCAAGCCGAAGGCATGAGGGCGATCCTGAAAATTCGTGACTTCGTAGGTCAGCGAGCTTGCTCGCGCCCTGACAAGCCGCGCGAGCAAGCTCGCTGCCTACGGTTAATAGGAGCTCCCTTGAGGTGGAGCGCGTGGTTTCACCAATACCAGTCGCCCAAATCATTTGGGCTTCCGCAGACATGGGCGGGACGCCCGTGCCACGTGGCATGGGCGTCCCGCCCGTGGATTTGATCCAGGAAACTGAGGTGAATGGCTCAACGCGCTCAGCCGGTTGAAAACAACCGGCTCCCCCCACGGAGAGGCACCGCCATGAATATTCTCGTCACCGCCGGAGCCACGCGCGAACCGCTCGATGCGGTGCGCTTCCTCTCCAACGTGAGCACCGGCAGCACCGGAGCGGCCCTGGCCGATGCATTGGCCGCGCGCGACCATCGCGTGACCCTGCTGCGGGGCGAGTCCGCGGTGTCGCCCCGCTCGGCCTGCGAGGTCGACGTTTTCACTTCGACCGAGGACTTGCGGGCACGCCTGCAACGACGCCTGGAGGGCGGAGCCTTCGACGCCGTGATCATGTGCGCCGCCGTGGCCGACTACCGGCCGGATTTTCCCGTAAACGGCAAAATATCATCCGAAGCGGCCGAGCTTACGCTTCGTCTGGTGCGCAATCCCAAGATTCTTCCGCAATTAAAGTCGTTCTCGCCCCGCCCGCTGATCGTCGTCGGCTTCAAGCTTACCGTTGGCGCCGATGCCGCCGCCCGTCGCGCCGCCGTGGCGGCCCAGTTTGCCGCCGGCACCGTGGACGCCGTGGTGCACAACGACCTCGAAGAGATTCGTACGTCGCCGGTTCATCCGTTCTGGCTCTACCGGTCGGCCGCCGCCGCGCCCGGGCAAATCGACGGCACTACCGCGCTCGCCGAAGCATTGGATCGCCTCGTGGCCACGAGCGTGAGCAAGCGGACCAAGGCTCGCTGACCGCCATGCGCACGCTCGTCCTCAATCTCGGCAATACCTCGCTCTTCGCCGGCGTGTTTTCCGACGAGCACGGACTGGCGCGCCGAAATGTAGCCACAAGCGTGAGCGAGTGGAAATCCGCGCAGATTCCGGATGTGGCTGCGAGCGTGAGCGAGTGGACCCCAAAACCTCCACTCGCTCACGCTCGTGGCTACGAGGAGATCGTGGCTCAGCCCACAGCCGGCCTGACCACCCACTTCCGGGTGCCGATCCGGGAGGCGGCGACCGCGCGTGGCTTCGCCCGACTGGTCGTCCGTCGCGTGCGTGGCCCGATCGATCGTGCGGCCCTCTGCTCGGTCGTGCCGGCGCTCACGGCATCGGTGGCGCGACATATCAAGCAGACCTTTGGGGTCGTGCCGCTGATTCTCACGGCCGATGCGCCGCATGGCCTCACGATCGGCTACCGCCAGCCGCACGAACTGGGCACCGACCGGCTCGCGGCGGCGCTGGGCGCGCGAGTGCTATTCCCGAAAATGAACGTTATTGTGGTCGACTGCGGCACGGCCACGACAGTCACCGCGCTGCGCCGCGACGGCACTCTGCTCGGCGGTGCCATTTTCCCCGGGCTCTCGCTGTGGGCGGACCTGCTCGCGGTCCGCACCGCCCAACTGCCGCGAATCGCGATGCGAGAACCGAGGGCTGCCGTCGGCCGTTCGCCGCGCGAAGCGATTGCCAGCGGTCTTTATCACGGTCACGCCGGCGCGATCCGGGAATTGATCCAACGGGTTCAAGCCGAAGCGTTCGGACGCCAAAAGGCGGTGGTAATCGGCACCGGCGGTCACGCGTCCCGGTTCGCCCGGGAAAAGCTCTTTACCGTGCTCGCGCCGGATCTCATTCTGACCGGTCTGCGCGCCTTTGCCGCATCAAAACACGACCATGCTTAGAACGTTTCTCCGCGCCAAAATCCACCGGGCCACCGTCACGGCCGCCGACCCCAACTACGAGGGCTCGATCTCGATCGACCGCGCCTTATGCCGGGCTGCCGGGCTGTGGGAGTTCGAACAGGTCGAGGTTTACGACATCACCAACGGCGTGCGCTTCACCACCTACGCGATCTACGGGGAGCCGGGACAGATTCAGATCAACGGTGCCGCGGCGCGGCTCGCCCGGCCCGGCGATCTCGTGATTGTGGCGGCCTATGCTGCCCTCGCGCCGGAAGAGATTACCCAACATCGCGCCACCATCGTACAGGTGGACCAGAAAAACCGGGTCGCTTCAACCCGCCTCGCCGCGGCGACGGCGCCGTAAGCGGCTTTTGACCCCGGAGCGTCTTCGACATACCTTGGGGTGCCATGATCGCGACCGACCATAAGATCGACGCCGAAGCCGAGCGGCTGCTCCGCTCGCTGATGAACGTCGAATGCGACGAACGCCATCAGTGGAATCTCGACACCTGCCGCGAGATCGCACCGCTGACCCTGGAGATCAACCGTCTCAAACGCGAAAAACAGGCCATCGTGCTCGCCCATTCTTACGTGGAACCGGAGATCATCTACGGCGTGGCCGACTTTAAGGGCGACTCCTACTTCCTCAGCCTCCAGGCAAAAAACGCGCAAGCCAAGATGATCGTTTTCGCCGGCGTCGTCTTCATGGCCGAGACCGCCAAAATTCTCTGCCCCGACGCCACCGTGGTAGTGCCCGACCGCGGTTCCGGCTGCTCGCTGGCCGACTCGCTCACGGCCGACGACCTGCGCCGCCTGAAGGGTCTTTACCCCGATGCCGCGGTCGTCTGCTACATCAACAGCACCGCTGCGGTGAAGGCCGAGAGCGACGTGTGCGTCACTTCGGGCAACGTTTACGACATCGTCGCGCGCCTCCCGCAACGCCGTATCCTCTTCGTGCCTGACCGCCTCATGGCGGAAAACGTCCGCACCGAGCTAAAGCGCCGCGGCATCGACAAGGAGATCGTTTCGTCCGACGGCACGTGCGTGGTTCACGAGGAATTCACTCCGGCTCAGATCGCCGAGGCGCGGACGCGTTTCCCCGGCCTCAAGGTCGTGGTGCATCCCGAATGCCCGCCGGAGGTCGCCGCGGCGGCCGATTTCACCGGGAGCACCGGCGCGATGATGAAATACGTGCGTGCCACCTCCGCCCCTTACTTCCTCATGCTCACCGAGTGCGGCCTCGTCGGCCGGCTCGAAGTCGAGAACCCGGAAAAGCATTTCGTCGCGGGCTGCCGGCTGTGCCCGTACATGAAACTCAACTCCCTCGAAAAGATTCGCGATGTGCTCGCCGCCCCGCGGCCACACCAGATCGTGACGCTGGACGAGGACCTGCGCCGCCGCGCGGCGCGCTGCATCGAAAAGATGTTCGAACTGGCCCCCACCGACTGAGCTTTTTGCGTAGCCACGAGCGTGAGCGAGTGGAATACCGATCCTCCACTCGCTCACGCTCGTGGCTACAGTCCGAATCCGCATACCAAACAATTTATGCCCGATCCCCGCACCGACCACCTGATCGACCTCGCGCTGGAAGAAGACGCCGGACTCGGCGATGTGACGAGCCGCGCGATCTTCCGCGCCGGCCACCGCTCGCGCGCCTTCATCGCCGCGGGCCACGACCTCGTCGTCTGCGGACTCGAAGTCGCCGCCCGGGTCTTCGCCCGCGTCGATCCGGCGTTGAAAGTGCAGCTCGTCGCCCGCGACGGCGACCGGGTGAAGCGAGGCGGCGTGGTGTTGCGCGTCGCCGGGCCCACCGCGTCGCTGCTCACGGCGGAGCGCACCGCGCTCAACTTCATCCAACGCCTCTCCGGCATCGCCACGCTCTCGCGGAAATTCGCCGATGTGGCCGGCCCGCTCGGCGTGCGCATTGTCGACACGCGCAAAACCACGCCGGGCTTCCGCGCGCTCGAGAAATACGCCGTGCGCTGCGGCGGCTGCCACAACCACCGCTCGTCGCTGGGCGAGCATGTCTTGATCAAGGACAACCACATCGCCGCCGCCGGTTCGCTGGCCCAGGCGGTGCAGAAGGCGCGCGCCGCGGCGCCGCACCCGGCCAAGATCGAAGTCGAGGCGAAGACCCTGGCCGAGGTTCGCGAAGCCGTGCGGGCCGGAGCCGAAGTCATCCTGCTCGACAACATGACGCCCGCGCAGATTCGCGCGGCCGTGGCCACGATCGCCGGCGCCGCCCTGGTCGAAGTTTCCGGGGGCGTGCGTTTCGAAACGCTGCGCGATTTCGCCCTGCCCGGCGTCGACGTGATCAGCATCGGCGCGCTCACGCATTCCGCGCCAGCCGCGGACTTGAGCCTGACGGTTCTGCCGGTCAAAGCGCCGCGCAAACGCTACAGTTCGAACGTAATCCCGTAAACGAACCGTCTCGTCCCTTTCCATGAACGTCATCCGCACAGATTGTCTCGTGATCGGCGCCGGCCTGGCCGGTTGTGCCTACGCGCTCCGCGCCGCGGGTCACGGGCTCAACGTGCAGCTGCTCTCGCTCGACGGCCCGCTCGCCGCCAACAGCGACTGGGCGCAGGGCGGCATCATCTATAGCGCGACGTCCGATCCGGCGGTGTTTGCCCGCGACATCATGGAAGCGAGCGATTACATCGCCAATCCTCTGGCCGTCGATCACCTGGTGCGCGAGGGCCCGACCGCGGTGCGGGAACTGTTGCTGGACGAAATCCATGTGCCCTTCGACCGCGATGCAACGGGCGAGCTGGAGCTGACCCGCGAAGGCGGCCACAGCGAACGTCGCATCATCCACTTCAAGGACACCACCGGTCACGCCATCCTGTCGACCATTGCTGCGCGCGTTGACACCACGCCGCGTATCACCCGACGCCTCGGTTGGGTGGCAATCGACCTGCTCACCCTTTCACACACCACCGACAACCCCGCCGACAAATACCAACCACTGACGTGCTTCGGCGCCTATGTGCTCGACACCGCCACGGGCGAAGTTTGCGCCATCGTGGCGAAGAAAACGATCCTCGCCACCGGCGGGCTCGGGCAGATTTTCCAGCATACGACCAACCAGCCCGGCAGCGTGGGCCACGGCGTGGCGATGGCGTATCGCGTCGGTGCGCGCATCATCGACCTCGAGTACACCCAGTTTCACCCCACGGTGTTTCTGAAGAAAGGCGCGCCGCGGTTCCTGATCACCGAGGCGTTGCGCGGTGAGGGCGCCGTGCTCGTCAACGCCCGCGGCGAGCGCTTCATGGACAAGGTGCACCCGCGCGGCTCGCTCGCCCCGCGCGATGTGGTTTCGCGCCACATTCATCTCGAACTCGCCGCCAGCGGCGAGACCTGCGTGTTCCTGGATCTTTCGGCGATGAAGCCCGACTTCATCCGGGAGCGGTTTCCCAGCATCTACGAGCGCTGTCGCGAGTATGGGATCGACATCACGCGCGAGCCGATCCCGGTGGTGCCGGCGGCCCATTTCTCGTGCGGCGGCGTGCACACCGACCTGGCCGGCCGCACCAATGTCCGCCACCTGAATGCCATCGGCGAAACCGGCTGCACCGGCCTGCATGGCGCCAACCGCCTCGCCAGCACGTCACTCCTCGAATGCCTCACGAGCGCCAAGTTCACGGCGCTGGCTGACATCGAGGCCATCACCCGCCATGAGTTTCGCCTGCCCGAACCGCGATCCTGGGAGAGCCCGGCGCGCGAAGCCGATCCGACGCTCGTCCGGCAGGATTTGGAACTTCTCCGGCAAACGATGTGGAACTACGCCGGCGTGATCCGGTCGCCGAAACGCCTGACGCGGGCGCGTCGCATCCTGCTCGAGCTGCGGGAGGAGACCCAGTCATTCTACCGCGGCTGCCGGCTCTCGCGGCCGATGATCGAGCTGCGCAATGCCGTGCAGACGGCGCTGCTCGTCGTCTATGCCGCCGGCCTCAATCCGCACAGCAAGGGCTGCCACTATGTGACCGAAAGCGAGGATTGAGCGCGGGCCGCAGCCGCCCACAAAGGCAGGCAACGGATGTTGCACAGAGACCACAGGGGTCGAACCGGAGCGCACAGAGAAAGAGGCGATCGCGATCATTGTCGGCTGTCTTTTGCTCTGTGACCTCCACTCCTTTCTCCGTGACCTCTGTGACAAAAAATGCACGCGAGAAGACGGCAGGTTCAGACCTGGCAATGCAGCTGGTCGCGGCGGCTGAAGCATTCCATCCGCGCCTATCCGCGTAATCAGCGGAAAGTCATTTTCTCTGTTGCCTCCGTTGCCTCCTGTAAAATCCGGTGCCGGTCTGATTGCGGCTCCGCCGGGCCGGGCGTCTCTGTGCCAAACTGCGTTTTCAGGATCAGACGGAGGCCCGGCCCTGCACCGCGCGGCAGATGGCGAGGAGCGCCTGGAAATCCTCGTCGCGCGAGCAGCTGACAATCACGTAATCGAATTCCGGTTTTCCCCGCCGCTCGATCTCGGCGGTGCGCAGGCGGCGCGCGATTTCTTCCTCGCCGTCGGTCCCGCGGCCGGCAAGGCGGGCCCGGATGATTTCCGGCGACACCTCGATGAAGACGGTCGTCATGGACCGGCGCAGCAGCGGTTCCCTCACCGCCACGCGGCGGAAACTGTCCACGCCTTGCACGTCGATGTTGATGGCGAGGTTCTGGCCGTGGCGCAGCGGCTCCAGCACAGCGGCCGCCAGCGTGCCGTAGCGGTGCCGCTGGTGCACCCAGGCCCACTCGAGAAATTCGCCGGCGGCGAGCCTGGTGTCGAACTCGGCTGGGGTGAGAAAGTGATAATCCTCGCCGTTGATCTCGCCCGCGCGCGGCGGGCGGGTCGTGGCTGTGACCACCCGGGTGAACCCCAACCCCTCGCGCACGAGGCGATCGCAGAGCGTGCTTTTCCCCGAGCCGGCCGGGCCGGCGAGAATGAGCAGAATCGGCGATTGCGTGGCAGGGGGAGTCATCCGAGTTCGGTTCAGTACGTAAACGCTGTAAGGCCAAGCAGCACGCCGTAGCCGAGGAGCGCGCCGCCGACGACCCGGGGCCGGCCGCTCGTGCGGAACAGCCATTCGAAGAAATCGCGCAGCCGGTACGGCGTGGCACCGAGCCAGATGGCGAGCGCGATGCAAAGGTAGACGAAAACCTTGAGCGGATAAACCTGCGGCTGAAAGTTCATGTACCCGGCGTCCAAGATCGGCGAGGCCGCGAGCAGCACCAGCGCGGCCAGCCCGCGCACGGCCAGAAAATCGGGCACGCACCAAAATGAGAGCACCGCCACCAGGGCGAAGCCGAAGAAAAGCGGCACGTGATACTCGCCGAAATCCGCCGGCGAGAGATTCCAGACCCGGTACAGGAACCACCCGCTGGCCGCGCCGAAGAAGACCAGCGTGGCGTTGGCGGAGCGGGGAAACGATTTGAGCGTGGAAGAGACGAGCGAGTTGCCGCTGAGCAACGCGCCGCCGAGGGCGGCCAGAACCAGTCCGGGAAGAAGCGTGGCGAGTTGCAGACTCATAAATTCGTCCTTATTCCCCTGCGCGCTCTTCGGTTGGCCGAGCATTCCGCGGACCCACAGGGTCCACGGCGAAGCATTCTTTCCGATGGGCATTTCTCTGTGCCCTCGGATCGGATCTCTGTGCGCTCTGTGTCTAAAATGCCGAACATAGGCGGAATGGAGAACGAGAATGAGAACGAGAACGAGAACGATTATTTCGTCTCACCTTTTTTCTCCGCCAGTTCGCCGTAGAGCACGCTGGTCGTCGCCCGCTCGATTTTCACCGGCACCAGCCGGCCAATGAGGCACTCCGCGCCGGTGAAGTGCACAATGCGATTGCCGCGGGTGCGGCCCATGTAACGCAGGCCTTTCTGGTCCGGGCCCTCGACCAGCACCTCCTGCTCCGTGCCGAGAAGCGCCTGGTTCCGCCGGCGGGAGTTCTGCTCGAGCAACCGGAGGAGAGTCTGGTTGCGCTCATCCTTCACCTCGTCCGGAACCTGATCGGGCCGCGCGGCGGCGGGCGTGCCGGTGCGGACGCTGTACTTGAAGATGTACGCCATGTCGTAGTTCGCGGCCTCGAAGAGCTCGCACGTCTCCTGAAAATCCTGTTCAGTCTCGCCAGGGAAACCCACGATCACGTCGGTCGAGAAATACATGTCCGGCCGCACGGCGCGCAACGCGGCGACGAGCTCGAGGTAACGCTCCCGCGTGTAGGGGCGGTTCATCGCGCGCAAGATGCGGTTGCTGCCCGACTGGACCGGCAGATGTACGTACTCGCAGAGCTTGGGCAGGCGGCCGTAGGCCGCGATGAGATCCGGTTTGAAACCGCGCGGGTGCGGCGCCGTAAACCGGAGGCGCGCGAGGCCGTCGATGGCACTTACGCTCTCGAGGAGTCGCACAAACGGCGACCCGCCGCCGGGGCGCGGGCGGTCGTGCCGGCCGTAGCTGGTGACGATCTGGCCGAGCAGGGTGATTTCGCGCACGCCGCTCCCGGCGAGCGTCCGGCATTCGGCAACGATGTCGTCGACCGGCCGCGAACGCTCGTCCCCGCGCGTCTTGGGCACGATGCAGAAGGAGCAATCCATGTTGCAGCCCTGTTGGATCGAGACGAAGGCGGAGACCTGCCGCTCCGCGAGCACATGGTCGCGGATGGTGTTTTGGGCGCCGGCTTCCTCGGCAATATCGACAATCGTTTCGCCCACCGGCACCCCGGCGGCGCGCGCCGCGCGCAGATTGTCGAGATACCCGGGCACCTGGTGGAATTTTTGCGTGCCGACGATGAGATCGACGTCGGGCAGCCGGTCGAGGAGCTCGGCGCCGCGGTTCTGCGCCATGCAGCCGAGGATACCGAGGATGAAACCGGGCTGGCGGCGCTTGCGTGCGGCCACGTGGCCGGCCTTGCCGATGGCCTTCTGCTCGGCCATGTCGCGCACGCTACAGGTGTTGAGCAGCAGGATGTCGCACTCGGCTTCGTCCGCCACGATCCGATAACCGCGGGCGCGCAGCATCGCCGCGACCGCCTCGCTGTCGCGCTCGTTCATCTGGCATCCGTAGGTTTTAATATAGACGCGGTTCACAAACTGACGCCCGCCCTCGGCCGGACGGGAACGGGTCTAAGTAGCCAGCCGCGGAGGCGGGTCAAGGGCGCATCTGTGGATTGTCGGTCAAAAAACGCATCTCACTTCTTTGCACGATGACTTCGCGGCGGGCGTAGCCGCGCTTGAGCACCGCGAAAGCGTGGTCGCTGTCGGCCACGTTGTCGCTCCGCTCCAACGCGGCTACGCTCGTAGCACGGTCCATCGGAACCGTGGCTCCTGGCTGCGCCCACCGGGGCGGTCGCGGTCAGGTTGACCGCACTACAACAGCGCCTATGACCCGCTGACGCCTCCGCACCGTTCGGCGCCGGGCTCGCCACGAGAGGGGAAACTGGTTGGATGAATCGTGGTCTATTCCCGCATATCCGGCTGGCGCTTCCTTATCCTGTCCGCGTGGCTGGCGACGTTCGCCGGCGCGGCTCCGGCTCCCCCGGAGCAAAAACCGCCCGCCCCGGCCGTCTCAGCGGAACGCGCACCGCCACCGGTATCGCCGGATCAGCTCTACGAAACCGGCAAGGCGCTCTTCGACCAGTACGCACCGCCGGAAATCAAGGAGCAGTACGAATTCCCCTCGAAAGAACAGTGGGACGAGTTTGCCGCGAAGCTGCAACGGGCGCTCGAAAGCAATTCGTTCGAGGAACTGGCGGAGTACGAGCCGCAGGCGCGGGCCGCACTCATCACGTGGCGTGCCCTGCCGGGTTACGAGGATTATGCGGACTGGCTGGAGGAACGGCTCGACCTGATACAAGCCGCGAAACTGGCCGGGCAACAACCGCCGCCGAAGCCCGTGCCTCCGTCGACCGGCCCCGGCCGGCCGCCGGCGCCCACGCTCCCCTATTACGATCTCTGGCGGCAACGCCTGCGCGACCGCCCGGTGCCGCCGCAGGCGGCGGCGTTGCTGCCCGTGCTCCGCGCGGCGTTCGCCGCCGAGGGCGTACCGGCGGAGCTGGTCTGGCTGGCGGAGGTGGAATCGACCTTCAACCCCAACGCCCGCAGTCCCGCCGGCGCCAAAGGGCTCTATCAGCTCATGCC
>Ga0182027_10014958_pt1 | contig 10711 bp, 26 predicted proteins | sample 712E1DmetaG_FD_121300 | JGI IMG/M metagenome (GOLD analysis project Ga0182027, IMG submission 121300) | Permafrost microbial communities from Stordalen Mire, Sweden - 712E1D metaG (Illumina Assembly) | ecosystem: Environmental > Terrestrial > Soil > Wetlands > Permafrost | place: Sweden...
ATTGCTCCCAACAAAATTGTTTAGTAACAATTTTTGTCACTTAATATTTAGTGTTAAACTTTTAAACACGACTAAACTTTACACAGCAAGCAATATCAATTACTTACAAGGACCGAGTATTACCTTATTACTTGGTGTCATAATGTCACCTAAAGCGACGCATCTTGGCACATTCCCTGCAATATAAAAATCCCATGAGCACAATAAAAAATATTTTTTCCTGGTACAAAAACTTATTTAAACCCGAACCAAGCACCACGATCCGAGTACTAAGGCAGTCATTCATTAACCGTATTAAAGCCAAGTATACCCCCGATGCGACACTCGCATACCATGAGAATTCAACCTACAAAGTCATAACATATGCCCTTGGCGGCGCTATATGGGGCAAAGTATGAAATTATTCATAGACGTAATTATACCAGCATTTACCTTGATTGTTCTTGTTTTTGCCTTGGTTGAATCATATCAATTCAATGATCAGCAAAATTCTACTACTAACAATATTGAACCAAAATTTGAAAGGAAAAATTAATCATGACCACTGAAACAAATGGATTTTATATCTATGCCCATGTTACGGGCATCAAGAAAAGATGCAGAAAAGAGTCTAGGGAGTCAAAAGTTTTATACCAAGGTGAAACAATGCCAGATATAACCACGATGCGAGATCAAGCAAAGGCATGGGCGCTATCTTGCTTCAAAGAATTCAATACTAATAAGGCTAAAATATATATTAAACAAGTAGAATTCAAAGAATACCAAGATGGAGTCAAGATAATGACAAGTAAATTGTATGATAACCGTGATCAGGTAATATCAGTATACGCTGCAGGTGCGTTATGAAAAAACAAGTAAAACCCGAATCAATAACCTTTGAAACACTATGCGAGCAATTAGCAGAAAAAACAGACTATAACAATCATAATGGCTCAATACTACTACTTGCGGAATGGTTAGGCGAACCACAAACAATAGCAGTAATAAAGCATGTTATGGGAATTCATGTTGCAAGGCAATCCATGGATTTTGAATTGATTGCTTTTAGAAGTATGATACTTCGTGAGTTAATAGAATATGCTGAAACAAAACTTGACGTATTACAAATAACAAAATTGAAAGGATGTTTTTAATATGACAACTAAAAAAGATAGATTTTTGACTCTAAAGAATAGAAAATTAGAGAAAGACAAAATTGCAAGCTTTGATTTACCTGCTATTAAAACGTGTCCTAATGCCAAGGAATGCAAAAAATACTGTTACGCCGCTAAATGTGCAAGGATTTATAAAAATTATGCTGCAAAGCTTGATCGTAACTTGAAACTAACCAAGGATAAAACCTTTGAGCATACTATGATTAGTGACATTATAGGCTCTAACCGGGAAATTGTTCGAATTCATTCAAGTGGAGATTTTTACAATCAAGCTTACCTTGACAAGTGGATATCTATCATGCATCAATTACCCTTTATCAGATTTTACTTTTATACTAAGTCACATAATCTTGACTTTTCTAAAATGCCAAGGACTGCAACCATGATAAAATCGTATGGCGGAAAGTATGACAACCTGATCAACCCTGAAAAGGATATACACGCAAAGGTGTTTTTAAAGAGTGACAAAATACCTTTGAATTACTCAATAGGTAATAACAATGACTTATTGGCAATCGCTGGATATACAAACATCGCACTTATAAAACATTAGGAGAAAAAAACATGAAAGCATACTGTGAAAAAATGTATCTTGAGTATTTCAATGACTTTCTAACAATGGTTAGGTTCGCGGAGTATTATGGTTTTAATTATGACTATGCTAGTCGTTTACTTGCAATTGGTAAAAAATTAAATGATAGGAGAAGTAAGTCATGACAATTGAACAAATAGATAAAAAGATATCCGAGATTGAAAAAAAGCAAGATAGAGTTATTGCAATGACAAACACCTGCGACTATGACCAAACGGGTAAAGCTTGCGACGTATTGAATGATTTGGCTTTTAAGATTGAAGATCTTCAAAAGCTTAAAATTTTGATGCAATCAAACAACCTAAAAATAATAACAGTAAAGGATAAATAAATTATGACAAGTCAAGAAAAAAACGATTTAATAAGCAAAATTACTCTCGATCTAGACAACCTTAAAAAAGCACTATCAGGACGCAAGGGGTTACGTACTAAAAAACCCACTGATAACCTACAAGCGTATTTGTGGAGAATGATACGCTTCCATGGCGGTATTGACGTGACAATGCCAATCATGTGCACGTTTGACTTGCGTCAATGGGTTAACAATTCAGTCAATAGAAGGCTCACCGGGTATCCCAAAAGCGCCGAGTATAAAGCTTTTGAACAGTGGCTTGATTGTCTCATTGACGCCTTTTGTGTATACTTCAAATTAAATCCATACCGAGGAGCACTAGCCTGGAAAGGTTTGCTTTACTAGTTGACAAACAAGTTAGGACGTAATAAACACGTCTATGTGGGAGAACTAAAAATGAAAAAAGAAATTGACAAGGTTCGGAGCTATCCAGCATGTCCAGTATGTGGGGAGTCAAGCCATGGTCTATGTGACACTTGCAAAGAAGACTATGTTACCTGCAGCGTATGTGGTATTACTATGAGTAATGAGGATGCAGTATGGGATAAGGAAGTAGAAGAGTACTACTGTGGGGACTGCCAATGACACGAAAAGAAGTAATGGACACAATAAGGAAGCTTGAAGACTACCTGGCGCGAGCCTATGTAGAAAAACCAGATATTGAAGTGGAGGATGCCTGGGAAGCAGCAATTCAGGTGAGAAAGTATCTTGACAGTCTGTACGGCGTGGGCTATGTCTCTAAACGAAAGATAAGGAAAGGTGGGAGAAGATGAAACTTAACAAAGAACTTTTGAAGGCTATGACTCCATGCAAAGAAGGTTATGAGTGGTATCTAAAAGAAGGCTGTGAAACAGTAGAAAATACACTAACAAAACTCGTTGAAGTTAGGCCAGATTGGGCAAACTGGTTGACGAAAAAAACTCTTGATAGAAATAACCTAATCAGAATTGCAATTTTCTCGGCTGAACTTGTTCTAGATATTTTTGAAAAGAAATATCCAAAAGACGACAGGCCACGAAAGGCAATACAAGCCACAAAAGATTTTCTTGCTGGGAAAATAGATAGAAATGATGCCTATGCTGCTGCCAATGCTGCCAATGCTGCTACCTATGCTGCTGTTGCTGATGCTGCTTATGATGCTGCTTATGATGCTGCTTATGCTGCTGCTGCTGCTGCTGATGCTGCCGATGCTGCTGCTGCCTATGTTGCTGCCTATGCTGCCAATGCTGCTGCCTATGCTGCTGATGCTGCTGTCTATGCTGATACTGTTGCTGATGCTGCCAGAAAGCAGATCCAAGTTAAAATTATCAATGAAGCAATAAGACTTCTGAAAGGACAAGTATGACCGCACTAAATTATAAAGAGAATTCTGAAGTACTCATGCTTAAAGCTAGCAAGGAACTAGCCGAACTTGCTCGCGCTGAGATGCCTACTATGAAGAAGTGGAAGCGCCTATCCGAAATCGAACAAGTCCTTTCCGAAGCTATGTGCGATATCCAAAAAGCAAGGGATGAGGAACTAAATAATGCTTCTTAACCAAATAGTAAAGAATTGCCCAGGAGTCAGGATATCCCTAGAAGCGACCCCGAACCAAGTCGCCTTCTTCCTAGGTGACCAGATCCTTACAATCACGGATCTTGTGGATGAGTATGAAGTTAACCTATCAGATGGCAAGGTAGCCAAGTCAGTTAGACTATGTTACTCAAGTACTATCATCGCTGGGGTGTTTTTTCTGAAGGGAAAGTTGACCAATTCACACCAGTTAGAGGCACAGCATGACTAAAGAGACCTGGAAGTACTTAGTCAACAGCACCATATCGCGTAATTGGCTCTCGAGGAAGCCCCAGGAGGACACATACACCACGAACCTAGCTCTATGTACCAAACAAGAGCTATGTGACCTTATGGCCGAAGTGTGCTCGTCAGGTAGCCCAGGTCAAGCCATGGAGTTATACAAGCTATGTGAGCAGAAGGGTATACTTTAGTACTATGTGGCCATTTACATGAATGAACTAATAAAACAAAAAAAGGAGAAGACTATGTGCTCAAACTGTGAATGCTGTAAGAACTATTTAAATTTTATACCAAGAAAGGAAGAAGTCCTAGGAGCGGAGTTTATAGGCAAACCCCTGGCCCCTACTGATTGGGCAAATACTCTTGTCAAGTTTGTGCCGGAGAGGTTTGAGGAAATAGGTTTAAACAGCTGTGTTGGATATGGGACAAGCTATTTTAAAGATGGGAAGATAGTAACCAATGACTTCTGGAGGTTTATTTTGGTACATGGGAAGATATCTCTTAGGGAGAGCTGGAAACCCTATGTGGAAAAAACTAAGGAAGAGATATTCTTTGAGCAAGTGAAGGGGAAGAAGATAAGATGCAGAACGTGGATTCCCAGTAGGTATCTTATTCCTCACTCATTAGATAAAGACATGATGCGTGGTTTTAATCAATATTATATGACAGACTTTGGAAGAGTCGCAGGAGGCTTTGCAGATGATATGTTATATGCTGGATGGGAATTTTACAAAGAACCAACTAAGGAAGAGATATTCTTTGAGCAAGTGAAGGGGAAGAAGATAAGACGCAGAACGTGGTACCATATGTGCTATTTTATTCCTAGCGAATTGGATAAAGATATGATGCGTGGTAGAGGTCGAGAGGGTTCCGCAATGTCTGGAAGAGTTGCAGGAGGCTTTGAAGACGATATGTTATATGCTGGATGGGAATTTTGCAAAGAACCCCGAACCGTGAAGCTTTATAGATATACCTATGATTCTTATGGAAAGATATTTCAGTCCCCGTGGACACAAGAAAAATCTTTCAAAGGCTGCATCAAAACCGAAGAGAAAGAGATAACGATTTGAAACACTTCCCTGAAAATTTTATTTTGATAATTATACTGGGAGGACTTCTTGTCCTCCCTCTTCTAAATATGACAAGTAAATCTAATGAAAAACATGTCAAGCAAATGCAGATCAAGCACCACAAACCCAAACCATACTGTACTATTTGGTGATCTCCAAGACGTTGTGGTATCGTTTTCCTTTAATAGTTTTCATAGTCATTTTACTATAAATAGCAGATAGAAAAACCATTGGAACTTTACCATTATTCCCTATATTAAATTGTTCCGCAGATTCCTTCACAAGATTATTAATCATGTCCCTTCTAACCCAATGACTCTCTCGTGACCAGCATTCTTTTAAGAATCTTGTATCTCTTAGTCCCACTATTCTAGAAAGACATACCTCATAGAGTAAATTCCATTCACTTGTCCATTCCATATTAGAAGTCCTTCCTTTCTGATACTCCAACCACGAGCCGCTCTCCATGAACCATTTTACCTTTGAACTTGTCATAGAGTCTTCCAAGATCTTCTGTTGATATTCTATTAATCCCCATTTCTCTTGACCACTCAATATATGCTTTCCGTAGAATAGTTCTTTTTGCTACCCCTTCTGGGGAGATTACAAGATCTGGTATGCCATCTTCCTTAAGATCTGATATAAAATTCTCAACTCTATCTTCACGATGAGACCAGTTCTTAGCATTACTCTTAAGACTTTCCGGGTAAGTGTATCCACCATTCTCAACAACCCGAACCAAGCCGCGATACGCCCAGGCCACTATCTTACTTTGTTCTTGGTCAATGAACTTCAGGTGATAGTCGGGCTCGGTCTTGCCTTGGATCTCTTCATTACACTGGAAGACTCGAACTCTACGTTCGATGGCTCCCGATGTGTCTCCCTTAATTCTAGGGAGAGCGTTGGTTGCAAAGAGATGCACCGCAGGAATATGAGAGCGTAGGTCAGTTCTAAACTTTCTCTGGATAGTAATGGGAACCCTATCTTCTACTTGCTTCACAACTTCAATGTCAATGGGATCTGTTACGTTTAGGTCTGTCAGAATATTGACGTGCTTGCCTACCATAGTTTCCATGCCAAAGCCATGAAATTTTGTGGGATCAACTCGAGATATGTTCGATTCCGAAAGTAGTGATGCAATTAGCTTGACAAGTGTTGACTTACCTGTCTTAGGCTTTCCTGCGAAGAAGACTAGTACTGGATAGAAGGGTGCAAGGCACGATCCCATAATCTCTTGGATGAGTAGGATCTGTTCATCAAGCTCAGGAGAGTTACGAAGCAAGCACTCTCGTAACCAGGAGAGTAGTAGTGTAGGCTCCGGAGCATCAACGTCAAGATCAAAGGGAAGAGTTGTAAGAAGCATATCCTCAGGATCATAGCTCTTCTCAAAAGTCAAGGAGCGTTTAGATCCTCTCGCCTGAAGCCGTAGTGTCCCGTTCCTGAAGCTTGTAGCTGTTACATTCCCGTTGTAAACGTCATCACCCATCTTTTGGAGGACATTCTTGGTGAGAAGGGAGATGATAGCGCGAGACTTGGCTTCTGAGAACTTGCATCCCAAGGCTTCAGTTATGGTGGGCTGTAGATAGCGTCTAAATTCATCAAAGGACTTTTCCTCCCAACATTTGCCAGTCCAGGAGAAGACGTCCTGTTCATTTGCTCTCCACTTAGTTCCTACTTGCTTTTGGATAGCATAGGCAACTATAGAGTCAGAAGGTTCCTTAGGGGTCTTACCAGAGAAGTCGATGAGACATCCTACTCTAGGCACTTCTACTGGAAGATCTGAGAGGAGTTGGTTCTCGATGCAATCTTTAACATAGGCAAGACCTAACTTGCAGTGAAGATCGTTGAAGTCAGTGTCCTTAACGCCTCGTGCATGATATCCCCACTTAGGCTGTATGACCTTAAAGCCTGTAGACTTAGCCTTGGATATACCTGGGTTCCCTCTTGTCTGATAGTCGTCATCCGCACATATGACTATCTCCTTATCAGGATACTTCTCCTTGATCTCCTTGGAGACTGAACCCAAGTTCCCCGCATTGAATGCACACACAACCCCGAACCCAGTTGCCTCATGGATAGATGCGGCGGTGGCAAATCCCTCAGCTATGAGAATGCGATCTCCCGGAGTGCCAAGAGAGAAGTAAGAGGCCTTCATCTTGGAGCCTGTGTGGAACCACTTGTTGCCTTCTTCATCTATATACTGGAGTCCAACCAAAGAACCTTTATTATAGAGAGGTATAATTAAGGTTAGTTTTTCCTTTGTAAAGGATAACCGCGAACCGTGAAGCTCTGTTATCTTTTTACTTGACAAGTAGGCATGCTCTCCAGTAAGAGCGGCACCATCCCATATAGGCTTACACTCAAGAGCGGCTTTGGCTGCTAAGGCCTTCTTGTCTTCTTCTATTTTCTTATCAAGTTCAGCCCATGCTTTTCTATCCTCATCCGTGATAGGACTTTCATCCATACGCATCTCAAGGCGTTCCTTCTCACCTGTTCTCCAATTGCCAATATCAACCCGAACCGCGCTACCTACTTGGTATCCCCTCATCCACAGATGATCCTGATTGTGGTATTGTCCATCCAGGGGAAATTTTGGCAAGTTCCATTTTTCTATTAGTTGTTCGAAGCTTCCCATTTGTATCTCCTTGGTGTTATAATGTAGTTGACTTTGAACAAAAAATCAAGTACATTATATGAATCTGAGAAGCTCCCACTTCGAAGACTCCTTTCCCCGGTGTAAGTAAAATTGCATCGGGGATTCTTTTTATGAAATGAAATTTTTCTTGTTGACAAACCTTATAAGAGAAGTTACAACCAGTTTATAGAAAGGTGGGAGATATGAACGAAGAACAAACTCATGAAAATTGTAAGCACTGGGAAGAGGATGCACCGAAGCATGCCTCCGAACGAGATCTTATTTACTGTGAAGAGTACGATGAGTGCCTGGATCCTGGAAAGTGCTCTAACTGCAAATATTGGGAGGAAGTATGATTTTTGGATGTACCCCAAAACAATTTACTAGCAAGAACATTGTCAAGTGTTTTAACTGTAGACAAAGGTTCTCAACTCGTGTATCAACGAATGCCAAGTGTGTGCATTGTGGATTCGTAAATACTGAGGAGGCTAAGAGAAAGTTAGCCGAGTCCGATGATGTATACATTATAAGAACGAAAGGGATGAAGGTGAGAGAGTTATGAACCCACGAAACTACTTAGAGCAGGATAGGCAGGCATGGAAGAAGAGATGGAAGCCAAAATACATAAAAGAATATTATTATATAGCATCAAACTGTAAGGTAATTGGAGACTTTAACGATAAAGCAATATTAGACAAGTCAAGAATTAAATGCGGAAACTGCTTTAAGAATATTTCTGTGGCAAGAAAAGCAGCAAGGGCAATTAAACACACTTTGTTTTTACTACAGATCGGAGACACAAAATGAGTAACGATAAACTGGAAGTCGGCGGCGAGTGTTTTGACGTGCTGAGTGGGAATAGGTGGGTAATATCAGCTAGTCCTTTTAAGCCATATTGTTTTAATATAGCTGCTTATGGCTGTACGAAAGATGGCAAAATAAATGACGAACACAAATACCCCCGATTCATAACGATTAGCGAAGCTAGAAAGCGTGGGTTACTGCCGAAAGAGCCTGTGGTTGTGGCGTTTGAGGCAACAATAGAAAGACTACAGCCCGTATTCGCCTGTTGTGTACTAAATAATAATCTTGATAAATATATAGACAAACGCTGCAAGGTGGTCGTTACTATTCTAGAGGAGGAAAAAATATGGAAAATAAAATAGAACGAAAAGGCTGGGTAGTTTTAAGTAATGCAAAGAAAGCTCACTATTTTATAGATGGGCGTTCTTTGTGTAAACAATATCTTTATCTTGGAAGCTGCTATGAAGATAATAATCACGAGTCTCCCGATAACTGCAAAAAGTGTATGGCCGAAAGGAATAAAAGATATCCAGAAGTGAAGGTATCAACATGAGTCCAGAAGAGACGAAGGCTTATGATAAAGCGTGTCTAAAACATTTTATAATTGGGGAAACGATAGGAGAGAGCAGCATTCACTCTTTGGGGGTATGGTTTGAGGCTGTATCTTTTGCCGAGAAGCGGTTATTGGAGAGGGTTGGGAAGTGTGAAGGGTGCAGGAATGAAGACACATGCAAGGCATCTAATATAGTGCCATGTCATGTGTTTAAGTTTAAGTGGATGCCAAAGGAGGTAAAATGAAATTCGCATACGAAAATTTTGAGGATTGTTGGAAAGATTTTAAACTTATTTGTGACCCAAAGCACGAAAAAGAGATATACGAAATATGGTGGAAACAGGGTATAGAACATGCCAACAAGAAGAACGAAGCCCAACTGTCCTCGCTGAAAGAGCAAGTGAAGGTGTTGAGGGATTGCTGCCTTTACTATGCCGGCGAGAATAGAGACCCTCGTGTTTTTATGTTCGACATTATGGATGCCGTTGTTATTAAAGAAGGTAAGTTAGTAGAGGTTAACGACAATATTAAGAAAATTGCAATAGAAGCCATCGCCAAGGCAGACAAGCTGTCCTGCTGCGCAGGAACCAACGCAAACGAAACAAAAGGGGAGGCACAATGAGTCCAGAAGAGAAGGAGGCGTTAAAAGAGGGGTTCCCCTGCTCTGATTCGAAATGTTTAACATATTCTTGTGGATGTAATACATGTGAAAGAGTGTTTGGAATAAAGTTAGAGCCTTGTTCAATTTGTGGAAGCAAGGCAATAGTTATGAGAGTTGGATCAAGTCCCAATGATGTTTGCTGTAGTAAAAAGAAATGCAAGCAAAACTATTACAATACTGGTGGATTTACAACAAGACACTGGAACGACCTACAGCGCATGATACGAGCCGAAGCCCTTGTTTACTCACTGCGTTCGCAACAGTCCTCGCTGAAAGAGCAGAACAGAGTTTTGATGGATGCCATTCTGGATATATCAAGACGACCAAGTGAAGCTGGTGAAATAATACTGGAATCCCTAGCCAAGGCCAACAAGATCGCCAACGAAACAAAAGCTATTGCCGACAGCGCACAAGCTGTCACTAACAAAGGAGATGGAAGATAATGGAAATTCAAACTAATGAAATTACGATTAACGGAGTTGTGTATGTGGAAAAAGGCAAAGAGGTTAAGGAAGCTGAAAAACTTGAGGGAGCTTCTTATTGTATTGTACGTGGCCAATATTCAGGAGTTTTTGCTGGATATATTACCGAAAGAAAAGAACGAGAAGTAATCATGAAAAAATGCCGTATGCTGTGGTATTGGGATGGAGCCGCATCAGTTAGTCAAATTGCAGTTGATGGAGTAGCGGCACCGAAAACTTGCAAGTTTCCAATGGAGTGTACAATACAGGTTCTTGATGCAATAGAAATACTCCCAGCAACAGAAAAAGCAAGAAACTCTATTCAGGGTGTTGCTATATGGAAAATATAAATAAGGGTTACGGTTACGGCGACGGTTCCGGTTCCGGTTACGGTTCCGGTTCCGGTGACGGTTCCGGTTCCGGTTACGGTTCCGGTTCCGGTTACGGTTACGGTTCCGGTTCCGGTTCCGGTGACGGTTCCGGTGACGGTTCCGGTTACGGTGACGGTTCCGGTTCCGGTTATAAAGTTATATAGGATATTTTGGCCACGGGAGACTACTAACCACGCCAAACGCTTCGTAAAGGGGGATGAGATGAACGCAACAGAAGCCAAGTTTTTAAGGATGAGTAGAGAA
>Ga0182027_10014959_pt1 | contig 10710 bp, 8 predicted proteins | sample 712E1DmetaG_FD_121300 | JGI IMG/M metagenome (GOLD analysis project Ga0182027, IMG submission 121300) | Permafrost microbial communities from Stordalen Mire, Sweden - 712E1D metaG (Illumina Assembly) | ecosystem: Environmental > Terrestrial > Soil > Wetlands > Permafrost | place: Sweden...
CTTGGTATAGCGTCAATTTCAGGCCGACGTAACAGCTACTTGACCGATTTCGCCTCGACGCGAATTCAAGAAATTCCGGCTGACTTGGCGATTTCGAAAAATCGTGGGGCGAGCGTCAGCTTGCGGCCATCCAGAGACAGAACCTGCTGGCGCGCCAAATCCGCAACGATGCGCGAAACGGTCTCACGGCAAGCACCAATACGGCTAGCCAGATCTTGCTGGGTGGGTGAACGAGAAATCACCGTGCCCCCAGCGACCGCATGTCCCTCGTCGTGCGCCAGGTTGATAAGCAAGCGGTAGAGGCGGCTCTCAACATCTGAAGTTACCAGCCCGGAAGCCAACAGTTTGACCCGATTTAAGCGTCTTTCCAGGTCGCGGATCAGGGTGAGCGCGGCGTGTGGAGTACTGTTCAAGAGAGTCAGAAATTCATCATGCGGAATGAACAACAACAGACTGGTCTCGGCGGCCACCAGCCCATCACCGGGAGTGGTCCCATCGGGAAACAGAACCGCGTCGGCGATCAGATCGCCAGCGCGAAACGTTTCCAGGGTCAGCTCTCGGGCGTTGTCGGTCCGCCGTACGGCGCGAATACATCCCTTGACCACAAGCACTGCGGCCCCGAGCCAGCGACCCTCGATCAGAACCTGTTGCCGCGTACTGAATGAGCACAGCGACGCGCTCAATGATAGTGACACAAGGGCGTTTTGGGGAAATCCGGCAAACCAGTCGGAGTTTTGTAGCGCGCTTAACGCCGGGTGAAAACTCACTCCTTGATGCACTGAGGTCGAAGTGTCGATACGCAGAGGAGAGATGGCATTCATGAGATCCTCCTGAATGAACCTCTTCTCAAGCAACCTTGGTGCCAACGTAAAGGTGTGGAATCACATCAACCCCATCAGAAGATGCGAGGCGACCACGACATCGCTGGCAGAGTCATGTCGCGTTTGAGTTTGAGGCCCGGGCCACCCTCCTCTTGCACGGCATCCGGCCGCAAGTCGCCACGCAATGCGCAGCTCGGGTATCGGCACTTCGTCAGCTACTCAGGTATCAGTGCGCCCGACATGACTCGAACATGTAACCCCCGGCTTCGTAGGCCGGTGCTCTATCCAGTTGAGCTACGGGCGCAACTTCGAACTGAGGGCGAATGTATGCCGTGCCGCTGGGGCACAAGTCAAGATCTGCGAGAGGGAAAACGCAAAAGCAGCCCGACCATCGCAAACTCGCCCTCTCCGCTCCGGCTTGCGCTGCCCGCTTCGCGAGCTATCGCCTACGGCGGCGCCCGACGAACCACGCCATGCCAACGAAGGCAAGAACATAGGCCATCGGCGCTGAGGTTGATCGCGTACCGAGGTTACACTTGCAGCCTGGCGAAGCATCGCCTGGAGACGTGCCGGTGTTGCCGGCCGTGCCGGTCGCTCCGCCACTGGCGGACAGCCCTCCTTCGGCTCCGATTGTCCCACCCGTGCCTTTCATCCCTCCCTCACTGGCCGCGCCACCCTCAACCGCGGCACCGCCGACCACTCCGCCACCAACACTCGCCACGCTGCCGCCGCTCGCACCCATCGCGCCGCCAACGCTCGTCGATCCACTGCCACCACCGGTGCTGTTGCCGCCACTGCTCTGAGCACCGCCCGAAGCGGTTTTCGCGCCACCATTGCTACCAGCGTCCTTGTTGCCGGTCGAGCCACCCGCACTGGTCGCTCCACCCGAGCCCGGGGCTCCGCCCGTCCCCGAGGTTCCGCCGGATCCCGTCGCGCCGCCAACTCCACCGCCGGATCCGCCTGACGCCGCCGCGGTCTCGCCATAGAAACTCACGGGCCCGGTGTCGCCAGCACTGGCGGCCCACGAGCGGCGATCCCATGCAACCAGGGCGAGCAAGTGCGACGCGTACAGGCCCTGACCATCATCGCTGGTGTCGGGCTCGGTCCATTTGGCCCCTGGAATTAGCACCGAGCTCACCGTGGCGTCGTCATGGTCAGCGATTCCGAGCGCGGCGGCGCAAGCCATCTTCGCGAAGAAGTTGGTGCCCGTCAGAGCGGCCTGGAGAGCGGCCTTGTACTGTGTCTTGTCGGCTGCGGCTCCTATGACGTAGAGAGCGGCCTTAGCGATGGTGCCCAGGTCACCGCCGGCGGTGACCTTCCCTTGGATAAACGTGCGTGCGGTTGCATCCTCACCCATGTAGCCGAGCATGAACAGGGCAAAACCAGCAAACCCGAGGTCGGCGTCGTTCACACCGCACTGTAGGCGGGTGCGAAAAACAGCGGCACGCGCACCAAGCCCGGACTTGCGTGCGGCCAGCTCGCCAGCGGTCCACAAGTGCATGTAGTCGTATTTGGTACCCGAGCCCGAGGTCGGCGTCTTGGCGGGGCATGTGGGGGTTGCGGTTGTGCTCGGGCAGTAGGTTGGGACGACCGCGTCGCTACCCGTGTTCCACGACGCCCGCCCCTCGCAGTAGAGCTGGAGGAGCTTGTCAAGCCCTGACGCTTCGTCCTCGAAGTCCGCCATAGCGGAGTATTGAAGGGATCGTCCTTGCGTCATGTCGCCGGTGCAACCGGGGTTAACCGGGGTATCCAAACCGGGAAGAGGCGTCGTCGCCGGAATCAGGGTTCCCGCTGCTGTCTTCACCATGACTGCATTGGCCCCTTTGGTGGGATAACACGCGCTCTCGCCAGAATTCCCGAACGAAACCAGGAAGCTGATGTCTTGAATGCTGACCGATCCACCACCAGCTTTCGACACCGCCAAGGTATACGTAGCCTTCTCACCGGGCAGAAGGGTGCCGGGCGTCTTTTGGGTCTGGCGGGTGGCCGTCACGGCGGTGGTACCGATCTTGGCGGTCAGAACGAAGTTGGGCAGCAGATAGCCCATGTTGTTCTGAACGTAGACAGTCATGGTGGCCGTGCCGGAGGCTGGAACCGTCACGGTGTCGCTCGCCGGCCGGACCACGATGTTGTAGCTTGAAGCCCAAAGGTCATCACACCAGTGGGCCTCGGCCTGAGCCGAGACGACGAAGAGCGAAAGCGCTGCCCCGAAGAAAACACTAACCTTGCGAAGAATCATGCGATTGTCTCCCTTGTTCGTCCGCGGACCGGCGCCATCATAAGGAATCGAGACGATGCTCAAGAGACTCGAAACCAGGAACTGCCGGTGTTCCGAAGCCGTGCGAGGTCTCTTCCAAGTTAGTGGGTAGCTCGACGGAGTTTACCCTATAAGGTGCCCTAGCAATGTATAGAAGGTCCAGAATTCTTCAATTCGTCTTCGTGATGGCGACCCTCTGCCCACACTGGAGCACCCCTGCCTCGGGCGCGGACGCCGGGCCGGCAGAGGTTCGACCCACGAGTACGGCCCTTCATCAGGCGGCTCGGGAAGGAGCCACGTCGGAGATCGAAAAACGGCTGGAGGCCGGCGAAGAAGTCGATGTTCGCGACAGCCGTGCGATGACTCCGCTGCACCACGCCGCCAGTCAAGGACGCCTTGAGGCCGCCAGCCTACTGCTCGACCGCGGAGCCGATCCAAACGCGCGCGCCCAGGTGGACATGACGCCACTTCACTTTGCCGCCATGTTGGGCCACGCGGAAATGGCTGGGCTGCTACTACGGCGGGGCTCCCGAGCCGACGCTCGCACGACATCGGGCATGACGGCCCTGCATCTGGCGGCGGACGACAAAGTGGTGGATGTGCTGGTGGCGGCCGGCGGCGACGTGAACGCTCTGTCTGCGCGAGGACTGACGCCTCTTCACACCGCCCGCCAGGGGATTGTGGCGCGCGCTCTCATCAGCCACAAAGCCGACCTGAGAATTCGAGATCCGCGGGGGCGTACGGCGATGGATCTGGCGGGCATCGAAACCCTGGAACGTGTCGGTTTGTCCATCCACAGCGTCATGCTGGGAAGACTGCGCGGAATCGTAGGTCAGATGCCCGTCACCCTGACCAACGTCTCCAGCCAGCCAATTCGAGCGGTGGTCCTGGCGGCGCGCAGCCCGGCGTGTGACATCGAAACCGAGCCGCCTGTGATTGCCGAGCTGTTGCCGGGCCAAGACGAGAGAATTCTCCTGACCCTGACCCGCACGCCTTCTGTGCCCGAGGGGGAATATCCAGTTTTCATCGCCATCAGTGCGGCTGGCAAGAAGCTGGGTGATGTGGATCTGAAGGTCGACACCACGATGTCCGTAACGCTGGAGGATCGAGGGATGATCCGCCTGGCCAAGGGACAAATGCGCCCCGCACCGTCCCGCTGGTCCTACATCGTCTACGCGATTGTACCGCTGCTCGTGGTGGGCGCGTGGTTCTTCCTGCGCCGGCGTTCTGCCTAATAGCGAGTTGGCAACCCCGTCCGGGCTTGCGCGCGAAGGCGCCTTCGTTCTCGCTGGGTGAGAAAGACGGCCAGGCCAGCGAAGGGAACGAGAACCATCGGGAACGACAGCCAGAACCACAAGTTCGAGCGCAGCTCCGGCGCCGAGCGCTCGTCGGCTTCGAGGGGAAGTGCGCGCAAGGTTCCGTCGTAGCTACCGACGAAGGCCATCCATCGCCCGCGGATCCGGCCCGCCACCGGCGACGACCAGTTGCTGTCGTCCATCCCGCCCACATTCCAAATCGGCTGTCCGGTGAATGCGGTGAAGATGGGCGCGCCGCTGCCGAGTGCATTCGCATGCAGCATGTGGTCCCACGCCATGCTCAGCACCATGGGCTCGCGGCCCTGGTCGATCACTGCCACGGACGAGAAGACTCCGCCGCGAGCGGTATCGCGCCAGGCAAGCACGCCGTCGGTGGCGCCGAGGGCGTAGAGCTTTCTGTCATAGGAACCGACAAACGCCCGCGGTTTGTCCCCGTCGAGAATCGCCGGCGATCCCGTGATCCGATCCCCGGTCCGGAACTGCCAGCGCTCCGCCCCTGTTAGCGCATCGAGCCCGCGAAGGGTTCCGAATTTCGAGCCGGTCACGAGCATTGGCCCCTGGCTGCCGGCGAAAAACGCAGGCGGGCTTCGCACGCAGTCGAGCTCTGCCTTTTTCCACAGGACTTTGCCGTCGCTGGCGGAGAGGGCGTAGCTGTTGCCGCTCGACGAACCGAGAAAGAGCATGCCCTTGCCAGCCACGCGCGCAAAGATGGCGGCGGTCAGCTCGCCTTCGCCCAAGTCGGACCGCCAAACGGGATGGCCATCGTCGACGGCGAGCGCCACCACGCCACTGCGTTGCATGCTGTTGGCCAGCGAGCGATCCCAAATCCAATAGGGCACGAAAACAGCGTCGTCCTTGTCGCCCATGCCGCCCACGCAGGGAGCGGCCAGTCGCGCGCCGCCGAGGGTCGGCCGAAAATCCTCGACCGCGTGGACCCAAACCTGGCGGCCCAGCACGGGATCGATGGCGTAGACAATTCGATCATTCGACGCCGCGAAAAGGATCTGGCGTGTTCCATCCTGAAAAAACACGGGCGCCGCGAACACCGAGCCGCCCGTGGTGAACTTCCACAGCTCTTCGCCGGTGGCGGCGTTCAGGCAGTAGAGAGTGTGATCGTAGTTGCCGGCTACGACGATCGGCCTATCGCCCGCAACGCCGAGCGCTGGCGACGACCAGATGGTCAGCCCGGGCTCGTAGCCCCAGACGCGGCCGCTGCCGTCAAAGCTCCAGGCGCGAGGAGGCGTGTCCTGCCCTGCCCCGAGCTCGATGGCCGCGCGGTTTTGGGCATCGCAACGGCTCTGCGACCAGACGGCACACTCCGTAGCGAACGACGTGCCCGAAAACAGGAAGGCCGCGCTAAACACAATTGCGCGCAAACTCATGCCGCCGGTCTCGCGCGCGGAACGGCCGTTTTCGCGTCTACTTTCGCGCCTCCCGCCTCCACCTCGCGCTTGCCGTGCAACTGCCAGACATCCACGATCTTCAACGCAGAGTTGGCGCAATGGTCGACGCACGCGTGGCAGAATTGGCAATGGGCGACGCGAATCACGCCCTTGTCGATGGCCGCCACGTCGCATTTGGTGTCGCACACCCCGCATTGATTGCAACGGCTGGGTTCGAGAAGAATGCGCAGGCGAGAAAAGCGGTGCATGAATCCCATGAGGTAGCCCCACGGGCAGAGATAGCGGCACCACGAGCGCAGCACAAACAGGCCTCCCACGAGAACGACCAAGGTGGTAAGCGCGGACGCCGGATCGTCGCGCGCCGTGAACGCGAAGTGCACCGGCGAGGTCACGACCATGTGTGAGACCGCGGTGAGAAAAATCGCCCCCAAACTGAACAACCGAAGCTTGCGGCTGGGAACGTCGTCGACAATGCCCGACAGGACGAAGTAACAGATGAGAATCAGCATCGCGGCCCAGTGCAGACTCGAATCTTCGACGAAAAGCTTCTTCTTCACGCCCAGCCAAACCAACAAGCTCACGAAGCCCAGGCAGACCGTAGCCAGCCCAATGAGCTCGCCGCGCGACAAGCCACCCAAACGACGAGGCAGACGCTTGCGTAGCCACCCCGACACATCCTGCAGGCTACCGGTGGGACAGATCCAGCCGCAAAAAACTGGCCCGTGCAGCAAGGTCACGGCAATGATGACGATAGGTAGCGCCAGCCAATAGAACGACTCGCCGTAAGCCGAGCCTACCAACGTTAGACCGTACAGCCCGTTGCGAATCATGCCGAACACGCCGAGGCATGAATACACAACACAGTAGAACACCAGAAAAGAGGCCAATTGGACCATTCGGCGTATCCACTGCCGGTGGCGAGTTACGTTGCTTATCACGACGACGACGAGGAATAGAAAAAGCAACGAAGCCATCTCCACGCTTGTGCCGTCGAGGGACAGGAACGGAACGTTGAAGATTTTGCCGAGCGGGCTGCGTTCTGGCTGCATGAGCTCTTTAGTTTGACTCGGCGGCGGTGCACTCGCCCGGCTTTTCGGCGCACGCCTGAGCACACGATGGCCGATTGGCGACGGCTTCGACGGGCAGACCGAGAAAACGCGCTACAAATGGGCAGCGGGGATTGGCCTGCACCTCGGCCGCTGGGCCTCGCTGCACGATGCGCCCTCCCAGCATCACGGCAATGTGATCGCCGAGCGCGGCAGCTTCTTCCCGACTGTGCGTCACGTGCAAGGTGGTCAGCCCCAATTCCTTGTGAACGCGCGCCAGCTCGACCTGCAATTCCAGCCGCGTATTGTGGTCGAGGGCGCTCATGGGTTCGTCGAGTAGCAACAAGTCCGGTCGGATTGCTAGGGCTCGCGCAATAGCGACCCGCTGCGCTTCGCCGCCGCTGAGGGTGGCGACGGGTCGATCCACGACGGTCTGCAATCCCAGGCGCTCGACCAAATCGTCCACCGTCCTTCGGACCTCGTTGCGCGGGATCTTGCGTGCGCCCAGGCCGTAGGCAATGTTGCCCCGAACGGATTTGTGTGGAAACAGCGCCGATTGCTGAAATACCAGTCCCATATTGCGACGCTCAGGCGGCGTCGAGCGCAAATCGCGATTGGCGACCAGGATCTGTCCTTCCTCGGGCGTGAAGAAACCGGCGAGGGTTTGTAGCAGCACGGATTTGCCGCAGCCGCTTGGCCCGAGAATGACCCAGTACTCGCCCTTTTCAATCCGCAACGATAGGTCTCGGAGCGCGAACGAACCGAAGCGACAATGCAGGTGCGCAAGCTCGATCATGGGCGCCGCTCCGGCCGCGGGCGGCGCAAGGCGAAGGGCAACAGAGTCTGTCCGAACTGCAACATCACAAAGACCCACAGACAGATGATGAGCAGCAGGATGGCGATGGGCCGGCTCTCGGATGCGCCCGCACGCAAAAACTCGGTGTGCACAAGCACGGGCGCGGTGACGGGTGAGCTGGCGAAAAGGACGATGCAGCCGAATTCGCTGACCGCGCGCGCCCACGCCAGCGTCGCTCCGACGAGAATTCCACGCGAAGCCAGCGGCAAAGAGATACGCGCGAACGTCGCCGCGGGCGAAGCGCCCAAGCTGCGCGAGGCCAGCTCGTACTGAAGCGGTACGGACTCGAATGCGGTCATGGCCGTCTTGACCAGGAACGGTGCCGCGACGAAAACTTGCGCAATGACAATTCCGAACAGCGAACCCGAAATCGGCAATCCGAGACTTTCGAGAACGTTGCCGAGCACGCTCCCCGGACCGAGCAGCACTATCAGCGCGATACCGGCGACAGACTGCGGGACCAGGATGGGTACGTCCACCATGGACTCGACCCAGCGCTTGCCTGGGAAATCGATGCGGGCCAGGGCGTAGGCGAGCGGGACCGCCCACAGCGCCAACACCACCGTCGCCACCGTCGAGGTCAGGAGGCTGAGCCAGATGGCGCTCGCCACATCCCCGCGCATGAAGGTGTGCCACAGCGTTTGCAGCGAGTCCTGCATGCCCAGGTGGATGAGGGGGAAAAGCACCACCGCGAGGGCCACCAGACCACCGCACAAGCAAAGGCGCGCGAACAACGACGCCTTCCCGCGCGTCCGCCAGTAGACCGCATAAATCAGAGACAGAGGAATGAAAGTCTCGAAGGCGAAGGGCTGCAAGACGACAAAGCAGATGACAAAGATGGCGAAGAACCCCAACAGGACAGGCGCGCCGAAGCAGCCCGCGTAGGCGACGACAAGCAGAATGAAAAGCGGCGCCTTGCCCAGCAACACCAGCACAAGGAGAAAAAGCGCCGTGTATCCGGCCACGAAGAGACCGACGGTGCGCGCCTGGCGCCGCCGCAGCACCGTGGCCGCCGCCGAGAAGACGAAGAGGTTGGTGAAGAAAAGCGCGAAGTTCATTCCCGGCGAAAACGGCGGGTTCGGGACCATGCCCATGCCGACATGGATTGTCGCCAGCACGACCAACGCGGCCAGGCTTTGTTTCCAGGTCTGTTTCACGGCGCGCCCCATGATACGAGACCGGCAAGGTCCTTTGGAAGTCCTAGACACGGATTGCAGAGAACGGGGCTGGCGGGATGAAATCCCCGCCGCAGAAGCAAGCGACGCCCGGCCTCGCCGAAGAAAAACGCCAGGAACTTCTCGGCCGCGGCAGCGTGGGGTGCACTGTTCGGGATCGTCATGCCGTAGCTGACCGGTGCCCCTTGTACGCGCGCGGATCCCTGTCCCCGCTTCATACGAACCTCGACGCTGGCCGCGGCGTAGTGCTGGGCCAGGTCAGAGTGTGACAAGTTGATTTCGGGCGGAAGGCTCAGAATTTTCAGATGGTGGTCCTCGGCCGTAGAGCGAAAAAGAAAGGCGTAGTCGATGGCCCGCGACTCGAGCAGGCCGAGGAGCTCAGCTTCATCGTGGACGACATGGTCGGCCGAACAGTGGGCCTGAAGCTTCGCGGTCAGGCTCGTCCCCGCATTGCCATACGCGCCGGATAGTTCGGCCAGCTGCCACACCATCAGCGTCTGGTAGCCGATGGGCGCGGTGTCGGGATCCGCGCGGCCAAGACGCACCCCCTCGCGGGTCAAAACCTCGGGCCAGTTCTGAATTCCGACTTGATCGGTCCACTTACTGTGATCCTTGTGGGCAATGACGACCTCGTTGGTGGCAAAGATCGCGTTCCAGGTCGCATGCGCCGGAATCATCATCTTGTCGATCAACTGCGCGTCGGCGACCGCCACGACGTCGGCACGCATCCCCAATTCCGAAACCTTCCGCACCGCCACCTGCGAGCCCGACGGTTCGAGACGAACACGCAACCCCGGGTTGTCCTTGTGAAATGCTTCGGCTGCGTCACCGAGAACTGCGGAGAGGCTACTAGCGTGGAAGACGACGACTTCCGTCGTGTGGGACTTGCAGCCAAAAACGCCCAACACGGCCGGGGCGAACCAAACGCACATCCTGACCGAAAGGGGTGCCACACAGTCTCCTATCACGGCCCTAGAGGTTCATGGTGAAGTACAGGCGAGGAACAACGGCTGAAACCGACGAGCATGAACTGTCGCCCTGGACGGGCATGCAATAGAGGTAGTCGTAGGTCACCTCGGCATCGAGATACATCTTGTCGTGCATGCGCCAAATCACGCCGGCCGCCGGCAGGAGCTCCCATGCTGGATAGGCGTTGTCGCCGCTACCAAACCAACGAAGGACGCCAGCAGTTTGGTAGATGTAGAGTGCCGAGACATCGGCCAGTGGGTAGAGGCGAAGCTGAGCCTCAAAGCCAGCGGAGTACTTGGAATGGTCGTATGGCACCATGACGGTGGTGTTGCCCGAGTTCGTCTGGGTGGGCGGGGAAAAAGTGAGAGTCGTCCTGCTCTGGGCAGGCTGGAAGAAGTCCGACGTGCGCTCGAGCGAGCCACTGGCGGTCAGTCGAGTTGTGACAATCGGAGTCCAACGCATGTACCATTGCAGGCTGTCCTGATAGGTTTCCTTGACCGACCACGGACCCGCATCCGGAATCTTCGTCGGGTCGTTGGGGTTGCGGTCGCGTTCATAGTTGACCAGCAAGATGATGGGCGAGGTGAAGATGGGGCGATAGACAATACGATTCTGAATGATTGTGGTGAACCCGGCGTAGTGAGCGTCCTCGTCGGCAGTCAAGAAGCGATAGCGCTGATAGAGCTGCAGCTCGATCTTTTGTCCGGCCCAAACCTCGAGAAGAACGAAGTCGTAGGTTCGGTTGTAGGTCTTGGACAGCGACGCGGGTACTTCCGAAGATGAATCGCTGGCGCCGACCGCGACGCTTGGGGAAATGGCCAGCGGGCCGAGCTTGGGCGACCACTGGCCCGGATAGATGCCGAGCCC
>Ga0182027_10014960_pt1 | contig 10706 bp, 9 predicted proteins | sample 712E1DmetaG_FD_121300 | JGI IMG/M metagenome (GOLD analysis project Ga0182027, IMG submission 121300) | Permafrost microbial communities from Stordalen Mire, Sweden - 712E1D metaG (Illumina Assembly) | ecosystem: Environmental > Terrestrial > Soil > Wetlands > Permafrost | place: Sweden...
TTCCCAAATTGTTTCATCAGAAGTTCTTTATGAGAAGTATTCAAAAGATATTCTCCGCTATTCATACAGCATTCTGAAGAATTTTGAGGAGGCCGAGGATATGGTACATGAGGTCTTTATCAGGTATATGGAAAAAGAGAATTCTTTTAAGGGAGACTGCAGTTACAAAACGTGGCTCCTGATAATTACCCGAAACCTTTGCTATAATAAGCTGAAAAGCAGCGGTTTTACAAATGAAAGGTTTGATATTGACAACTGTAATGATGTGTATGAAACCAAATATGAGCTTAATATTTCGATAAGAGATGCATTGTTAAAAATACCCGCAGAATACAGTGAATTGCTTTATCTAAAGGAGGCGGAAGGTTATACTTACGAAGAAATAGCCGGATTGACAAGTCTTACTGTGGAGAATGTTGCTGTAAAGCTGTACAGAGCAAAACAGATGATGAGGAAAATTCTAAAGGACAGGACCTGATATGAAACATTATGACTATGAAATAATCCGCTTTGTTGAGGATGAATTACCTGAAGCTGAGAAAATAAATTTAAGCGAGCATCTGACTGTATGTGAAAAATGCAGGGAAACTCTTAAAGATTATAAGGAGATGAGAGATAATATAAAACAGTTTTATATTGATATTCCGGGGGAATTCGAAATAGTCAGGAATAATACCGATAATAGGGATATTATTAATTTAAAGTCGGTATGGACACGAAGGTTGTTTATTCCCTTTGCCGCTGCGGCTTCTCTAATAATTGGTTTAATGATTTTTCAGTTGACATCTAACAACAGAGACGCGACTGTTAGTAAAGGAATTAAGCCTATAGTTTCTGATATTCAAAAAGATTATACTCCGCAGACTGATAATAAAAATATAGTTAAGGATAATCACGGCATAAGCAGATATCAGGTTAGAATTGTAAATCGGTTCAGAGGAAAAACTTCACCTACTGATTATGTTTATAGTGTAGCAGTTTTTAATGATGTAATAGACAAAGCCATTACAGTTAGGGAGGATAGTCTGAAGCATATCCAGTATCTAATGTCCATCGGCATGGATTCCGGGCGGCCGGATGATAATTCAACAATTGACAGCACTTTAATGAAATTAAAGATAGAGTCTTTAAATTAATTTACAGGTAAATATTATGAAATCTAAAAGAGTGTTCTTTCTTGGGTTCTTACTGATATCAGTAACGACAATTATTCTTGGTTATGAGTTTAATAAAGGGGATAATATTCCCAAAGGATGGTTTTCGGCAGGAAGCAGTCCTGACAGCTATGAAATAGGGGTGGAAAAAAGCATTGGGCCGAACAATAGTAATGCCGTTTATATAAAATCTATTAAGTCAGAGATAAAAGGATTCGGAACTTTAATGCAGGCTTTTCCGGCTGAAAAGTACCTCGGTAAAAGGATACAGTTAAGCGGGTATATGAAATCCAAAGATGCCGCGGTAAGCGCCGGTTTCTGGATGCGAATTGACGCCAAGGAAGATCAAAAACTGCAGTTGGGTTTTGATAATATGCAGAACAGGGCGGTTAAAGGGAATACTGATTGGAAGCTTTATGAGGTTGTGCTTGATATACCCGCTAACAGCGGTTTGATAAATATAGGAGCTTTAATTGTGGGGACAGGGGAAATATGGTTTAGCAGTCTTAAATTTGAGGAAGTTGATAAATCAGTTCCGACAACAAATATGCTGTCATCGGCTAAATATGAAAAGTCATCTGAACCGGTGAATCTTAATTTCAAGGAATGAAAGAGGAGAAAGGTAAAAGGAGAAAGGAGGAAGATCTAATCCGTTTTTCATCCTTTTGGGGGGTTGATTCTTTTTAATGAATATGTTTATATTATAACTATGATGCTCCAATCAAAGAAGTAATTTTCTTTGTGTCATTTTATATGTTTCGCAAATATAAATATTGTTTATAAAGAAGGCAGCAGCAATGGATTGTCCAATTCAGAATACCTGTTTTAATTCCCAGTATGAATTACTCTTGCATAGCGAAAATAAATACCGCACCATCCTTGAAAATTTATTGGCTTCCGAACTTCAATACCGTCGTCTTTTTGAATCAGCTAAGGATGGAATTCTTATTCTTGACGCTGAAACAGGAATGATCAAGGATGTGAATCCATTTCTGATTAACCTGCTGGACTATACTAAAGAACAATTCATTGAAAAGACAATATGGGATATTGGTTTCTTCAAAGATATAGCGGCTAATCATGACAAGTTTAAGGAATTACAAAAGAAGGATTATGTGCGGTATGAAAACTTACCGCTTGAGACGGCTAAAGGGAGAAAAATTAATGTTGAGTTTGTAAGTAATGTCTATTTAGTAAATGGCAAACGGATTATCCAATGCAATATCCGTGATATAACCGAAAGCAAGCGTGCAGATAAAGATCTCCTGGAAAGCGAAGAGAAATTCAGAATGATTACTGAATACTCGGCAGACGCCATATTTATTACAGATATGGATGGGAAATGTATTTACGTCAACGCTAAATCTGTGGATTTACTGGGTTATTCCAAAGAAGAATTATTAACATTTACAATTGCGGATGTTGTTCCAAAAGATAAGGTTGAAGAGAACTTCCAAATATTCAATCATTTGTTAAAAGAAGGGAGCCGCTTCATTGAATTGGACCTCGTTAAAAAAGACGGAAAGATAATACCAGTTGATCTTAATGCAGTTTCGCTCCCTAATGGATTGATATTTGCAAGCTGCAGAGATATTACAGAACGCAAGTATGTTGAGAAAGAATTGATTGTATCAAAAGAAAAAGCTGAATCAGCCAGCAAACTTAAAGATGCTTTTATAGCCAATATATCACATGAAATCAGAACTCCTTTAAATGGGATAATGGGTATGGCAAGTTTGATAAGAGAGACTTTCCATGATAAAATGGAGGAAGGGGATGAGGAATTGTTTGACAGAATTAATATTTCCAGTAAACGAATAATGCGGACTGTTGATATGATATTGAATTATTCCCGTCTGCAGGTAGGCGAATTTCCTGTTAATCAAAAGAAAATAAATCTCTCATTAATTTGTGAAGATCTGGTAAGAGGATATTCCGCGGCGGCCAAGGTTAAATCATTAGAGCTTAATTTCAGGAATATATGCGGGAATATAGAATTATTTGCAGATGAATACTCAATAAACATGGCAATATCAAACTTAATAGATAATGCAATTAAATACACAAACCAGGGAACCATAGATGTTATACTTCATAGAGGAATAAATAACGATATAATCCTTGATGTAAAAGACACCGGCATTGGAATTAGTAAGGAGTTTCTGGAAAATATATTTGAACCCTTTCGGCAGGAACAAATGGGATATCTCCGGGAATATGAAGGTGCCGGACTTGGCCTTTCCATTGTAAAGAAGATTATGAACATAAATAATTTTGCACTTACGGTCGAAAGTAAAAAAGGGGAAGGAAGCACTTTCACAATTAATTTCAGAGGGGAGAACTAAGTTTCATACAAAGTTCTCCCATTTGAAATAGCAGCAAATTATTTTAACAGCAGCATTTTCCTGTTAAGTGAAAATTTGTCTACAGTTAATCTGTAAATATAAATTCCACTCGCAAGTCCCTTACTCTCAAATCTCACATTGTATCTTCCGGCTCCTTTAAATGCATTTACTAAAACCCTTACTTCATTGCCTAATATATCATATACCTTCAGGGATACATTACCAGCTTTAGGTATATTATAATTAATAACGGTTGAAGGGTTAAAGGGATTAGGATAATTTTGCGCAAGGCTATAATTATTCAATAGTGTTGAATCTTTTTCAGTTACATCATTAAAGTTTGATTCGTCATAAGGATTAACCATGAAGTGGATTGTATCATTCGGTTCAAGGGCAATCAGTCCTGTATAATCGCAAAGAAGATTGTATTTAATGGCAAGCTTTACTATTCCGGAAGTATCTGTGGGGGTATTTAAAAACATATTCTTTAGTTTTTCATTTCCCATCATGGAAGGAACAATTCTGGAATTATTTGTAGTATCGACAGAAAATTTATAATTAAACGTACTGAACTTTACAGCAGTGTCGCCTGCAAATTTAATGGCAACTTTCATATCGATCTGATCCCAAGATGAAGTTGAAGCCAGGAAGAAAAGCGGACGGTCAGGATCAGAACGGTTTGAATTAACTTCCATTAATTCATGAACAGACTGGAGAGCAGGAGAAACATTTAAACTATCAATAAGCTTATGCGCGGAAGGCACGAGTCCCTGCGCGATAGCCGGCCAGTCAATTAGGTGAGTTTCAAAATGTTTACCTCTTGAATTGTCTGCCAATCTCTGCATTAAATAACCATTGCCATAATATTCATTACCGGCAATTGTAACAGAAGGGGGAGCAATAGAACTGCCATCAAGGAGGTTGATGCTGTTAAACACGGGTTTTGAAGGATAATTATTTAAATAATTATTTACCCAAATATCTGTTCCATCAGTAGTGGCCAAAGAGTCATTGTTTGTAAAAGTTATGAACTTATCAATATTAATATCTTTACTTAACTGAGAATAATTTTGTAATAATGGAATGAGCATATTTGAACCCGGAATTGCATTTAATCCAAGTAATGGAACGGCAAGAATTTGTCTCATAGGCACATCATCATTAAACGGCCAAATACCGGTAACTACAATTAACCCATTATTCCCAACTCTTTTAGAGAAAATGCAGGGATTTCCCTGGTCATCAACCATCTCAGCTTTCAATGAAGTATCCTGACTAATATCAAAGAAATATCCGCCTCCATGCATAAGACTCTCGGGGAAGTACTTCCCAATATTTCCGTTTAAATTCCTGGATATGCTGACAGTACTTTGAGTACTGTATTTAACCGTTATATTCGGAATATAATGAGTCGCCACATATTCTCTGCCATCCCTGTTATGATCATAGTAAGTTAAATATCTGCCTCCGCGAAGGAACAGGCTGTCAAGCGACTTGATAACCGATGAGGCATCATCGCCGGATAATACATTTTCAAAACCTTCATCATAATTACATACTATATCCGCGGCGCTAAAAGAGGGGAGAGCAGACATCATATTGAAATTATATTGAGTTGTGGCATAATTACCCATATCCGAGAAATTCCATATTGTGTAAGCATCGTAGTCACAATAAAGAATATTAGGCATTTTCTGCAGAGCAACTGAATCTCCATAAGAACTGGCCGAAAACTTATTTATCAGCGAATCAACCATTGATGAGGAATAAGGAATAAGACTGCTATTTAATGGTACAATTTTACCGGCACCTGATACTATAATATTGAATAAATCTCCCTGTCTGAGAGAAGCTTTTATGGATGCTTTGATATTTGGTAATAAAGTTGAAAAGTCCTTATAATGAGAACCGCTTAAATCTATTCCGGCAATAACTTTCTTTGGGAGTGAATCTAGCGTAGTTTCATTAAATGCCTTCCAAGGGAGAATTCCAAACTGAAAATAATTGTAATCATTGGGAACGACATTGTTACTAAAAAAGACTCCGTTATTAAACGCAGTGGTAAATGACAGGTTAAAACTTTGCAGAGGCATTATATCACTAATTAAAGTTCTTTTATAATTATATCCTGCTGTATCAGTAAATTGTGTAAATGTTTGATTTGGCAGCTCATTAATACCAGGGATTCCCCATATATTTAGGGTTGTCCTGAAATATATATTTAACGGCATTTGTGTGGAGGCAGAAGCTTTAAGGAATTTTAAGGGGAGTTCACTTGAAGCGTTTTCTCCTATCCATTTTGTCGGTGTAATAAAGTTAATCTTAATTTTCCTAAAACTTCCTGATACCAACGGATAAATATGCAGTTCGTACTGATTGCCTATCTTAGTTAAAAATGCAGGATCTCTTTTCATGCTGACAACAGAGTCATAAATTTTTCTTGCGCTCCATTCATCCATCATTCTTGCACGCATAATGTTATTTCCCATCCATAACCAGAGGTCATTTATGACACTTCCTTCAGGGAGTTCAAATCTATGAATGATCTCGACAGTTTGTGAACCGGGGAATGCATTATGATCAGAATACTGGAGATAGAGTGAGTGTTCAACATAACCCCCATGCGGTTCACTGACAAGCAGAGCATCTTCAATGAATGCGGGCATTTGAGTATAATTACCAGGAACTCTTGCAACTAAATCATTTATTGCATAGGCAGAAGAAATGTTTAGAAATAATAAAAGAAGAAATGACTTGAGAAAGATAGTATATTTTGTGCGCATAATTTAGCTCCAAATTGATAAACATGTTCTGTCTATATAAATCAAACCGTTTAAATATAGTTAAAATTAATATAAGGGGAAAGATTTCCGGTGAAAGATCAACGGTGACGAAAGGAGGAGATTCTTCGCTTCGCTCAGAATGACAAAACTTTGTTCAGTATGACATACACTTCGTTCAGAATGACGAGGTGGAGATTCTTCGTTTCACTCCTAATGACAAATTAATTAACGAAGAAGAGAATGGGGTGCTTCAGGAAAAACAACCCCCCTACCCCCCTTTCCTAAGGGGGACTCTGAGAGCGCAGGGAAGATAACAAGAGAAGCAGAGAATGACATTTAACGGTTAAATTGAGTAATTTTGGATATGAAGAAAAGTAAATCCATGTTTTTAGTAATGAGTTCTTTTGTTGCCTCGCAACTTGCCTGGATGGGGATGCTGGGTTTATGGATTTACTGGTATGTATCAAATTATATTATTTTCAAGCAGGTAGGTGATAAAGTATCGCCGGAGATTGAACTGAACGGGCCTAATGTGGGGATTTTTGTAATCGGTATTGTAATGATAGTCGGGCTTGCGGTTGCCCTTGTAATTATATTCAGGAACCTGCTTGTGCAGAGAAAACTTACCAGTCTGTATGATAATTTTATAGCGAATATTACTCATGAATTGAAATCACCGCTGTCATCAATTCAATTATATCTTGAAACTCTTTCATCTAAAAAACTTTCAGTTGAAAAGCAGAATGAATTTTATGCCATTATGGCAAAGGATACAACTCGTCTGCACAAACTTATTAACTCAATTCTTGAAGTCTCACGCCTGGAACAGAAAAGGGTAGCTCATAATTTCCATATATATGATGCGGATAATATATTGTCCCAGATAATTGATAATTCAATAAAACATTTTAACCTGCCTGAAGGAGTAGTAATAACTCAAGGCAAAACCGGCAGCCAGTGTGTAATAGATAAAGAAGCTATGCAGATTGTGTTTGATAATTTTACTGATAATGCCGTTAAATATACAGCCGGTAATGTGAAAATTAATATCAAATTAAAAACGTTTCTGAAAAAGATAGTAATTGAATTTACTGACAAGGGGATAGGCATAGGACTAAAGGACCAGAAAACTATATTTGATAAGTTCCACAGGATAAATAATAAAGCTATTCCAAATGTTAAAGGGACCGGGTTAGGCCTTTACTGGGTAAAGGAAATAATAAGACTGCATGGCGGGAAAACATCGGTAAGGAGTGAAGGTATTAATAAGGGGACTACTTTTATTATTGAACTCCCCATTTATAAAACATCTAAAAAAATGTATATTAAATCTCTCTTAAAAGGGACTGCAAAAAAAGAACGATATATGGAGACCGGTGATGGAGAATGAATTTAAAGGTTCACGTATTCTTCTTGTTGAAGATGAAGAAACTCTTGCATTAGGTTTGGAATTTAATCTTACTGATGAAGGTTATATTGTGGAATGGGCTAAAGACGGGAGGCAGGCACTCGAATTCTTTAAGTCCGGATCGTATGATCTTATCCTTCTTGATATTATGCTTCCGTATTTTGACGGTTATGAAATAGCTGAAAAGGTGCGTACTTCTTCTCCGCAAATGCCCATTCTAATGCTTACAGCCAGGACTTCCGCTCAGGATAAAGTTAAAGGGCTTGAGCATGGTGCCGATGATTATATGACCAAACCTTTCCATCTTGAAGAGTTGCTGCTGCGTATTAAAGGAATGCTTAAAAGGAAAAACTGGTATAAAGATGCTTCATTGCAGCACCCGGTTTATAAGTTCGGCAGAAACGAAATAAACTTTGAGAATTTAAGCTGCAATGCAGGGGGCAGGAAATTCAACCTTACTCAGCGCGAAGCCATGGTAATGAAATATCTTATTGAAAGACAGGGGAAGATAGTTTCGCGGAAAGATTTGCTTGAGAATGTATGGCATATAAGTCCTGAAGTTGAAACGCGGACTGTAGATATATTTATATCCCGTCTCAGGAAATATTTTGAACCCGATCCGGACAGCCCTGTTTTTATAATCAGCATCCGCAATGCGGGATACCTTTTTAACGAGGAAGTATAATTACTCTGCCGAACAGTTATGTATTGTTCCGTTTATTAAAACAGATCTTTCTATCTGAATAGTGGTGTGTGATATCCCGAACTTGTTGAGAAGAACATCAGCTGTTTCACACAGGAAATCATCATTCGATGCTATTTCGGGAATAATAAGATGTGCCGTTAAAGCATATTCTGTAGTACTCATTGCCCAGATGTGCAGATCGTGAACATCTATAACTCCCGGTAAAGCCCCAAGATACTTACGCACATCATCAGTGTTAATTTGTTCAGGCACAGCGTCCATGGAAAGTAAGAGAGAATCCTTAAGCAGACCCCATGTTCCAACAGTTATTACAACCAGAACAAGAATACTTACTGCAGGGTCAATCCACATCCAGCCGGTAAATATAATCAATAATCCTCCCGCAGCAACGCTAAGCGAAACCCCTGCATCGGCAGCCATGTGAAGGAAGGCTCCTTTGATATTTAGATCCTTATCTTTTCCCTTAAAGAAAAGCAGAGCAGTAATACCATTAACTCCAACACCTATACAGGCAACCATCATCATCGTAATTCCCGGTACCGGTTCAGGATGTAGAAATTTCCTTAACGCTTCAAACGATATTCCACCCACTACAACCAGAAGGAGGATGCCGTTAATTACAGCCGCCAGTATAGTAGATTTCCTGAAGCCGTATGTTCTTTTATTTGTAGATGAAGACTTTGCGAGATAACCAGCTCCCCAGGCAAGCAGCAGACCGAGAACATCGCTTAAATTATGGCCGGCATCTGCGATAAGGGACATTGAATGGATCAGCAGTCCGTAAAATGTTTCAACAATGATATATGTAACATTCAGAGCAATACCTATGGCAAAGGCATTGTTAAAGTTTATTGCCGGAGGAGAAACACTATGGTTATGATTATGGCTCATTGCCTGTTTAATTATATCTTTAATCAAAAGATAAAGAGAAACTGCCTTTGCGGCAAGTGCGGAAATCATAGTCTACAGGCCATAAACTATTCTTGTTTTAATATAAATTAACTTTTAATTTGTGTAGAGGATCTAAAATATCTTATCCTTGCCGCGAATGACCTATAAGGGTTTATTGGAAGGAACTTATATTACAAATAAAATATGGAATTAATTAAATGAAAAATATATTTGCGATTATGTTAGCCGTAATGATTTTAACCGGGATCTCTTTTGCACAAATTGGTGTAATGGTAGGGGCTAATGTCACTAATTTCAAAGGGGCTACCGAATTAAATTTAAACACCCGAACAGGAATTACTGCCGGGCTTTACCTTGATTTTCCGGAAAGCGGATTTGGTTTTATGCCGTCAATCCTTTATTCACAAAAAGGGGCGACTTTTTCCTCATCAGTTTTGGAGGATGGAGTTCCGGTAAACATAAACGCAACAATGAAATATGATTATATAGAAATTCCTATTTTGGTTAAATATACTTTAGAAACACGGACCAGTTTTAGACCATTCCTCCTGGCTGGTCCGTACCTTGGGATTTTAGTCAGCTCAAGAATGGCGGGTACGGGATCGTCTGCGGGGGTGGACCCGATAACAGTTGAAACTGATATAACAAACCAACGGACTTTTGATTACGGATTTGCATTTGGCGGAGGTATAAGATTTGATTTGGGGAACATTTCAATGAATATCAATTTACGTTATAGTATAGGAATGATTGCTGCCGATAAAGGCCAGTTAAAGAATTCCGGTTTCTCAATTATGGCAGGTCTGTTACTTTAACGTTTAATATTATTCCTGTAAAAAACAGAGTGCAATGAAGAAGAATACTGTTTATCAATTTATTTCAGGTAAAGGAATTCTTTTTATTTTATTATTGGCTATTGTTATCAGGATGGCCTTTTTTATATCATTGCCTCCATGGGACAAAGACGTTTTAAACAATTCAATTATGGTTCTGGCTGATGCTTCTGAGTATAATCACCTGGCATTATCGGTTTTGGACAATAAATCATTTGAAAATTTTGGTACTCTAAGAACTCCCGGTTACCCGGTATTTATTGTACTGATTTTATTATAGTTGGCGTTATGGGGATGGTGAGATTTAAATTACCATTCATGCCATTTATTAATATATTATGTGCAGCAGGTCTTACACATTATTATACTACAGTTAAGGATAAGGTTATGTTTTCTAAGAAGGCGGTTAAGGAAAATGGTTTTGTATTGAAATGAGTTTTTTACTAAATTAGGCAGTCAGAATTATTCTGATAGTTCTTTAAAAATATTGCGAGCGTAACTCAGTTGGTAGAGTGTCAGCTTCCCAAGCTGGATGTCGCGGGTTCGATCCCCGTCGCTCGCTCAA
>Ga0182027_10014961_pt1 | contig 10706 bp, 7 predicted proteins | sample 712E1DmetaG_FD_121300 | JGI IMG/M metagenome (GOLD analysis project Ga0182027, IMG submission 121300) | Permafrost microbial communities from Stordalen Mire, Sweden - 712E1D metaG (Illumina Assembly) | ecosystem: Environmental > Terrestrial > Soil > Wetlands > Permafrost | place: Sweden...
AAGGCTGAAGGCTAAAGGCTGAAGGCTAAAGGCTGAAGGCTGAAGGCTAAAGGCTAAAGGCTGAAGGCTGAAGGCTGAAGGCTAAAGGCTAAAGGCTGAAGGCTGAAGGCTGAATCAGGAATGGGATTTGAACAGGAGCGCCCGGGGGCAACAGGGAGGAATTTGTGGCCAGAGGCGGCGGCGTCCCGCCGCTGATTTGAACAGGAGAAAACAGAGATAACAGAGAGAAATCTCAGTTGCCTGTTTGCTCCGGTCTAATCTTCATCTGCGTCCATCAGCGGGCAATGGGCACTTCTGTGACCCTTTCCATGCCCCAACCGGCTGCATGAAAAACGAAACCACTAAACTTGTGTCAATAGTGGGTGGCACCGGCATGACGCCGGCACGCTACTGTGAGTGGACGCGGTAGAAGCGGCTGGGATAATTCATCCACTGGGAATCGCTGAAGTAGTTCGTGCCGCTGGTGAGGGAGTTGGTTGCCAACGGAGTCCACACGGGTTTGGCCAGATTGGTGGTGGCTTCCACAACGACCGAGAGGTTCGTTGCCCAAGAGATGGTGAAACTGAAACAGTTGCTCTGCACGCCAAAACCAGGGCCATTGTTCAAAACCAGCGGATACGGCAGCATCCATTGTGCTGTGGGAATACTGCCATTGGAACCACTACTGCCATAGCTGGAACCCCACCCAGTGGTGCCGGGCAGATAATAAGCAATTGCAGAAGTGTCACCATTAAATATACCACTCATACCGAACATGCCGCCAGGAATACCTGGAGCATTGCCTTGGAAATATACTCCTTTGAGGTTGCCGCAATAGCCGAACGCATTGCCACTAATGCTGGTGACACTGCCGGGAATCGTAACATTTGTCAGGCCGGAGCAAAAGAAGAACGCCATGCCGCCGATGCTGGTAACGCTGTTTGGGATCATTACATTGGTCAGGCCTGTGCAGCTCTCGAACACGCTATTGCTAATGCTAGTGATACTGTTGGGGATCGTGACACTGGCCAAGCTGGAGCAGGAGGAAAATGCAAAGTTGCCGATGCTGGTAACGCTATTGGGGATTACTATATTGGCCAGCCTGGTGCAGTTCGCAAACGCACTATCGCTGATGCTACTAACATTGTTAGCAATTGTGACCTGGGTCAGGCTGGCGCAGTTCGCAAACGCAGAGTTGCCGATGGTGGTGACGCTGCCGGGAATCACATAGCTTCCAGCCAAGCCATTGGGACATTGCAAAAGCGTGGTTTTACCTTTATTGAATAAGATCCCCGCCAAGCTGCTATAGTTGAGATTATGGCTATCCACGTTGATGGCCGTCAGGCTGGAGCAGTAGCCAAAGGCAGAACTGCCGATGGTGGTGACGCCGCTGCCCACATTCACATTGGTCAGGCTGGTGCAACTGTAAAACGCACTGCTGCCAATGTTAATGACACTATTGGGGATGTTGACTTGGGTCAGGCTGGTGCAGGAGTTAAATGCAGAGTTGCCAATGTTGGTGACGCCATCCGGAATGACGACACTGGACAAACTGGCGCAGTTCTGGAACGCACTATCGCCAATGCTGGTGGCACTGCCGGGGATGGCATAGCTTCCGGCCAAGCCATTGGGATATTGGATGAGAGTGGTTTGGCCCTTATCGAACAAGGTTCCCGCAAGACTGCTATAAGCAGGATTACTCGCATCCACGGTGATGGCTGTCAGGCCGGAGCAGTAGCTGAATGCCTGGTTGGCGATGTTGGTAACGCCGCTGCCAATGTTCACATTGGTCAGGCTGCTGCAACTGTAGAACGCATAGCCGGCGATGGTGGTAACGCTGCCGGGAATCGTGACATTGGTCAGGCTGGGCCAGGAGTAAAAGGTAAAGCCGGCGATGCTGACCACGGCCCGCCCGTTAATAGGATTCGGAATGATCACCCAGCCACCGGAACCATGATAACCAGTGATGGTGATGCTCCCGTCGCCGTTCGTGGCGAAATTGAAATCGGTGACCGGGCTTGATAGAGTTACGGTCAACACCGCATTTGAGCTTGTCATACTGCCATAAGCATTGGTCACAACCAAGGCATAACTACCCGCGTTGGTTAACTGAGCATTATTGATGGTCAAAATGCTGTTCGTCACCCCGGAAATGCTTCCAGCATTGAGCAGGTTGATTGTATCCTTGCTCCATTGGTAGGCGAGAGGCGCCGCGCCGGTTACCGTCACGCTAAAAGATGCAGTCGTTCCCAGGCTGGCTGTGCTGCTTTGGGGCTGGACGGTTATCTGTGGATATGCAGCCACAAGTGGATACCCGCCATAAGTTGTTCCCACCCACCCGGAGGTGCTTGGCAGGTAATATATCGTCACGGGAGAAGCATAGAAATCGTCATAGCCAAGGCTTGGAGCATTGCCTTGGAAACAGATTCCCGTCAGGTCGAAGCAATAGGCGAAGCCGTATTCGCCGATGTTGGTGAGGCTGGATGGGGCAGTAAGGTTGGTCAGGCTGGCGCAGACATAGAACGCGGCATCGCCAATATTGGTGACGCCGTTGGGGATGGTATAACTTCCGGCCAAGCCCGCCGGAAATTGAACGAGCGTGGTTTTGCTTTTATTGAACAAGACCCCCGCCACACTGCAATAGGCCGGATTGTTGGTATCCACGTCAATGGCTGTCAGGCTGGCACAGGGGCCGAAGGCAAATTCGGCAAGGCTGGTGACGCTGGCGGGGATCGTCACATTAGTCAGACTGTTGCAGTCGAAAAAGGCAGCATAGGCAATGCTGGTAACATTGGTGCCGATTGTGACGCTGGTCAGGCTGCTGCACTCGCTGAACGCGTTTCTGCCAATATTAGTAACGCTGTTGGGAATTGTGACATTGGTCAGGCGGTTGCAGAAATCGAACGCATAATCGCCGATGCTGAAGACTCTGTTGGAGATAGCATAGCTTCCGGCCAAGCCCGCCGGACATTGAATGAGCGTGGTTTGGCTTTTGTTGAACAAAACCCCCGCTACGCTGCTATAGTCTGGATTATTGGTATCCACGTTGATGGCCGTCAGACTGGCGGGCCAGCCAACCGCATCCGGGATGCAGGCGAACGCTTCCACGCCGATGCTCGTAACGCTGCTGGGAATGGTGACGCTGGTCAGGCTGCCGCAGCCATAGAATGCGTATGCGCCGATGCTGGTGACGTTCGTGCCCATCGTGACAGTGGCCAGGCTGTCGCACCAATGGAACGCGTCGTCACCGATGGTGGTGACGTTGTCGGGGATCGTCATGTTGGTCAGGCTGGTGCAGTTCTCGAATGCGCCGGAGCCGATGCTGGTGACGTTGGTGCCCATGGTGAGGCTGGTTATGAAGCCATGCATAGAAAATGCGCCGGGGCCAATGCTGGTCACCGGATAGCCATTGGTCGTATCGGGGATGACAACCGCGCCGGCAGAACCGGTGTACCCCGTGATGGTGATGCTTAAGTTATTCGTTATGAAATTGAATTGGGCTTGCACCACGGCGGGCAACGACAGGAACAACCAGATGATGATTTTCGTTTTCATAAAAACTAATTGACATTTCCCATTTGATTTCATGCCCATGACCAGCGTGGGCCGTTTTCATGATTTTATTGCTGCTCCACAGGACTACAAGTCCTTTTTTCATTGACATTTAACATTTGGCAGTGGTTCCGGGTTTCGAGCCAATGTGCTCATTATTGACACTGTTTGTAATCGTTCCTCCCGGCGTCAATGGTGAGTTGGGCCTGAAGCAAGCGCCATTCGCAATTCAGGGCGCCGGCCTGGATCCCAATTTTGTCGCGGAGGCTTCCATCATCAAGAAGAAGGCCTGGCCTTCGGCGGATATGCCGGGGCGGGAGAAACTCGGCGCGCCGCAAACGCCCTGGACGAATCCATACTCGTCCACCTTGGCCCGCGCGGCCAAGCGCATGCGGTCGGCGGCGGCCAGGTAATCGCGCGGCAGCCAACCGCCGCGCACGCTTTCGTAAATCGAATAGGCCAGCATTTGGGCCAGGTCCGTCTCCTCGAAGGAGTTCGCATCGTCCACCACGTTGCGGAACAGGCCGCTGGGGGTTTGATAGGCCAGGCAGCCGTCAATCAACTCCTTCAAATAACCCGCCAGCTTGGCCTTGTCCGCGCTCCGATTTTCGGGCAGCGCGCGGATGACGCGCGCCAGACCGGCCGCGGCCCAGCCTTGCCCGCCTCCCCAAAAGGATCGGTCCTGGAACCGCTGTCCGCGCTCATCCCAGATGTGCGCCATGAGTTTCTTTTCCGGGTTCCACAACCGTTTGCGATGGCCTTCGATCTGGAGAATGGCTTCGTCGTAATGGCCGGCCGCGGCGAGAAAAGGCGGCGAGGTGTGAAAACTATCCGACCAGATCTGTAGGCCGGTGTGAAAAAGGGTGCCGTCGGCGGCGCGGGGCGCGGACTTGAGCGCGTAGTCCAGCATGTTCGTCACGGCTTTGGCCAGGGCCGGGTCGCCGGTGATTCGGGCCGCGCGCAAGATGGCTTCGCCCACCATGAGCGGGTCCGACGGCGCGCCGCCGGAGGCGGCTGGAACTCCGTCCCTGGACAGGTGGATCAAGGAGGCCCTGGCCATCTGGACGACCATTGGGTCATCGCCTTCCTCCAGAAAAGCGACGGCCAGGACGCCCTGTTCCCAGGACTGTCTTTGGATCGCCAGGGCGGCGGCGCGGGCCTTGGCTGGCAACGGGCCGGCATTGGCGGGAGCCAGCGGCGCGCGATTGGTTTCCTGGCCGCGCCCGGCCCAAGGGGCCAGGCCCAGCGCGACGCCGGCGGCGAGGAGCGCGAGGCGCCGTGGTGCTGATGTTGAACTCATAAGGGCTTCCAGTTTGTTCATGGGTAAATGAATCGAAGAAACACATAGCCGCTGGGGATGTCAACCGGAATGTGGAACGGAAGGCCATGCGGCATTGTGTCAGTCAAGGGTGGTAGGGCGCGCACTCCGTGCGCGCCGCGGCGGGCAGAGGACTGCCCGCCCTACCTTTTTCCCCTCCGTCACTGACGCAGTACAACGGAGGGCAATGTGTCCCGAGCTTCGCGAATGATCTTGCCGCCGGTTTTTGTTCGGCCATAATCATTCCGGTTGTCGGCGCGCCGCGGCAGGTGCGGCACGGCAAGTGCTTGTTCCCGATGCATCGGGACCCGCCCTCGGCCCGCCCGCAAGTGACCGAATACTACAAACTGTCCGAAAAACCACCGAGCCTCCGGAAACGCCGCACTTTAATCTTTGAACCTGCAATTTTGAACTTAAACTCTTCTCCGGTTGATGAAACACATTTGAACAAGCAGGCCGGGTCACGGCGGCGCGGCAGCGCTGCCTTACCGGGACCTCCCTTTGATAAGACGCATTTGAAAAAGCCGGCCCATTCGCAGCGACCGCCCCCGCCGTGGCGCGAGGAGATCCGTTCCGTTTTGATTTCGCGCGCGCGCCTGGCCCGCCGCGTCCACGCGCTGGCGCGACAGATCGAAAAAGATTTCGCCGGCGGCGACCTGGTGATCGTCGCCCTGCTCAACGGCACCGTGGTGTTCCTGGCGGACTTGCTCCGCGGCCTGTCCCTGCCCCTGCGGCTGGACTTCATCGGCGTCTCCAGCTACCGCGACGGCGCCGGGTCCGGCGGGCTGATATTTACCAAGGAACTGCGGCTGGATGTGAGCGGGCGGGATGTGCTGCTGGTGGACGACATACTTGACACTGGCCGCACACTCTCGCGCGTGCTGGCCAAATTGCGCCCGCTTCAGCCCCGCCGCCTCAAGATCTGCGTCCTCCTGGACAAGCCGGCCCGCCGCCTCGAGAAGATCGCCGCCGATTATGTCGGCTTCACCATTCCCGATGAATTTGTCGTCGGCTACGGATTGGATTACGGAGAGAAATATCGCAACCTCCCCTTCGTCGGACTGCTTCATCCAAGAATCGCCCAAGGCGGATAGCGTCAAGAGTAATTATTGCAGCGCCGGCGCTGCGCGCCGATTTCGAGGCACCATTCGAGCCGCAGGCTCGACGCTACAAATGAAACCAACACCAAGCCGTCACGTCTTGAGCAACTGTTCCAGGGCGTTGATGATGAATTGCACCGCCACCGCCGCCAGCAGCAGGCCGAACAGCCGGGCCACCAATCTCACCGCCAGCGGGTTGAGATAATGCGCCCCGCGCACGGCCAGCCAAAGAACCCAGTAACTGCAAAAGCAGACGGCCGCAATCGCGGCAAACAGCGCGATCACCTGCGAAAAACCCCGGGCCTGGTTCAGCAGAATCAGTGCCGTGGAAATGGACCCCGGCCCGGCCAGCATCGGCACCCCCAGCGGCGTGATGGCGATGTCGTCCTTGGCCGCCCCGGCCGCCACCTCCTCGTCTGTTTCCCGGGCCGGCGACCGTTTGGCATACAACATATCCAGCGCAATCCGCAGCAGCAGGATGCTCCCGGCGATTTGGAAAGCCGGCAACGTGATCCCCATCACCCGGAAAATCACAGGCCCGGCCGCCGCAAAGAGCATCAGCACACCTGCCGCCACGCAGCAAGCCAGCCGCGCCATGCGCAGCTTGACCGCCGGCGTGTCCTGCGGCGTCATGGCGATGAACGCCGGCACGACCGCGATCGGATCCAGGATCACGAACAGCGAACTGAACGCCAGCAAAAGATATTCGGGGAGCTTCATCTCATGTTTTGCGGCCTATGTCGTTTTCATAAGGTCTCTTTCCAGCGATCTTTGCTGTATTCCGCGTGCGTCATAAAGCGCAACGTATAGACGATTTGTATTCGTTGTCCAGATTTCTCAAACCCGAATGCGCGGAGAATTCCCGGGTCGGTTCGCTCCTGTTCAAGATTCCCGTTTCCAGCATTACCGGGCGAACGGGGGGAAATGCCGGTGATGAAACAAAAACCGCGCCGCTATTGGGATTGCGGAGCGGAAAGGTTTTTTCGTTAAATGAAGGAAACACGAAAACCGAAGAACGCATCGCATTGACTCGAACGGACATCACGGCGTTTCGCGGAGACGCCATCGTGAACGCGGCGAATTCATCGCTGCTCGGCGGCGGTGGAGTGGATGGCGCGATCCATCGGGCAGCCGGTCCGCAGTTGCTGGCGGAGTGCCGCGCCTTGGGAGGCTGTCGCACTGGCGAGGCGAAAATCACGCGCGGCCATAAACTGCCTGCCAAGTTTGTGATCCACACCGTCGGGCCGGTCTGGCGGGGCGGCAAAAACCGGGAGCCGGAACTGTTGGCATCCTGCTACCGCGCCTGTTTTGACCTTGCGCAAGCACATGCGATAAGGACCATCGCCTTCCCCGCCATCAGTTGTGGCGTCTATGGGTATCCGATTCCCGATGCCGCCCGGATCGCGGTGCGAGAAACGCGCGCCGCTTTAGAAATCATGGAGGCGCTGGAGCGTGTCACATTCGCCTGCTTTACGGAGGAGGTATTTTCCGCATTCTCTGTAAAGTGTTGGAAATGCTGACGTTATGCATTCTTGAGTTGTAAGTTGTTGTGGGTTAGGTAGATGCGCATTGATAAAGCCCTCAAAAACGAGAAAGTGTCGGAAATGATTACACTAGGGGCTGAAAGCGGCATTGGGGCAGTTTCGGTGTAAATGCCTTGTAATCAAATGGTTAAATTCAAATTGTTGCGACGCTAAAAAAGTTGGCATTATTCTTGCGTATGGAGGGGTGGAGATAATTAAGAATGATAATGGATCACGGATGGAGCTTTTGGCGGTGTCTGCCGGTTTGGGGCGACATCGCCGCCATTCGGAATGAGTTTGAGCGGCCGGCCGGTTTTTGCGTAGCGCTATGAGAAGGTAACCAGCAAGAAGAGGCAGACCCTCATTTCGGGCCAACCCCGCAACCCCGCACCCATCGAATGCGGGGTTGCGTCTTTTTGTAGTACCCAATTTGGTGTAGCGTCGAGCCTGTGGCTCGACCTTGGCGCGCAGCGCCGACACTACAACAATTGAATTAGGGCATTACCCGTTTCTCGGCTGGAATATGCCGGACAGAATATGTCGGAACCTGAACACCGGGAGTGGATTTCTCCGGCGTTCTTCCCTGTTGCTCCCGTGAAACCGTGACTTTTAGGACGCCGAAATCCGAGCCTTGAAACAAAGGGTGGACGAATTGAAGGAAATGGTGCAACTTATCCCGGAAAAGAAATAATGCCGTTATGAAAAAACTGCTCCTTCTTGGTTTGCTGCTCGCGACGGCGGGCCTGGCCCAGCAATACTCCATTGGCTGGTATCAAATCGGCGGCGGCGGCGGCACGAGCACCAACGGCCAGTACTCCGTCACCGGCACGATCGGCCAGCCGGACGCCGGCCCCGCCATGACCGGCGGCAATTATTCGGTGACCGGCGGCTTTTGGAGTCTGATTGCCGTGCAGACGCCCGGCGCGCCGCTCCTGAGCATCACGGCGGCGGGGAACCAGGTCATTGTGTCCTGGCCCTCGTCCTCCACCGGCTACATCCTCCAGACCAACAGCGATCTCAACTCGGCCAACTGGGGCGGCTACAACGGCACTGTCAATAATAACAGCGCCGCCATCTCCCCGCCGCGGGGGAATGTGTTCTTTCGCCTGTATCAGCCGTGATGGCTATGCTTTGGCAGGAAACGCACAGCGATGGTTTGCAGGGCGGTGATAACGTGTTGCCATGCAGGAATTACTAGCCAAAACCCAGCCGGAAACCGCCGCCAAGATTGGCGGGGTTGACCCCGCCGCCCAGGGCGCGCGGGGCCTGGAGCGCATCCCGGCAGGGCGGGATCGGATGGTCCGCGCCCTGAATTGCCGGCCGGTGGACCGCCCGCCGGTGTGGCTGATGCGCCAGGCAGGACGCTGCCTGCCCGAGTACCTCGCCCTGCGGGAAAAGCATTCCTTCATCGAGTTGATGCGCGCGCCCGAACTGGCGGCGGAAGTGACGCTGCAACCGGTCCGCCGTTTCGGGTTCGATGCCGCCATCCTCTTCAGCGACATCCTGGTCGTGCCGGAGGCGATGGGACAGCCATTCCGGTTTCTGGACCGCGGCGGCGTGCAAATGGAAAGCCCGCTGCGCAACGCGCGGGACATCCGCAAACTCCAGGAGGCGGGGGTGCCGGAGCGCCTTTCCTACGTGGCGGACGCGCTGAAATGGATCAAACGCGATTTGCGCGGCCGCGCCGCGCTGCTCGGTTTCGCCGGTTCGCCGTGGACGCTGGCGAGTTTCATGCTGGAAGGCGGGAGCGCGAAGAAGTTTGTCAAGGCGCACGAGTTGTTTGAGCAGGATCGCGATACCTTCAACCTGCTGGCCGGGAAATTAACGGAGGCGGTGACCGGGTTTCTTCAAATGCAAATCGCCTGCGGCGTGGACGCGGTTCAGATCTTCGACAGCGTGGGCGGCGACTTGCCGGCGTCTGATTTTGAGGCGGCGTCGGGGCGCTGGATGGAGACAATTGTTTCCAAACTCACCGGGCAGGCCCCGGTGATTGTGTATTCCAAGGGAACGCGGGCGTGGGACGCGCTGGCAAAAATCGGGGCCGGCGTGATTGGAATAGATCATCAGATCGCGCTCGAGGAGGCCGCGCGACAGTTGCCGCGGGACACCGGCCTCCAGGGAAATCTGGACCCGGCTTTGCTGTCCGGCGCGGAGCCGGCCACGGTGGCGGCCCAAACGCGGCGCTTGCTGGAACTGATGCGCGGCCGCAACGGATACATCTTCAATCTCGGCCACGGCGTGCCGCCCAATGCGAAGATGGAAAACCTCGAGGCGCTGGCGGACACCGTCCAAAACTTCGTATGAGCAAACTGAACGTCAATCTGGATTTGATTCAGAAGTACAACGTGCCGGGACCGCGTTACACCAGCTATCCAACCGCGCCGCAGTTCACCGATCAGGTCACCTGGCCGGAGGTGGCGGCCAAAATCGCCCTGGCGCAGCCGTCCGGGCGCGGCCTGTCCCTCTATTTCCACATCCCCTTTTGCGAGTCGCTCTGCTGGTATTGCGGCTGCACCACCGTCATCACAACCCAGCGGGAAAAAAGCGCGCTCTACCTGCGCTATCTGGACAAGGAAATGGAGCGGATGAGCGCCCTGATCAACCCCAAGCGCAAAGTGGTGCAATTGCATTGGGGCGGCGGCACGCCGACATTTCTGTCGCCCGGCGAAATTCGCTGGCTGGGCGAATCCATCCGCAAACATTTCAATCTCGCGCCGGACCTCGAGGCGGGAGTGGAGATAGATCCGCGCCGGCTGACCCGCGACCATGTGGCCGCCTTGCACGAGGTGGGGTTCAACCGGGCTTCGATTGGCGTGCAGGATTTCGATCCGAAAGTGCAAACGGCGGTGCATCGGATTCAACCCCGCTACCAAACCGAGCAGGCCATTCAGTGGGCGCGCGCCGCCGGTTTTCCATCGGTCAACCTGGACTTGATTTACGGTTTGCCTTACCAGACGGTCGAAACTTTCGAGAAGACGCTGGACGAGATCATGGAGCTTGGGCCGGACCGGCTGGCGGTATTCAGTTACGCGCATGTGCCGTGGCTCAAGCCGTCGCAAAAGATCCTGGAGCAGGAAGCCGCCTTGCCGAGCGCCGAAACCAAGCTCAACATTCTCAAACTCATCATCGAGAAGCTCACGCACAACGAGCGCTACACTTACATCGGAATGGACCACTTCGCCCGGCCCACCGATGAACTGGCGGTGGCGCAACGACAGAAAACATTGCAGCGGA
>Ga0182027_10014962_pt1 | contig 10706 bp, 6 predicted proteins | sample 712E1DmetaG_FD_121300 | JGI IMG/M metagenome (GOLD analysis project Ga0182027, IMG submission 121300) | Permafrost microbial communities from Stordalen Mire, Sweden - 712E1D metaG (Illumina Assembly) | ecosystem: Environmental > Terrestrial > Soil > Wetlands > Permafrost | place: Sweden...
CCGGGCCCGAGCGCCTTGTGCACCTCAATGGAGGCCCCAATGATCGCCCCCGTGACCCGATTGAGAGCACTCTCTGCGCCCTCGCCCCTCTCCGTGCTCTCAGGCCTCCACATCTAGGCCGTCTCCTTGTCCAGAAACCGGTACTGCAGCGCCTCGGCCACGTGCGGAGCACGGACATCCGAGGAAGCCTCCATGTCCGCGATCGTCCGCGCGAGACGGCGTACGCGTTCGATGGCCCGTGCGGACAGGGCGAGGCGCTCGACCGCGCGTTCGAGGATGCGATGTCCGTCGCTGTCCAGGGTGGCTACGCGTGCCAGGTCGGGCGTGGACAGGCGCGCATTGGAACGTGGGCCGCGATCGCGCTGGCGGCCCCGGGTTTGCTCGACGCGGGCTCGCACCGCCGGGGTGGCTTCGCCTGCCTCTTTTCCCATCAGTTCGCGATAGGTGAGGGCGGGAACCTCGACGTGCATGTCGATGCGGTCGAGCAAGGGACCCGACAACTTGGCCCGGTAGCGACTGATGGCCAGCTGCGAGCACGTGCAAGTGCGCAGGCGATTGCCGAGGTGTCCGCACGGGCAGGGGTTGAGCGCCGCCACCAGCATGAAGTCCGCCGGGAAAACCACGGTACGGCGGGCGCGCACGACCGCGATTTCGCGCTCCTCCAGCGGCTGTCGAAGTGCCTCGAGTACCGGCCGGGCAAATTCCAGCAGCTCGTCGAGAAAAAGCACGCCGTTGTGGGCGAGGGAAATTTCGCCCGGCCGCACCGCGGGTCCGCCACCGGCCAGGCCGGCCACGCTGACGGTGTGGTGGGGCGCGCGGAAGGGACGCTCGGCGACCAGCGACCGCCCTGCCAGCAACCCCGCGACGGAATACACCATCGTTGTCTCGAGCGATTCGTCGAACGACAGCGCCGGCAGAATTCCGGGCAAGCGGCGCGCCAGCATGGTCTTGCCCGATCCAGGCGGGCCCACGAACAGGATGTTGTGGCCGCCAGAGGCCGCGATCTCGAGCGCCCGGCGTGCGACTTCCTGGCCGCGAATGTCCGCCAGATCGGCGCTCGTCGAGGGAAGGAATGCCGTCGGCGCCGCCGGTTCGGACGGCGAGGTCTGGCCTTGCAGGGCATTCACCAGCTCGCCCAGGTGTCCGATGGGAAAGACCGAGCACTGCCCGCCCACCACCGCGGCCTCGGGCGCATTCTCGCGCGGCACGAACAGGCGCGAAATCGCGCGCGTCCGCGCATAGGCCGCCATCGGCAGCACACCCCGAACCGGGCGCACGCGACCGTCGAGGGCCAGCTCGCCGACGAAGAGAGAATTCTCGTTGACCTCAGGAGGAATCGCGCCCACCGCCGCCAAGATTCCGACGGCGATGGGAACATCGAAGGCCGCACCATCCTTGCGCAGATCCGCTGGCGCCAGGTTCACGGTGATTCGGCGCAAGGGGAACTTGAAGCCACTGTTTTCAAGTGCGCCACGGATACGAACGCGACCCTCTTTCACGCCCGCATCGGGCAGGCCGACGATGTGACAACCCGGCAGCCCGTTGGCCACATCCACTTCGACATGGATGGGCGCGGCTTCGATGCCGACGACGGTCGCAGAAAGCACATGAGCGAGCACACGTCTCGCTAAAGCGAGAACGATGCCAACCGCGTTTGGACGGAAAAGGGCCAGCTCGTGCTGGCGCGATACCGAAAACCGTCCGCCGCCCGTCCGGGGTCCGGCCAGTGTCCGGCCTTGCTACAAGCCTTCTTTCGCGTCCAGCGACTTCTCCACGATGAGAAACTCCTGCACGACCTTGCCGCCGATAATGTGTTCCTGCACGATGCGCTCGAGCACGGGCGGATCGCACGAGTGGTACCAGGCGCCCTCGGGATAGACCACGGCGATGGGACCGCCCTGGCAAATGCGCAGGCAGTTGGCTTTGGTGCGCAGCACGCCGCCTTGTTCGGAAAGGCCGAGCTCCTTGAGGCGCCTTTTCAGATAGTCCCAGGCGGCGTTGCCGCGAACCTTGTCGCAGCACTTGGGGACCGTTTGATCGCAGCACAGGAAGATGTGCCGGCGCGCGCTGGTAATGCCGGTCCCGCGTGCCAAGACTCGCTGTTGCTCGAGAACCTTCGGGTCCACGGGCTACTTGCCCGCCGGGAAGTGCAGCGTACCCAGCAGCTTCACGAAATCCGCGCGCGACGCCTCGACGGGGCCGCCATCGCCGACCATTTTCACGAACCAACTCTTGCCATCGGCGACGAGCAGACCGGCGATCATGCGCTGTTTGTCCGGGCCTTCGCCGGCGAAATCGTAAAGCGAGATGGCGCCGGCCTTGGACTTCACCTCTTTGCGCATTTGCGCGCGCCCGGCCTCGTCGACGGGCGGAAGGCCGATCTGGCCACGCCAGCGGTTGACGTTGCCAAGCTCGCCACCCGCGGTGCCGGGCAACATGATCACGCTGACATCGACCTTTCCCGGCGCGGTCGGTTTCAAAGTGGCGAAACGCATGCCGCCGGGACGCGACTCGGTCCAGCCCTTGGGCAGATCCCATTGAATCGCTTCGTCGCTGGTGGGCGCGGACGGTGGTGGGATGCTCGGCATGCCGGCGCCCTGCGGATCCATGGGCAGGGCCGGATGCCCGGGCGGCAGGCCCTGATTCTGGGCTTGGGCTTGGAAGCCAGGCTGGGGCGGCGTCGCGAGCGGGGGCGGCGTTTCGTCGCGTTTGCAGGCAAGCCCGAAAAAAGCCGCGCAGAGCGGAATAGTGAGGAGAAGTTGTCGGTTCATGACGTCGGTAGTCTACGGTGCGCAAACCTGTGACGCCACGGCGACGAAACTGCTGTTATCATTCGCGCCGCCCCAACCCAGCAGAGGAAATCATGGCACACGAGAAAAACGAATTGGTCGGAACGCGCGCCTTTGGACCGGCGAAGTCCACCATCAGCGGTACGCCGCTTTCGCCGGAGGCGCTGGCGCGCATGGATGGTTTCTGGCGTGCGTGCAACTACCTTGCGGCCGGCATGATTTATCTGCGCGACAATCCGCTGCTGCGCGAACCCCTGACTACCCAGCACATCAAGAAGCGCTTGCTTGGCCATTGGGGGGCGAGCCCGGCGCTCAGCTTCATCTACACCCACCTCAACCGCGCGATTCGCGAGTATGACCTCGACGTCATCTATCTGGCCGGACCGGGGCACGGCGCGCCCGGCGTGCTCGGGCCGGTGTATCTCGAAGGTTCGTACAGCGACATCTACCCGGATCGCAGCCAAGACCTGCGCGGCTTGCAGCGCTTCTTCATGCAGTTTTCCTTTCCCGGCGGCATCGGCAGCCATTGCACGCCGGAAACACCGGGGTCGATTCACGAAGGCGGCGAGCTCGGCTACAGCATCTCGCACGCCTTTGGCGCAGCCTTCGACAATCCCGATTTGATCGTGGCCGTGGTGGTCGGCGACGGCGAGGCCGAGACCGGGCCGCTCGCCACCTCTTGGCACAGCAACAAGTTTCTCAATCCCATTCGCGACGGCGCCGTGCTGCCCATCCTCAACTTGAATGGCTACAAGATCAACAACCCGACCATTCTCGCGCGCATTCCCCGCGAAGAGCTGGTCAGTCTCATGCACGGCTACGGCTGGCAGCCGCTTTTCGTCGAGGGATCGGATCCGGCGAGCATGCATCAGGCGATGGCCGCGACCTTGAATCACGCGGTCGAGGAGATCCAGCGCATTCAATCCGAGGCGCGCAGCTCGGGCGTGGCGGTGCGTCCGCTGTGGCCGATGATTGTTCTGCGCTCGCCCAAGGGCTGGACCGGCCCGGCGCTGGTGAACGGGCACCAGGTCGCGGGCACGTGGCGCGCCCACCAGGTTCCCATCGCCGACGTGACCAGCACACCCGAGAAATTGAAACAGCTCGAAAACTGGTTGCAGAGCTACAAACCCGACGAGCTATTCGACCGGGATGGCAGCCTGGCGCCCGAGCTGCGCGACCTGCCGCCCAAGGGCACCCGCCGCATGGGTTCCAATCCCCACGCCAACGGCGGGCTTCTGCGCAAGGATCTTCGCCTGCCGAATTTTTGCGATTTTGCCGTGGCCAACGTCGCCCCGGGACAGACGACCGCGGAAAATACGCGACCGCTCGGTACATTCCTGCGCGACATCATGGCCGCCAATCCGTCCAACTTCCGCCTTTTCGGTCCGGACGAAAACACCTCGAACAAGCTCGACGCTGTGTACGCGGTCACCAAGAAGTGCTGGATGGCCGAGCCGCTGCCCGAGGACAGCGACGGCACCGAGCTTGCCGCCGATGGGCGCGTGATGGAAATGCTTTCCGAGCACACGCTCGAAGGCTGGCTGGAAGGCTATCTGCTCACTGGCCGGCACGGCTTCTTTTCGACCTACGAAGCCTTCGTGCACGTGATTGATTCCATGTTCAATCAGCACGCCAAGTGGCTGGAGATTTCGAGCCACTTGCCCTGGCGTGCCGAGCTCGCGTCGCTGAACTTGCTGATTACTTCGACGGTGTGGCGGCAAGATCACAACGGCTTCACTCACCAAGATCCTGGCTTCCTTGATTTGGTCGTCAACAAGAGCGCCTCCGTCACGCGCATCTACATGCCCCCGGACGCCAATTGTCTGTTGTCGGTAGCCGACCACTGTCTGCGCAGCCGCAATTACATCAACGTCATCGTGGCCGACAAACAAAAGCACCTGCAATACCTCGACATAGAATCCGCCATTCGCCACTGCACCAAGGGCATCGGCATTTGGGAATGGGCGAGCACGGACGGCGGACAAGAGCCCGACGTGGTGATGGTCTCGGCCGGCGACGTACCGACGAAAGAAGCCCTGGCTGCCTCGGCGCTCTTGCGCCAGGAATTCCCCGACATCAAGCTTCGCTTCGTCAATGTCGTGGATCTCTTCCGCCTGCAGCCCGACACCGAACACCCGCACGGCCTGTCTGACCGCGATTTCGACAGCCTGTTCACGGTCGACCGGCCCATCATCTTTGCCTTCCACGGCTACCCCTGGCTGATACACCGGCTAGCCTACCGCCGCACCAACCACAAAAACCTGCACGTGCGCGGCTACAAAGAGAAGGGCAACATCAACACGCCGCTTGAGCTGGCGATCCAGAACGAAGTCGATCGCTTCAGCCTCGCCATCGACGCCATCGACCGTGTGCCGCGTTTGCGCGCCATCGGCGCCCACGCTCGCGAGCGTTTCCGCAACATCCAGCTTGAATGCCGCGCCCACGCCCACGAACAAGGCATCGACCGGCCGAGCGAATCCGATTGGACATGGCCGTTCGCCAAGCCGGCCACCTAGATCAACGACAACTGTCGTGGCTTGCGCCGGCGGGCTGGGGCGATCCGATCCAGCAACAACCCCGGCGGCACATCGTCGAGGAAGGGGCAGGCACGATTCTCGACCCTGCGGCCGAGGAGGGTGCGCTTGCGCGTGGCCACCAGCACCAGGCGTTGCTTGGCGCGGGTCATGCCCACGTAGAGTAGCCGACGTTCTTCGTCGACGTCGGCGGGCGGCAGCCACGGCAGGCGCAGAGGCAGGATGCCGTCCTCGCAGCCGGCGATGAACACCAGCGGAAATTCGAGTCCCTTCGATGCGTGCAAGGTCAGCAACGAAACCCGCTGCGGCGCCTGGGCGAGATCCACATCGCGTCCGACGGCGACGGCTTCGAGGAAGGCGGCCAAATCGTCGGCGAACGGCACGGCCAGGGTGCACAGCAACTCGACGGCGCGCTGCCGCCGCGGATCGAGCGAGGCCTCGGGATCGAGCCTGGCGATGACGTCGGCCAGCGGCCGCTTGCCGTCCCGGTTGACCGCACGTTGCAGGCGCGCCAGCAGATCCGCAACATGCGGCCGCGTGGCAAGCGCATCGTCGTGCGCACGCTGGCAGGGAATCCCGGCGCGGCCAAGCGCTTCTTCGACGGCATCGGCTTGAGCCGACAGGCGCGTGAGCACGGCGATGTCGTGAAAGGCAAGGTCGGGGCTCGCCCGATCGGCCGCGCGGCCAGCGCCCATCGCCAGCAGGCTTATACCGCCGACGGCAAGCTCGATCTCGGCGGCGATGAAATCTGCTTCGGCGCGCTCGTCGGCCACGACGTGGCGAAGCACGTGGGCTCCTTTGGCAATGAGCGCGGTCACAGGCCGCTCTTGCCGGCCCGGATGCTTTTCGATCACGGCCGTCGCCAGGCGGACGATGGGCGAAGCGGATCGGTAGTTGCGCGAGAGCTGGACCACGCGGCTTGCGGGAAAGTCCTGCGCGAAGCGCGAGAAGTACGCCGGATCGGAACCACGGAATCCGTAGATAGCCTGGTCAGGATCGCCGACCGCACACAGGCTGCCAGTTTCGTCGGCGGGCGCGAGCAAGCGCACCAGGCGGTACTGGCTGGCGTTGATGTCTTGGTACTCGTCGACGAGCAGGTGCTGGCAGCTTTTCCGCGCTTCGGCCAGCGCGGCCGGGCTGTCTTTCAGCACGCGGACTGCCCGCACGACGAGATCGTCGAAGTCGACCGAGCCGGTGTCGGCCAGTGACTTTTCATAGGAAGCAAAAATCTTTGCAACGTCTTCGGGAAGATCGGCGGGCAGCGCATCCGCCTTGGCGCGCGAGATGGCACGTGCCAGCTTGGTCGCTTCGTCGCCAACGCCCGCCAACTCCGCAACTCGCTTGACCAGCGCGTGGCGATCCGTTTCGTCGAGCACGCGGAATCCGTCGGGCAATCCCGCTGCGCTGGCGTGACTGCGTAGCAGCGACAGTCCCAGGGCGTGGAAGGTCAGGGCGGAGATGGCGGCGGCCCTTGCGCCCAGCAAAGCGGAAAGACGCTCGCGCAATTCGCCGGCGGCCTTGCGCGTGAAGGTGATGGCGGTGATGGTGGCGGGATCCGCGCCGCTGCCGACCAGCTCAGCGATGCGGCCGACCAGCGTGCGCGTCTTGCCCGCGCCCGGCCCGGCGACGATCAACAGCGATCCTTTGCCGTGTTTCATGGCCGCGGCTTGGTCGGGATCGGCGCCGACTGGCGCTGAAGTCGCGGCTGGTTGCCGCTGCGCCGTCGCGTGCATCGGCGGCTGCGGCTGAGTTTCGGGCTGCGCGGTATGGCCCGCGAACGCGAACCGCGTCTGCGCCAGCAGCCGTTTGCGCTCTTCCTCGTCGAACACGCTCACGACGCCGTACTCGCCATCGAATCCGGCGACGCGTTTCACCTCGCCGGCGCGCATGCGGCGCAGGGCCTCGCCCAAAAGCGGCGGCCCTTCCCGATCGGCATCCTCGGCGGGCAAGTCCGCCAGCACGGACATTTCGTTTCCCGCGCGCAAAAGCAGCCTGTCGTAGCTCTTGCGCACGCGTCGCGACGAAGATCCCACGCCGAGGATTTCGCCCAGCACTTCGACCAGTGGCACGAAGTGCGTGAACGGCTTGGCGTGCTCGGGGCGAAAACCCTCGGGGCGATCGGCGAGAGCTGCCACCCGGCTGGCCACACCACCGGTTAGCGGCTTGCCACAGCGGGGGCACAGGTGACCCAAGGCCGCGGCTTCGGCGGGCGCTAGGTTCACGCCGCAGTGGCGATGGCCTTCGTGGTGGTACTTGCCCTCCTCGGGAAAAAATTCGACCGTGCCGAGAAAACCCGCACTGCGATCGCGAAGAGCGTCGCGCATGGCGAAGTACGACAGCTCACACGCGAAGCGGCTGGCTTCACGGCCGAGCTTTTCGGGCGAGTGCGCGTCCGAGCTCGACACGAGCGTTACGCGGTCGAGCGACGACAGTCGCCAGTTCATCGCCGGGTCGGACGACAGCCCGGTTTCGGCGGCGAAGATATGGGGAGCCAGATCGCCGAAACATTCGTCGAGCGAATCGAAACCCGATTTTTCGCCCAGGGCGGAAAACCACGGCGTCCACACGTGCGCCGGAATCACGAAGGCGTCGGGCGACGACTCCAGCGTGATTTCGAGCAGGTCGCGCGAATCGAGCCCCAAAATGGGCCGGCCGTCGGATGCGATGTTGCCGATGCGAGCCAGGCGCGAGGCGATGCGCGCGGCGGACTCGAAGTCGGGCGCGTAGACCAGGTTGTGTACCTTGCGCACGCGATCCGCGCGCTTGTAGATGCTGCTGATTTCCACCGACAGCAGGAAACGAACGGCGCCGCGACACGCGGCCGGCACGCCTTCGTCGACCGCGGCGGCCAGGTCGTCGCGCAGGCGAAAAAGCCCGCCGCCCGCCGGCACCAGCTTGTCGCGCAGCTCGGCGAACCAGCGCGGATGGGTGAAGTCCCCCGTGGCGACGACCGAGATGCCCTTGCGCTGCGCCCAGGCGTGCAGGTGTTCGAGGTCGAGCTCGCGGCTGGTGGCACGCGACAGATAGGAATGGATGTGCAGGTCAGCCACGAAGGGCACGGCGGGCACAATCTAGCAGTAGAAAGAACTGAACCACAGAGAGCCCGGAGGACGCAGCTCTCTAGCGCGAAAATTCGGCCGGTCAGCTCTTGCTATCGGCCGGCCACGCGCGCAGGCGAACCTTGTCGCCTTCGACCGCCACATCCAGCTGCACGCGGTCACATTTCTTGTCTTCGAGAATCGTGGGTAGCTGCTTGCCCAAGCGCGCACGGATCTTGTCCTTCGGCAGGGCTTCGGCTTCTCGCCCAAGTTTTTTGTGCGCGTCGAGGTAGCGGCGGTAGGCGCTTTCGAAGTCGATGTCGGTCAGGCCGGGGAGAGGCGTGACGGCTACGGCGTCCGGACTTGGGGAGCGACGGGCTGAGGCGGGGATGGGTGGCGGCTGCGCGCGGCCGCCCGTCGGCCCCGCTGGCGCCGGGGGAGCTGAGGTTGGACCTGGCGCCGCGGGAAGGGCGGTTCCAGTTTTCTTAAGCGACAGACGCTGGTGTCGCGCCACGAAGGCCTTGACCCGGTTTTTGGGAATGCCGAGGGCCAGGGCTTCTTCTTCGGTGATCGCGCCACCGCGTTCCGCCAGGTGGCGTTGCGTCCGGGCCACGTCGCGCCGGAAGGTGCCAGCCTCGATCTCGCGCATGGTGCGATTCCAGTAGGTCATGTGCAGAACCCACTTCTGCGACAGCGACTGAAAACGGAAGCGCAGCGATGCATTGCCGATGGGAACCTGCTGCATTTCCAGCATCAGTCGGTTCATCTCGCGCCGGGCGGTATTGGGCGGGATGCGCTCGACGCCCATGAAAAACGACTCGTACATGGAACGCAGGCGCTCGATCTTCTTCTCCATCTCGCCTATACGGGTCTCGATGCCCTCGCGGGACAGTTGGAAGGTCAAGCCGGCGCTAGCCTTTTTCACCAACGAAGCTTACTGCCGCTCCGGGTGGTGGTCCATAGCGGGCGTCGCGATTGGCGGCAACGACCGTCAACTTGGGCGGACGATCAGCGTCCGCTGGCACGCGACCGTGCTAAGAGTTTCCCTTCATGGCACTCGCCGCTAGCAGCTCGCTCGGCCCCGGACGGGAGATCCGGGGATGACGCTTGCGTTGTGGGCGGCGGCGGTCATCGCGCTTCTCGGCGTGCTCATCTTGGCGCATGAGCTCGGGCACTTCCTGGTCGCCAAGCTGTTCGGCGTGAAGGTGCTGCGTTTTTCGTTTGGCTTCGGGCCGCGGCTGTTTGGGTTTACGGCGGGCGCGACGGAATACCGGCTGTCGCTCTTTCCGCTCGGCGGCTATTTGCGCCTGCTCGGCGAGGATCCCAGCGAGCAGGTGCCCGAGCACGATCGCGAGCGGGCGCTGTGCGCGCGTCCGCTGTGGCAGCGCTACGCCATCGTCGTCGCCGGGCCGCTATTCAATCTGATCCTGCCGGTGGGGATTTATTTCGTGCACTACGTGGGGCAGAAGACGCTGCTTTCGCCCACCATCGGAACGGTGATCGCCGGGCTACCGGCGGCGCAAGCGGGGCTCTTGCCCGGCGACCGCGTCGAAACTGTGGACGGCAAGTACGTGCGCTACTGGGAAGAGTTGGAAGAAATCATCGCGGACTCGCCCGGCAAGACCATGCGCTTTGGCATCCGGCGCGGCAACGTGGCCGAGGAACGCGACGTCACGCTGTCGACGACGGTGCGCAAAGGTCCGCTCAATCTCAACGAAAGCGTGGGCTGGATTGGCGTCTCGCCGCGCTTTCAGTTGCCCGAGGTCGGCATCATCGATCTCACGTCGCCCGCGGCGCAGGCGGGCTTGCGAACCTTCGACTACATCATCTCGGTCAACGGCTCGCCGGTTTCCCACTGGGCCGAATTCGAGCGCGCGGTTTCGCGCGCCGGTGCTTCCCCGCTGCGCATCACCTACCTGCGCGGCACGCACTCGGCGGTTCCTTTCGTGCACGTCGAGATTCAGGATCCCGGCGCTGCGGTGGTGATTCCGCAGCCGGTGCTGGATGCCAGCGGCGGCCGGCACTACGAAACCGGTATTCAGACCTCCGAGCTCTTTGTTTACTCGGTCGAGCCGGGCAGTCCCGCGGATCGCATCGGCCTGCGTCGCGGCGACCAACTGCTCGAGCTCGACGGTCAGCCCATCCTGCACTGGAATCTTCTGCGCCAGCGCTTGGGCGCCGAGCCCGAACGGACCTTTCGCCTGACCTGGGCCGCGCCGGGCGGGGTTCGCCACGAAGCCACCTTCAAGCAAGAGCTGCGTTCCGAGCTCGATGCCTACCGCCAGGAAGAGCAGCGCCTGGTGTTCGGCGCCAGCAATCGCTTTGCCTGGAAAACCGCCGATCCC
>Ga0182027_10014964_pt1 | contig 10705 bp, 8 predicted proteins | sample 712E1DmetaG_FD_121300 | JGI IMG/M metagenome (GOLD analysis project Ga0182027, IMG submission 121300) | Permafrost microbial communities from Stordalen Mire, Sweden - 712E1D metaG (Illumina Assembly) | ecosystem: Environmental > Terrestrial > Soil > Wetlands > Permafrost | place: Sweden...
TGCAGTCAGGGCAAGTATTGGCCCGTCTGAGCGGTGCCCAACCCCTCCAGGCCTCCCTTTCGGGGGCTGAGCTGAATCTTCTGACCGCGCAATTGGCTCTAGAGCAAATGATCTCTCCAGAAGCGATCGCGAATGCCAAACTGGCCATCACCGCGGTGCAGACTAATGTAACCAATGCGCAAACAGCTTTGAATAATCTGCAGTACTGGCAAAACACCGCTCTGATCCAGAATTACTATGCCAATTATGTGATTGCCAAGTCGAATCTGGATAAAGCACAGACCGCCTATGATAATGCAAATGGCGGGGTATATATCAATAATACCAACCAGGCAGCTGCCTATAATACACTCTATACCGCCCAACAAGCTTATAACACGGCCCAGTATTACTACAGCCTCTATTCGCAGAAGCCCACCCAACGAACCGAAGATGAAGCCCAAGCGAATCTAGATTTGGCCAATGCCACGCTGAAAAATGCCGAAATTTACCTGACTGCTTTGAATGGTGGAGATATTCCTGTCAATTCCACCGGGACGGCGATCATGCAGCTGCAGCAGGCCAAGCTCAACGTCCAGGTGATGCAGGATCAAGTGGAAGCTGCCAAAGCCGCCCTGGCCAACCTGGAGTTGAAGGCGCCTTTTGGCGGGACGGTCAGTTCGCTCAACTTGGATGTAGGTATGTTTGTCCAACCGGGGATCGAAGTGGCCAAACTGGCCGACACCTCAAGCTGGCTGGTCAAGACCACTGACCTGACCGAGTTGAACGTGGTCAAGATACAGCCTGGGATGAGCGCGACTGTTATATTGGATGCGTTACCGGAAGTGAAGATGGCAGGCGAGGTGCAAACGATTGAAAAATTCGGTGAGAACCACCTGGGAGATATCGTTTACGCGGTAACCTTGAAACTGAACCAGCCCGACCCGCGCCTACGCTGGAATATGACCGCGATCGTGACATTCACTGTTAAATAGTCGGATAGGAAAGGAATTGTCAATACGAATCAACATGCAGCTTTTCGCCCATAACGTACCTGCTGGAGCACCAGCCCGAGTACAAGATACAAATGCACGTCACCGCGCGAATAACCGGTCAGGATGGTGATGAGCGAGACTGTTCCTGCGCTTCTGCTAACAAGCCCAACTCTGCCAGTGCCGCCAGCACCCTGGCCTGCGCGCCTGGCTTGACAATGACCGTTACCGGGCCGAGCGTCTCGCCCAGGAAGCGGCCGGCCTTCGACTTGCGCAGTTCTTCCAACACCTCCGGCCGGCTGACCCGCAGGATGGTGTGGGTCTCCACGCGCGCCTCGGTGCCGTTGGCTTCCCAACGTTTGAGCGCCCGCACAAATGACGGCGGGATCCCGGCCGTGGCGTTCTTCGCCAGTAGACTCAGCAACTGCCCCACTTTCAGTCCCTGCTGGATGGCTTTTTTCAGCGAGGTGGTCGTGACGCGGTAACGGTATTCATCCGGCCTGGGCTCGTCCCATTCACAGAAGCGCGCAATCAGGTAACGGGTGACGCGCGGCACCAACCGGGGCACGCTGATCAGACCGTTGGAGGCCACTGTCAATTTCCCCTTTTCAGTGCTGATGATCGGTTTCACATTCACCCGGAAGGCAGATACCGCGTGGCTGTCCTCGGGAGTAGCCAGTTCCACCACGCCCAGCCAGAACATCGGCCCCGTGATGAGATAGCGCAGCAACGCCCCGTCCACTTCATCCCAACGCTCGAAGCCGCGCAGATAGGTCCCATCCGATACCCGCTTGATGAACCACGAGTCATAATCGCCGGCCGGGCGCTGGAAATCCGGATATTTGTCTTTGATGGCGCGCAGGAATGCCGGCATACTCCACCATTTTCCTTCCGGCAGGGTTTCCAAAAGGTGAAACAGGAAGGTGCGCGTGGCCAGCGGCTGGTTGGTCCATTCGCCCTCACACACCAGGCCGGGCAGCAGGTGCAACTCGTTGAAGGCCTCACTCTCCTGCCAGGCAGTGGTCAGCATTGCCAGCGCCTGCATGCGCGACATTTCCAGGAAGTTTTTGACCTGCTCTGGCTGGGATGTATCCCCGCTGAGGATCCTGGCGGCTTGCAGGAGTTCTTTTACCACCCCGGCCGGCACTTGTGTTTCGGGCGGTTCCAGGCCCAGCCGCAATGCCGCCAGGCAGGTGGTGGCATCGTCGAGGAAGCGGTCGGAAGCCGGAATGGGCTGGGCGTATTCCTTGAGAGTGGCCAGGCGGCCGGGCGGCTCGATGGTCTGCCCTTGCGGTTCTTTTTGCGCGTTGGGTTTAATTAATTTTGCCAGGTCTTCCGGGATGTAGGCAAATTCCTGCGCGCCATTGGCAGTATCGAAAAATGCGCGTGCCAGGAAGGCCCGGTAGAAAAGCGTTTCGGCAGCCGAGACCGGGTTGAGATAGCCCTGTTCCCGGTCACGCTTGCCAGGTCCGGCCTGGCGAATCTCGCCAAACTGGCGCGTAAAGGCTGCCCAGGGCATTTTCCCGCCAGCCTGCGCCAGCGCATCCAGGGCAGAGCGGGCCGAGGCGTTCAGGCTGTCGACCACCTCGCAGACCAGGTCCGGTTCCAGAAGCGCAGCAGTGAGCTCTTTGAGCGCCGCTTCGTTTTCAGCAGCGCTGAGCTCCACGCCCCACAGGCCGGCCACGATGCGCAGATGGCCGAGGTCACGCGTTTGCAGGGACTGGACCAGGTTGGGCATTATGTTTTCAGGAAGAAGATGGAATTTGGCAGGATCTGGATGGAAATCTTGCGCACGTTCGTGCCGAAACCGGTGTAAATTTCCCCGTCACAATGGATATACAGCGGCTGCTGGCTGGTGATGGACATCCTGCGGCAGGTGCCCATGCGTACCTGCTTAAAGCGCCCATGCGTGCCCCCCATGAATTCCGGGACAAGTCGCAGCATCATCAGGCGGGAGATCTTTTTAACAGTAACATAGTTCAACAGGCCGTCATCCAGTTTGGCCTCCGGCGTGATGATGAAACCGCCACCCTCGCGCGGGCCATTGCCGAGCGCCAGCATGAGTGAGCGGAGATCCCAGCTTTCCTGGTCGGTCTCCACATGCAGATCAAGCACATCGAAATGGCGGAAGATGGTCATGATCAAGGCAACAAAATACATTGGAAAGCCGTGGATGACAGTAATCTTGCGGGTATACAGGTTGACGACCGAGTCGAAGCCCATGCCGATGGTATTGTTGAAATATTCCAGCCGGTCATTCTCATCGCGGATCGAGCCGACATCCAGGGAATGCGGCTGGCCGTTGACTGCGGAAAGTAGCGCTTCACCCGGGTCAGCCGGGATATTGAGGATATGGGCAAAATCGTTGCCCGAGCCCAGTGGGACAATCCCCAGCGCAGGGCGGGTCTCCGCCGGTACCTGCATCAGTCCGTTGACCACTTCGTGAACGGTCCCATCGCCGCCGACGGCCACAACCAGGTCATAGCCCTGTTGCCCAGCCAAGCAGGCCAGTTCAGTGGCATGACCGGGATATTCCGTCCCGCTCCAGTCGGCGTTATGGTTGGCCATCAGCGGGCGCAAGTCCGCGGCCTGTTGCGACGAGCGTCCATGGTTGGCGGTTGGATTCAAGATGAGCTTGATTTTTTTGGGCATGATAGGGGGTCTCCGTGGTTGCATTATAGCCGGAAAAATAAACAGGTGGCTGTTTTTCGTCTACCCGGCGGTAATTCCCAGTAGAGCCCTACGATTAACCTTCCTGATCCAGTTGCTCCAGGCTGTATAATACACCGATCATGCAACCGCGGAGATAACCATGGCCCAACCAGAAGATAACCTGCCAGATCCTGTCAAATCAATTCGGCCTTCCAAAAGGGCGATCATCGTCGGCGCTTCCAGCGGGATCGGCGCGGCGCTGGCGCGCCGCCTGGCGGAGGAGGGGTATCGCGTGGCCCTGTTGGCCCGCCGCGCCGACTTATTATCGGCGCTTTGCGAGGAAATCAATGCCAGGGCCGGGGAAATCCGTGCCATCTCCTACGTTCATGACGTGACTGACTATGATTCCGTGCCCGGCCTGCTACAGGAAATAACGGCAGCTTTGGGTGGCCTGGACTTGTTTATCTATAATTCCGGCATCTTATTCCCTTCCGGGATGAAACATTTCGAGTTCGAGAAAGACCGCCGCATTACCGAAGTGAATTACCTGGGCGCGCTGGCCTGGTTGAACTCGGTGGCGGCCATGTTCCACCGCCTGAAAGCCGGCCAAATCGTCGGCATTTCTTCTGTTGCCGGTGAACGCGGCCGAGCGGGCACTCCCGCCTACAATGCCTCCAAAGCCGCGCTAACCTGCTACCTGGAAGCCCTGCGCAGCCGGCTGACACGTCGCGGCGTGCATGTCCTGACGGTCAAGCCCGGTTACGTGCTTACCGACATGACCCAGGGCAGGAAGAATCTATACTTCGCCATCACAGCCGAGCGCGCCGCAGCTGACATTTACAAAGCCATCCGCAGGCACAAGCAGGTCATCTATACCGCATCCATCTGGTGGCTGGTCATGTTGGTGGTACGGAACATTTCCTCGATCATATTTCGGCGTTTGAGTTTTTAAGCACAATAGTACTAATTGCGAATTGACTTTTTTCGACAAACTCTGTACACTAATGGCATACTAGAAAATGTTGCGGAGGAGGAGTTATGACTGGTCAGTATCAGTTCACCATGCGTTCAGGCCCGACGATCGGTAAGATATTTTCTCTGGATGCGCAAGAGGTCACTATCGGCCGGGATGCCGCCAATATCATTGCAATCAACGACGCGGAGATTTCACGCAGGCACGCCAGGATGGAATTACGCGGCTCTGCCTACGTGATCCAGGACCTCGGCTCGACCAATGGGACATTCATCAACGGCACTCGCATCAGTGGGATGCAGGTGTTGAACCCGGGTGACACGGTCGCGTTCGGTGAAGGGATCGTGCTGGTATATGAGGCGGTCGTGGATAACAATGCCACAATCCTATCGGCCAAGGCCCCGCCAGCGACCATCCAGAGTCCTGCTCCAATGCCTACGCCTATTCCCACTCCCATGCCGGCCCCAACTCCGGTACGCATGTCTACACCCAACCCCACACCCAGGCCCGCCCCCGCGCCGGTTTATTCAGGCCAGGTGCCAGCTGGCCCGGCAGCTATGCCACAAGAAGTTGTTCCGGCCAAGAAAAAATTCCCGGTGTGGATCATCATTGTAATCATCGTGTTGGTGCTCATCTGCGTCTGTGGGGCCTTCTTTGAAATGATCGACTATTTCAATTTATGGTGCAAGGTGCTTCCATTCCTGGTGCCCCTGCTGGGAGGTACTTGCACCTAGGGTGGCTGTTCTTGTAAAATAAACCCTTTGATAAAAATTTAGGCGACCATCCCGGTCGCCTAAATTTTTTTAATGAGCAAAGATATTCAATATGTCATTCGTCCATCCCAATGTGCGTTGTGCACCATTGTAATCCCCGCTGAACCATTCTGCATGGGCACGTTCCAACAGCCATTCGTCCAGCCGGTTCTGCCAGCCTTCCGGCCGACGCAGAAAATCGGCCACAATGGCACGCTGGCGCATGACCGACCCGTCTGGCAGCCAGGCGTACAGGAAGTAGGCGGAAGGGTCAAACGCCGCCTGGTAGCGACGGACCGTATCGAAGAATTCCACCGTCACCTGTAGGTCGGCGCGCTGTTCCTGCGAGAAGGGCTGTTTGCGCAGATAGGCCAGGTAGGCAGTTTCCAGGGTCGCGAATGAGAATTTGAAGTGGGCTTGCAGGGCGGCATCGATCACGTCAGAATCGGTTTGGCCCCTGGCCGGTACTGAGATATCCCGGTAGAACGTATTGAAAGCCTCCCATCCATACATATCCACCATGTACGTTATCAGCGTGGCAGCTTCCAGATAGCTGATATCATGCTGCTGGTTGTAGAAATCATTGGCCACACTCGTCAGGGGGATGTACGAGCCCAGGGTCAGCAGGGCGGCTGCCCGTGCGACCAGCGGCTCGGGCTTGAAGTGCCCACCAGACAGGTAGACCGCCAACCCCTCCACGAAAAAGGAAGGCCGGTAATTTCCACCGGCTATGGCATCGTAGAAATGAACGAATTCGTGGTGGAACAAAATTGGCATGTCATCGCCGGTATAGTTGCTATCCAGGTAGCTGAGATAGACACTGCCGGCATTAAATCCGCCCTGCCCGACCACGCGTGACATGAGCGTCACTTCAATCGGTTTATCCAGCTTAACGCCCATTTGCTTTGATACGGCAGCCGACTCCTGGTCGGCCTTCCGGCCCAGGGTAGTGATATCCCGTTCGGCGGCGGTACCGGTAATGTAATGTAGAACGCAGCAGGTGGTGGTGAGGGCAGCCCAGTGCGCCTCGGGCTGCGGCGGCGGGACCTGGCTTTCCGGATGCAATGTGAAGGTTTCGGTCCAGCTGAATTTATCCGGGAGGCGCGTAAAGGTGAGGTCAAAGCGACCGGGCTTCAGGGCGTGCGTATCCCAGACCCACCACAGTGTGGCCTCGTTGCGGCTGCCCATTCCAAAGGGGGCATAGCTGGCCTCGCCGAGCTGCTGTCCATGGATGGAAACCTGGATACTGCCAGCCGGATCCCCCGAGGCAGCCGGTGCCAGCACCTCGAAACTGACCTGGTCGCCCACGTATAACGGCCCATCCGGGTGGGCGATGACCTGCGGATGGCTGGCTGGCAAGGCGGGGGAGCAGCCACCCAGCAAGCAGGCGATAACCAGGCAAAAGCAAACAAGGGCGCGGCGCATGCCGGCTATTATACGCCGCGGACTGCATCGCTCAGCACGTTTATCTTAAAGTTTATAGAGAAACAACCTTTTGAAGTGTACGGTCGCGAAGCATACCCGAAGGGTGCAAGGCCGCACACTTCAAAAGGTGAACTCTTCCTGAATTTTCGGCGAGACTCTTACTGGGAGGGTATTTTATTGGCCTGGAAAGAGGCAATGGCGGTCGGCATATCCTCATGGACTTCCAGGAACATGTCAAAACCGGCAATTTTCATGGTTCCGGTAACCAATTTATTGGGCTTGTACACCTTCAAATTAGGGGATTTGTATGTACCGCTATTGATCCCTTTATGTAAATCCTCCTCGCCAACGCCTTCGGAAAGGGCGCGCAGGCGTTTAAAGACCTTCATGAAGGTCCGAAAACCTGCACTGCTCATAAATGGGACATCACTGAGATCAAACAGGACATAACGTGTCCCGGCATCGATCTCCTGGAAGACGATCCGTTCGAGTTCTTCATGATTGGATGAATCGATATCTCCATCTACGCTGAATACAGTTACAGGGACACTGCCCTGATCGTGCGAGATTGTAACGTCCATGCAGAAGCTCCTTTCCACCGGGCCGGGTTGCCTTATGCCCGGCTCATTATTAGATGAATTATATCTTTAATATCATGATATTGGAACGGAGTCAATATGCCCCTTGCTGGGGATTTGAAATTCTTGGCGGTTAAAAACACTATTTTACGCGATAGGAGGGGGTGTTCCACCTGGAATTCAGGCCAGCTGGAGGATTAAGACGGTAAAAGGATGTGCGAAAACGTCCGGCAACGTGCTTCAGCGTGACCACAACGCCCGGGCGGACCATTTCCAGCCAGACTTTCAGCCCGTGACGCTCTGGGTAGTTTGCACGCAGCCAGTAACCATCCCGCTCGATCAGTTCCAGGACACACTCGAAGCGGGCACAATACCAGACGCCGGCCAGCTTGCAGCGTAAAACCTCCAGGGAGTCGATGTAGATCTTCCCCTCCTCAAAAAACATGCGGGCCAGCACAACCTGTTCGCGCACCCAGGCGCGCAGCGGTTCGCTATTTAATTCGATCCCTTGCATGCCGTGGGCTTCAAGATATTCCGCCGGTATATTGACCAGCCCGGCCGGAAGATCCTCGCATGTATCCCGCAACATGTGCATAATATGGGCGCCGGTGACTGCCAGCAGACGATTGTGCGTGCGGGGGTAGGGCTGGCCGTTGCCAATGAAATACTGCAGGCCATCCATGACCGCGCTTGCCAAGCAGGTGGTATAGGACTGCAATTCCGCCCGGCTGGCCAGGCGGCCCTGGCGGTGGGCATCAAGCTCGATCACAGCCATGAAGTTGCGGATGAAGGAAGCCAGGCCGCTTTCAGGGAAGCGATCGTGTGCGATCAGGTCGGCCAGCATGGCCTCTTCGGGGGACAGGTCGTTTGGGCGCTCGCCCCGGTACAGGCTATCGATGAGTGCTTTCTGCCGCTCGATAAATGCAGCCCGGGCAGTCCGATCAGTCAGCGAGATGTCGATCATGTCGTCCGCCCAGCGGAAGTAGGCGTAGGCGCGCAGGCAGTCATCTGCCAGGTCACGGTCGGCCAGCAGGCGTGCGGTGAGATAAGATTGTTTGCTGCTGGCCCAGGTGATCCGGCGGGCCAGCCGAGCGGTGGTGTTGTTCATACAGATGTCTCCTCCCGAGACGAAAATTAAGAAATCTCACCACGAAGGACACAAAGGAAAAATAAAAATTTTCTTACTTGTACCCCTTCGTGTTTATGTTTTTAGCAATCGGCTACCTGCCAGCATCTTCAAGAATTCGCTTAGCGGCCAGGCCGGCCGAGATGAGCACGGTTGGCACACCGGTGCCGGGGTGGGTGCTGGCTCCGACGAAATACAGGTTATGGTAGTGGCTATGGCGGTTGTGCGGGCGCAGGTAGGCCATCTGGGTCAGTTTGTGGCTGAGGCCGTGCGTGGAGCCGAACGGCAGGTTGTAGCGCGTCTGCCAGTCCTGCGGGATAAAACTCACTTCCGTGCGGATGTGCACAGCAACGTCGGTCAGACCCAGCCAGGCCAGGCGCTGCAGGATGAAAGCCCGGGCCATTGCCTGCATACGCGGCCAGTCCTGGGAGACTTTGTCATTGAGATGCCCGACCGGCACGGCTATGTACCAGGTGTCATGCCCGGCCGGGGCCATGGAAGGATCCATCCGAACAGGCGCGTGAATGTAGAAGTTCGGTTCTTCCGACATGCTGCTGTGCTTGAAAATATCTTCGAAACTGCCGCGGTAATCTCCGCACAGGAACAGGTTGTGCGGCCCCAGCTGGGGATACTGCTTGTCCAAACCCCAGTAGAACATGATGGTCGAACAGCCGTACTCCTTGCGTTCGATCCGCTCAGCGGCAGCCGCATCCGGTAGCAGGCGACGGTAGACATAGCCCAGATCGGCATTAGCGACTATTGAACCGGCCGGCAGCACCTGACCATCCGCCAGGCGCACGCCAGTGGCAGCCGCGCCATCGACCAGGATCTGCTCAACCGGGGCATTATAGATGAAGTGCACACCCAGTTTTTCGGCAATACCGGTCAACACTTCCACCACGCGGTACATGCCGCCCATTGGGTACCACAATCCATCCGCCAGCTCGGTGTACTGCATCAACGAGTAGGTGGCCGGGCTTTCGTACGGGCTGAGGCCCATGTACATATCCTGGAAGGTAAAGGCCATCTGCAGGCGCGGGTCTTTGAAAAACTGTCCCACATAGTCGGTATGGCGGGTGAGCGCCTTGACCTGCAGGAACAACTGGAGCATGCGCGGGTTGATAAACTCTGGCAAGCTACGATAATCCCGGCCAAGCACTTTGGGCAGCGACAGGTCATAGATCCGGCCAGCTTCGCCCAGATAATGCAGCATGCGCTCGAAACTGCCCGGCTCAATGGCTTCCAGGTGGGTGCGCATCTGCTGCAGATCGGAGGTCAACTGCAGTTGCGAGAGGTCTGGGAAGATCAGGTGATAGGTGGGGTCGATGCGTCGCAGGTCCAGGTGATCCTGCATACACTCACCCAACGCCGCGAAGGTCTGGGCATACAGATCGGGCATCATGAAGAGGGTCGCCCCGGTGTCGAAGTTATAACCATCCACCGTTATGCGGCCACAGCGCCCGCCGGGTTTTTCGCACTTCTCCAGCACCGTCACCTGGCGGCCAGCGCGCGCCAGCCGGGCGGCTGTAGCAATACCGCCGATGCCGGCGCCGATAACGAGTACCTGGGATTTATCTATGTGGTTCTGCATGGAATGTCCTTGTGGCAATGATCTATATCAGGGTATATATACGCCGGATGGGCCGGAATGGTTCGAAATTTAAGAGTCTCTTAACAGAACGTTTACACAGATATCAACTGTCTGTGCAGACCGAGGGGGCAAAGAGAGGAAAAAAAGCAAAAAACAAAAGGGACTTTCCCCCCGTTTATTTACTTTGAGTCCGGCGTGTTTGAGTATTTTATTTGACACAGCTTCCCTTTGCGGTAAAAGACGACCTGCACGGCCGACTAGCTCAATGGTAGAGCAACTGCCCCTTTATCGTAACTTCCTCGGTTTGAGTCAGAATCCCACCGTGGGTAGTAACTGATCGGCCAAAATACGAGTCAGTTGTCCCTTTTTGAACATCCAAAACCCTGTTTTGGATGTTTTGTGTTTTACCCAGAGCAACTTACTTGCCGGTTTTCTAGCACAAAATGTGCCATCACTTTCTTTAACATTGCCCGCAAAGGAGGCAAGTATGGACGTTGTCTTTCTGATACCTGGAGTTCCCCGTGAAGTAGAAGATGCCAGGGGGTATTGGGAGATCTCTACTTTCCAACCACCATCATAATCCTACCTTATCGTGCTAATTCCCATTGATCCATTTTTCTCCACTGTGACCACCTAA
>Ga0182027_10014965_pt1 | contig 10705 bp, 6 predicted proteins | sample 712E1DmetaG_FD_121300 | JGI IMG/M metagenome (GOLD analysis project Ga0182027, IMG submission 121300) | Permafrost microbial communities from Stordalen Mire, Sweden - 712E1D metaG (Illumina Assembly) | ecosystem: Environmental > Terrestrial > Soil > Wetlands > Permafrost | place: Sweden...
ATTGCCGGATTACGCTCCGGATCTCGGAGCCCTGAGCAGGCTGGCGCCGGCGGCACGCATCGACTCGCTGCGCTACTGCCTCCAGGGGAGTTTCCTGCACAACTTGTTAGAGTGGACGGCGGTCTGCCTGGCGGTGTTGACGGCGCTTCTGGCTTTCATTCATTTCCGTCTGACCAGAACCATGTTGGCGCCGGTGATTGGCACGGCGCTTTTCTGGTCGGGCTGTGTCGACGCTTTTCACACCTTGGCGTCGGATCACTTTATCCACCGCGTGGCGGATGCGGCGCGCTTCATCCCCATCACCTGGACCGCATCGCGCCTGTTCAGTTGCGTCGTGCTGCTGGTGGGAGCGGGCATTCTGCTGGTCCGCAAAAAAGGCCGCCACCGGTGGGATTGGAGCCTGCTGATGGCGACCGTCGGCGTGTTTGGGATCGGTTCCTACGCGCTGGTGCAGTACTGTGCCAACAGCACGTACTTGCCGCAGTGCCTGTTCCCGGGCAGAGTGCTGACGCGGCCCTATGATCTGATACCGGTGATCCTGTATGCCGTGGTGGGTTACCCGCTATTCCGGCTGTTGGACCGGCGGTCGGGGAGCCGATTCTCGCACGCGCTGCTGGTCAGCTTACTGCCGCAAGCGGCGTCGGAGCTGCACATGGCGCTGGGATCCTCCATGCTGTACGACGCCAATTTCAACATTGCGCACTTCCTGAAGATTGTAGCCTACGCGGTGCCGCTGGCCGGCCTGTTGCTGGATTACATGTGCACGTATCGATCGCAGGCCGGCCTGGTAGCCAAGCTGGAGCGGTCGTCGGCGATCAAGGATGAATTCGTGGCCAACATGAGCCACGAAATCCGCACGCCGATGAACGGAATTATAGGGGGCATCAGCCTGCTGGTGGATTCGGGAGTGACCCCGGAGCAGCAGGAAAATGTGGACACCATCCGCGGTTGCAGCGAGACGTTGTTGAGCCTGGTGAACGCCATCCTGGATGCGGCCAAAATCGACGCCGGAAAGCTGATGCTCGAGCAGCGGCCTTTTCGCCCGGATGAGGTGGTGAAGCAAGCGCTGGCGGCGGTGGCGCCTTCCGCCACGGCGCGCGGGTTGGAGCTTCGGCCACACCTCGCCGAAGATCTGCCGTGTGTGGTCGTGGGCGATCCGCAACGCTTGCAACAGGTGCTGCTGAACCTCTTGTCGAACGCCGTGAAGTTTACCGAGCGGGGCTACGTCGCCCTGGAGGCATCTCTGGCCGGGCGCAGCGGGGATGTGGCGGAGATGCGATTCAGCGTGCGCGATACCGGCATCGGAATCCCGCCGGGAATGCACGAGGCGATCTTTCAACCCTTTACCCAGGCCGACAGTTCGACCACGCGGCGTTATGGCGGGACGGGGCTGGGGCTTTCCATCTGCCGCAAGCTGGTGGCTCTGATGGAGGGCAAGCTGCAGGTGGAGAGCGAGCCGCCGGGCGGCAGTACTTTCAGCTTCACCGTCCGCATGCCGGTTGCGGCCGTGGCCGAATCTCCGGCGCCGGCGGCCGAGTGCCGCCTGCCACGTTCGCAGCGACCATTGCGGATTCTGGTGGCCGAGGACAACCCGGTCAATCGGAAGGTGGCGTTACGGTTGCTCGAACGTATGGGGCACCGGGTGGATGCGGCATGGGATGGCCAGCAGGCGGTAGTGGCCGTGGAGCAGATCGAATATGACCTGGTGTTGATGGACTGCCAGATGCCGAACATGGACGGTTATGAGGCCACGCGAGCCATCCGGCGGCTGGCGCGTGGGCGGCGGCTTCCGATTGTGGCGATGACGGCCAACGCGATGGCGGGCGATCGCCAGCGCTGCCTGGACGCAGGCATGGACGGCTTTCTAGCCAAGCCCGTCTCCACGCGGCATCTGTTCGATCTGCTGGAAGGATTGCGCGTCCGGGGGGTGGCTGGTTTGGCAGCGGAGGGCGGTCATTCCGCACGCACGATGTCGCCGGGCTGAATGCTCAGCACGCGGCGGGCCGGTTGCACGGCTGCGGCGACGGCGGCCACCATCACGATGGCGGAGCTGAGCCCCAGCCCCGGCGCGGACCAAGGCGAGAACCCAGGCAGCCTCGACGCGACGCTCAGCGCGCCCGGAAATGCGATTGCCAGCCCGAGGACCAACCCACCGGCGGCCAGCCTCAGGCCGCTCGCCAGCACCGTCCCCATAATCTGGCGGGGAGCCGCCCCCAGCGCCAGCCGTATGGCGAATTCCCTGGATCGCCGAGCGAAAAGCGCGGCGGTGATTCCATGCAGGCCCGAGACGGTGAGCAGCAGCGCCAGCAGGCCAAGTGCATAAAACAACCGTGTGGCAGTGCGTTCCACAAACAGAGAGTCTTGATAATGCTGCCACAGAGTCTTAGAGGACAACACGGCCGCTCCCAGTTGGGCCGCGGCAAGCTCGTTGCGCAGCACCTTCACATAGGCGCTTGGATTGCCGGCCACTTCCACCGCGAACGTAGTATCCCCTCCGGATCGCGCGGGTGCGAGGGCGATGGCGCGCGGCCGGGGTGGATCGTAGACCGAGTTCCAGGCTGTATCCTGAAACACGCCCACGATTTGCTTGACGGCGCCATCCAGGCGAACCTCCCTCCCCACGGCATTGCCGGCCGGGTCGAGCAGCCGGGCCATGGTCACGTTTACGAGTACCGCGTGCTGGTCGGCAGCCTGCAAGTCGCGTCCGGAGAGCATCCGCACACCGAGTATGGAGAGGAATGCCGGCCCGGCCGAGCCTCCCATCACCTCGCGCGGTTCTTGCCCGGGCATCTCGAGCCGAAACGTAGCCCCGCCCCCGTATCCCGAGAGTGGAACGCTCCGGCTGTAGGCCACGCGGCGGACACCGGCGATTCGCGCCAGTCGGTCGCAAACCGCTTCACAATCGACTTGGCGCAGGCTTCCGTCTTCTCCCGACGCCACCAGCACCGCCATGGCGACGGGACGGTGGGGATCGAACCCTATATCAAGCCTCTCGACGGCCGAGACGGTGTCCAGCACCAGGCCGGCGCTGAACAAGAGGACTTCTGCGGCCGCGACCTGCATCACGATCAGCAGACTGCGGCTGGGGATGCGGACGTGAAGTATGCTGACGGCGGAATCCCGGCGCAGGCCGGAAAGCAGGTCCGGGCGGGAGCCTCGCCAGGCGGGGACCAGTCCGAAAGAGAGCGCTGAAACGCACACCAGGGAAGCCGCGTACAGCCAGACACGCGGGCCGAACGAGAATTCGAAATGGATCGGGATCACCAGGGAGGGCAGCCAGCCGGGGAGGAGATTCATCAGTACCCGTGCGCCTGCCAGGCCAAGTGCGGCTGCCATTGAGGAGAGCACGGCACTTTCCACCATCCATTCCCGAACCAAGCGCGCGCGCGAGGCGCCTAACGCCTGTCGGATGGCCGTTTCGTGGCGGCGTTCTTCCGCGCGGGCCAGCAGAATACCGGCCACATTGGCGCAAGCCACCGCCAGCAGAATGCCGAGCAGGAACACGCCGACGGCCGTGAGGTTTATGCCGCCTCTCTCGCGATCGGCCAAGGGAGCGTAAGTGTAGCTGGTCAGGTAGCGGTTGGTGGCCGGCCATCTCTGCGCCATTTCGCGGCCCATACTCTCCACCTCGGCAGCCGCCTGGGCCGCCGGAACACCGGGCCGCAAACGCGCCCAGAGGACCCCGTCGCGGATGTCGCGCCGCGCCATGAAAGCACGGAAACCGGGCTGGAGCTGGAGCCATGTCTCAAACGGAATCCACAAGTCGGGGGAGAGGATCTTGTCCGTACCGCGAAAGTCGGGAGTTGCTACGCCGTCGATGCTGTAAGCCTGGCCATTGACCAGCAGGGTCCGGCCAATGACATCGGGGCGGCCTTCGAGTTCGCGCATCCAAAAGCCGTGACTGACGACGAGGCTCGGACGGTTCTTCAGGAAGCCGGGCCCCGGCTGCATGGGCACGCCCAACACGCTGAAATAGTCGTCGCTCACCAGGTGCGCGCCGACGAGCGTGCGGCGGCCATTCAGTGCGACCATGGCCCCCTGGCCCCGTTGGTATGTCAGGCCCGAAAAAGACTTCAGCGAGCTGCGGAAATCCTGAAATTCAGGGTAAGAAACCGCCAGATACGGGTAATTCGCGTTAGGGCGCGTGTCCCGGAACTGGATCTCCAAGATCTCGCCGGGAGCCTTGACGGGAAGCGGTGTCAGAAACAGCCGGTCCATCACCGAGAACACGGTCACGCTGGGAGCGAATGCAAGTGCCAGCGAGAAGACCGCAAGCGCCGCGGTGCCCGGCGACCGCCGGATTCTCCGCAGCGCGTGCTTGACGTCGGCGCACCACGTGTCGAGTACGTTCCAGCCCCAAACGCGTCGGGTCTCCTCCTTTACACGCGCGACATTGCCGAACCTTCGCAAGGCGGCGTAGCGCGCCTCCTCCGGAGACATGCCGCGCGCCATGTTTTCCTCCGTCTCCATGGCGAGGTGGTCGGCAATGTCGCGTTCCAGTTCCTCCTCCGCCGGGCGGCGCCATCTCATAGATCGGCCATCTGTTCCGCGGGACGCATGATGCGGGCGATGGCGCCGGCGAATTTCTCCCACCGGGTGTTCTCGATGGCGAGCTGCTTTCTTCCCTTGGCCGTGAGACGGTAGAACTTGGCCCGGCGATTATTCTCCGATAAGCCCTCTTCCGCCTGAACCCACCCGCGGCGGATCAGCCGGTGCAGGGCGGGGTACAACGACCCCTGCTCAACTTGCAGAACATCGTCGGAGTTTCGCTCAATGGCGTGGGCAATGGCATGCCCGTGCGCCGGTCCCAGGAGCAGGGTCCGAAGCACCAGCATGTCGAGGGTGCCCTGCAAGAATTCGACCCGCTCCTTCTCATCACAAGTAGACATTCTAGGGGAAGGATACGGCCCCTCACCTAGAATGTCAAGGGGGCAAATTGTCGAATTGTCCCATATTGACACCAACTGGTTGGTATCGCAAACTAGTTGGTGTATGGATCAACTTGAAAGTCTCTTGAACCGGCCCAAGGCCTACTACAACATCGACGGCGTCGGCGAGTTGGCCGTGGGTTTCATGTGCCTGGCCGGCTCGCTGCTCGCGTGGTTGCAGGCCAATGCGCCCGAGGATTCCGTCTGGCATGGGATGCCCGCGTTCATTATCTATTTCGGGTCGATGTGCCTGATCCTCCACTACGGGCCCAAGGCGATCAAGAAGCGCATCACTTACCCGCGCACCGGGTTCGTCGAGTATCCAAAGCGTGACACGCTTTGGCGTCCGATGATCCTTGGGGCTGTCGTTTCGGCGGCGCTATCCGCTGGCTTGATAGTCGGCCTCCGAAGGCACTGGAATATGACGACGCCTGTCTCCCTCATCGGCCTCCTGTTCGCGGCAAGCTATGCCTACGGCATCGCCAGGACGGTTCGCTGGAAATGGGCGGCAGCCTGGGTGGTGGCGCTCGGCTCAATTGTGATTGCCGTCCTTCCGGCGGATGTGGTTGGAGCACTGGCGGGCCACTCATCGGTGAGGGGCGCATTCCTGCTCACCTTTATTCTTTACGGCACCGTGCTGTTGGTTTCGGGCGGCATCAGCTTCTGGCTCTACCTTCGCCACACCGAAGCTCCAGCGCCGGAGGCGCAATGAACCCCAAAATCCGGACCATTGCGGACCTCGACCGCGTGATTCACGAACCGGGGCGGCTCATGCTGGTGGCCCTCTTGTTCGCCGTCGAGCGGTCCGACTTCCTCTATCTGCAACATGAAACCGGTATGAACAAGGGCACGCTATCCAGCCATCTGTCGCGCCTGGAGGAGGCTGGCTACGTGGAGGTGGAGAAGACCTATCGGGGCAAGGTGCCGCAGACCCTGCTGCGTCTGACGGCTGCGGGCCGCAAAGCGTTTGAGCAGTATCGGCGGCAGCTTAAAGGAGCATTATAGGTCCGTGACCGCGTCCCTTGTAGGGGCCGGGCATGCCCGGCCCACGGCGCTACCACCGGAAGTCCCGGACCAGCATCAGGCCGGAGCCGTGATCGACCATGGCGACCCATGCGAGCCACCGGCCATCCCGCCGCACTGCCAGCGCCGGCAGGCCGGTGGCGACAGGCGCCGGCAGCTTCGTGACATTCACCGTCTTGCCGGTCGCGAAGTCGAATCGGTTCACAGGGACGTCCGATGTCCCGGCATGGTCGAAGTCGACGTAGTAGATGCCGCCTTCGGCAACCGCCCAGGCGTTATGCCAGGCGGATTGGAGCACGGGAACCTCCGGGCCTCCGTCCACCGGCACGCTCCAGATTCCGCGGAGGCCGCGTCCCTTGGCGTAGAACACCAGTTTGCCATCCGGCGATTCGAAGGCCTGGTAGCCGCCGCCTTTCGTGAGTTGGATTGGCTCGCTGCCGTCCGCCCGCGCCTTCCAAATCTGTCCGGAACCGGACCGCTCCGACCGGAAATAAATCCACTTCCCGTCATGGGACCAGCTCGGCTGGGCATTGGCGGCCTGCTGGCGGGTCAGCCGGACCATTCCCCCTCCGTCCGCGCGAACGACATAAATGTCGCGGTTGCCCTCCTCCGTGGCGTCGAAAGCGATCGACTTGCCGTCCGGCGAGAAGCTCGGCGAGGTCGCACATAGCCCTTTTTCAAAATAAGTAAGCTGGCGGGGATTGGAACCATCGGCGCCGACGGTCCAAATTTGCTCGATCCCGGTTCGGCCCGACGAGAACGCCACCTTGGCGCCATCCGGTGAGATGGTGGGGCCGTGGTCCGCCAGAGTGGAGACCGCCACGCGCACCGGCGGGGACGCCGCGGGACCTCGGCCTCGGATCTCCATGCCCAGAATGTCGGTGTCCCGAATGGCCCGTGCAAACGCGAGTTGGCTCCGCCCGGTTTGCGCGGAACGCCAAATAACCGGATCGAGCGCGCTGTCGTCTGAAGTAGCGATACGCTCGGGCCGTTCCGGGACCGAAACCCGTACGGGCACTCGAAACAACCCGCGCGCCCCGAAAACCACGAAGCGGTCGTCGGGGGTCCAGCTTACGTCCGTGATCGGTTCGCCAAAGTTGGTCACCCGGCGAGCGGGCCCATTTCCCTCCACCGGAACCACATAAACGTCGTCGACGGTGGTATCCGCGCGCACGAACGCGAGCTCTTTGCCGCTCCACGAAAACGCCGGAAACTCGTCCACCGCGAAGGCGCTGGGCGTGGTCAACCTGCGCTTCCGGCCGGTCTCGACTGAGACCAGGACAATCCCGACCAGCGCGCTCTCCGAGGTCCGGCCCGACACGGCCAGAAGCGAACCATCCCGGCTCCAGGCAAGGCCCGAGCCGGCGGCCTCTGTCAACGCGCTCTCCTGTCCACCCTCCACCGGCGCCAGGTACACCATGCCGCTCCGTATGAAGGCGATGCGGCTGCCATCCGGCGACCACTCCGGGAAGTCGTCCGGCGCCGGGCCGCTTGTCAGCCGTCGAGGGGAACTGCCGTCGAGGCTCTGGATGTAGATATGGAGAATGTCCCCGGCTGGGCCAGTCCACGCGAACGCAACTTGCCGGCCATCGGGCGAGAAACTGGGCGAACGTTGATTGCCCGAAAAACTGGTGAGCGGCTCCACGGTCTGCAGGAGCGGCTTGGCGTCGCCGCTTTTGGAGGTGGTGCGCAACGCCAGCAATGAGACCGCCACGCTGAGCTACCAGCGTCCCGATCAGCAGGTAAGACGCAGACATGTGCCGGGCAGGTTGGGGAACTGGCTTTTCCGCCTCCTGGGGAGGCGAAACCGGCGCGATGAACCGGTAGCCGTGGCGCGGGACTGTGGCGACGAATCGCGGATTGGTCGCGGAATCCCCAAGCGCCTCACGCAGCTTCCGGACAGCCGTATGAAGTCCATCGTCGAAATTCACGAAGGTGTCGCCCCAAAGATCGCCCCGAAGCTTCTCGTAGGGGACCAGTTCGCCGGGCGCCTGGAGCAGCGACGTGAGAAGCCGAAGCGGCAGATCCTGGAGTTTCAGCCGCCGTCCCTGCTTGCGCAACTCGCGAGTCGAGGAGTCGAATTCAAACAGCCCGAAGCGAATCTTCGTTGATCTTGTGTTTGGGGCTTCCATGGCCACCATCACCCGCTCTATCGTGGAGTGTCTCTATTCATATCACTATTCTCGGTACCTCGCAAGGCCTGGACGGAGTCGTGACAGCGGTTCATGCCAGGCGCTAATTCATTGAATTTTAAGGGATTGTTGGTCCATGCTCCAATTTCCCTCGATTCAGATTTAGTTCAGAATCACTGGTCCCCAAGTCGGCTAAATTCCTTTGTGAGGTTAGTGTGTCGACCCGTGGCCTCGCGCTCGGTTGAACCAAAGCGGTGCTTCGAGCAAGTGAGACATGCGGCCAGGCATGAGTTTCGCGTTTCTAATCCTTTTGGAGGTATACGTTCATGATTCTTCGCAGTTCACGATGGAATTGGAGTCTGCTGGTTCCTTGCCTTTGTTTGTGCGCTCTCCCGCTGGCGGCGCAGCAAACCTCCGGCATGATCTCGGGCATAGTAAAGGACGCTCAGGGCGCCGTGATTCCGGGAGCTAAAGTCACTCTCACCGATCAGAACCAATCGTCGACTCGCGACCAGACGGCTGGAGCGGAGGGCCTCTTCGCCTTCACTCCCTTGCCGCCATCGACATACACGGTGGTGGTCGAAGCCGCGGGCTTTAAAAAATACGAGAAAAAAGACATCGTACTTTTCGCCAACGACCGCGTCGGTCTGAGCGATATCAACCTGGAAGTGGGCGCGTTGACCGAAACGGTTCTGGTCGAGGCAACCGCCACCCAGCTCCAGACCGAAAGCGCGGATCGCGGCGGGGTGCTGGCCGGCCAGCAGCTTACCGACATCGCCATTCAGGGCCGCAATTTTATGAACCTCATGGCGCTCGTGCCAGGGGTAGTCAACGCCAATCCGTATAACGCCAACGTAAACGGCGGCCGCACCGACCAGATGAGCTTCAAGATCGACGGCATCACCAACATGGACAGCGGCATCAACGGGTGCTGCGCGGTATGGATCAACATGGACACCGTCGCCGAGTTCAAGATGCTGACCAACAGTCAAACGGCCGACATTGGCCGCTCGGCTGGAGCCGCTGTCAGCGCCGTGACCAGGAGTGGGAGCCGCGATCTCCACGGCGATGCTTATTGGTTCCATCGCAACGAGGAGTTCAACGCCGATTCCTGGCAGAACAACCAGGCGTCGCCCTACGTGCCTCGCCCCCCCTACCGGTACAACATTCTGGGGTTCGTTGCCGGCGGTCCGGTCTTCATCCCCAAGAAGTTCAACCAGAACCGCAACAAGCTGTTATTTTTCGTCAGCGAGGAGTGGCAGAGACAGTTGAATCCCGTGACTTCTCTACGCCTGGCGACGGTTCCCACGGCGGCCGAGCGGACCGGCGATTTCTCTCTGACCCACGAATCGAATGGCGCCCACACCGTGATCACGGATCCGCAAACTGGTGCGCCGTTCCCCAATAACCAGATCCCCAAAACGCGCTTCAACGCCGATGGTTTGGCGATTCTGAATGTGTTTCCCCTGCCGAACGTCTCCGGACAGCCCGCCTATAATACCAGTCGGCCTTTTCCTCCAGCAGTCCGCGCAGGCTCGATTCGCAGCGGGCGGATTGGAACGTCAACGATAAGTGGCGCGTCTATGCCCGCTATCTCCACGACAACTACACCCAAAACCTGGACGTTTACGGCCTGAGCGCAACCGTTCCGAATCTCGGGACGGAGTACGTCCCCCGCGTGGCGTTCTCGGGGGTGGTGAACATCACCACCATTATCAGCCCCACGTTCACCAACGAGTTTATTTTTGGTCCTAGCCAGAACCGTTACGTCTGGTCGATCGAGAGCGCGGTGTACACGCGGTCCAAGCTGGGTTTGACGTACCAGTCGCCTTATCCGGGGGCTATCCAGAATGACATTGGTCCCCTGGCTACGTTTGGCGGCGTGGGCAACGCTCCCACGCTGGGCCAAGGCCAAAGCACGCAAGGCCAACCTCCGTGGGGGAACGTCAACACCAATTTCGATTTCACGGACAATCTGGCCAAAGTGTTCTCCAAGCACGTCGTCAAAGTAGGCTTCATGATCGAGCGCGATCGGAAGGATCAACAGACCAAGAACCCCACCGGCGCCATCGCATTCGACCGGGATGCGCAGAACCCCGGCGACACCAACTGGGCTTTCTCCAACGCGTTGCTGGGCAACTTCGATAGCTACTCTCAGGCCAGCGCCCAACTGTGGGGGCGCTACCGCTTCACCAACGGCGAATGGTATGCCATGGACACCTGGAAAGTGCTCCCCAACCTGACGCTCGACCTGGGCATCCGCTTCATGTACCTGGAGCCGATGTACGACGCCAAGAATCAGATCGGCACGTTCAATCCCGCGGATTTCACCACCAGCCAGCAGGTCAGTTTGTACAAGAAGACGCTGGGTCCCACCGGCGCGGTAGCGGCGCTCAACCCGATCACCGGAGCCCTCGCGCCCGCCGTCCTGGTCGGCGCCATCGTGCCCAACGTAGGCAACCTGAACAACGGATTCGTGCTGGCCGGCGCCAACGGCTATCCGCGAGGCCTCACCAAGAGCCGCGGAGTCCAGTTCGGGCCGAGAATCGGACTCGCCTGGTCCGTCAACCCCAAGACCGTCGTGCGCTTCGGCGGCGGCGTGTTCTATGACCGTCTCGAGGG
>Ga0182027_10014966_pt1 | contig 10705 bp, 7 predicted proteins | sample 712E1DmetaG_FD_121300 | JGI IMG/M metagenome (GOLD analysis project Ga0182027, IMG submission 121300) | Permafrost microbial communities from Stordalen Mire, Sweden - 712E1D metaG (Illumina Assembly) | ecosystem: Environmental > Terrestrial > Soil > Wetlands > Permafrost | place: Sweden...
CCTCGACTACGCATCTTTTATGGATGGCGCTTAAGCTGTCAGATTTTGTGAGCGTGGCAGGCTTATTTTTGATTGGGGAAGGTATGCTTTCAATCCTGGCCAGCCGCTGGAAGTTGATCCTGCCTGTCATCCCGCGCGGGTTGGCGGTATTTTTCCCTTTGGGCTTACTCTTGTTAGTAGGGGTGCTGGCTAACCTGGTAATCTCGGCTACAGGCCAGTTGGGGGCGCTCAACAAATTGTCCCCGCTGCCGGCCAATGGCTTGATTGCATTGGATGAAGGCTCGAATACTTTTTCCGAAAACATCCGCGTCTACGCCGTCTTTTTTGAAAATTACCAGGGATGGACCCTGGTCACCCCGGCAGCCCTGTTGGATAAACTCGACGTGGATGCCGGCGGCAGGCTGAAGAGCTGGGGCCGGATCAAAACCATTGTCACCTTCGATTATCCGGCGGCCCTGTCGGCCCAGGAAATGAAAAATTTGCTGGCTTATAAAAACGTCAATGTGGAGAATGGGGAGGGCTTGCATTACATTGCTATCCTGGAAAACGACGCATCCCGGAAAGTGTGTTTCCGCACTTATCAGGGGTCGGTCATCGTCGTACCGTTGTCTTTATCGCCCGTTTGTGAGAGCAAAAAATGACGCAGACTTTTTTCATCTGTGGACTGTATCTCCTGGGTTTCGCTTTTGGCCTGTTGTTCAGGAAAAGGATTCCGTTTGCATTTATCAGCCTGACCGGCTTTTTGTGGGGGTGTATGCTGTACGTAGCCGAAGCGCTCCTGCTGATCGGCCTGAAAATCCCTTATACCCTGCTGAGTATGGCGATCTTTTCGGGGGCGATCCTGGTCATTCTGGGGATCATCAATTATCGTCTGGGCAACTTGCACTTTAGTAAAAGGGATGTGACCTGGCTGGCCGGTTGCTTGCTGGTTTTTTTCCTGGGCAGCCTGGCTGCCAATTTATTCAACCTGGCGGAGGTTTCACAGGATTCCCTCATGCAAATCATGCTGGGTAGGGAAATTGCCTTCGATGGATTTTCGCCGAGTGTGATCGACTATCTATCTTTGACCGGGCCGTTTATTTTGGTGCTGCATTCGGCCAGCGTGCTGATCGGCAGCGAGTATCTCTACACGCTCATGCCATCTTTTTCGCTGTCGCTGTTCATGGTTTTTGTTTATATCACCTACCGCTCGATCAGCCAGAAACTTACCAGCCGGTTTCTAACCCTCACTTTCGTATTACTGGCGGCCTTGATTTTATTTTCGGCTGATTTTTTCTTGTTTCAGTCGTTTTACATCCATGATAATCTGCCCACCGCCACCTATCTATTCGTGGCAGTGGGGGTGTGCTGGCTGGCCTTGATCGAAGAGAACAATGCCTGGCTGGCCTTTGCCGTACCCGCTTTGATCAGCTTCAGCCTGCTGCGCGCCGAGACGGTTATTTTCGCCGTGTTTATTTTCTTCCTGGCCAACAGCCTGCTAAAACTGGCCGGACGCACGCGCCGGCTTTTCACCCTGCCTTTTGTGGGGATTATGCTTTTATGGTACGTTATTTTTTATCTCAACTTTTTGAGAGACACGTTTATGTTGAACCCGGCCAGGATCCTGGTCTTGATGGCCTTATTGGTTGGCCTGGGAATCTACGTGTTTATTTTGGGTTATGCCAAGGTGGAACAATTCGTTCGGGTGCACCTGCTGCTTTTGGTGGGGGGTGCGGCGCTGCTGCTTCTGTCCGGCCTGTTGATCCTGAATGCGCATAATGTTATTTCCGGGCTGGCGGCAACCGTGCAAAATATGCTGGTTTATGGCCAGTGGGGCATCATCTGGTACGTGGTGGGGCTGGGACTGATTCTGGCTTTCACCCAGCCCCGGTTAAAGAATGAGAATTTCTTTGTGCTTATCCTGGCTTTCTTCTTTATTTTGATGATTGCTCTCGGTTCGATCAGGAACAATTCTTATCACCTGGGCCGCTTTGATTCGGGCAACCGCATGTTGACTCATATCCTGCCGCTGGCGGTATACTATCTGGTGCTCAAATACGCGCCGGGTTTCATAGGGCGGGTCTCCAGGTTTGAGGCGTGGTTCCTCCGCTATAAATCCTCAGAACAATGGTCAAAATTATGAATCTAATCATTTATATGCCAGCCTATAATGAGTGTGACAGTATCCAACAGGTCATCAACAGTCTTCCCTGCCAGTTGGACAAGATCGACCAGATTCAAGTCCTGGTCATCGACGATGGCAGCTCAGATAAGACGGCCCAGGTGGCGAGAGATTGCGGCGCCCAGGTTATTTTACACAATCGCAACCGGGGCGTCGGAGCGGCTTTTCAGACTGCCGTGCAGTTTGCCCTGGAGAATGATGCCGATATATTGGTGAGCATTGACGCGGACGGCCAGTTTGACCCGGCGGAAATTCCCGGATTGATCCAACCCATCATAACTCACGAAGCTGATATGGTCATAGGCAATCGTTTTGCATCCGGGAAACCAAATTACATGCCCGGTGTAAAATATTGGGGCAATCAGCAAGTAGCAAAACTGGTCAGGGGCATCTGTAACCAGAATTTCATGGATGTTTCGAGCGGGTTTCGCGCCTATGACCGCGAAGCGCTGCTGCGACTGAACATCTTCGGAAAATTTACTTATACCCATGAGACCATCTTATCGCTGGTCTATCAAGAGTTGTGTGTGAAAGAGGTTCCAGTCCAGGTAAAATATTACCCTGAACGGAAATCGCGGGTAGCCGGATCATTACCCCGTTATGCCTTACAGGTGAGCAAAATCATCCTGCGCGTGCTGCTGGATTACCGCCCCATGATGGTCTTTGGTTCCATGGGAGGCATCTTTTTACTGATTGGGTGCGCATTTGAGCTTTTCTTAATGGGGCATTATGTTTTTGAACACAGTTTTACGCCTTATAAGACCGCCGGCTTCATCGGATTAGGTTTTATTATTTTTGGAATGCTGGTTTTGCTGATTGCCCTGATCACCGACATGTTAAACCGGCTAAAGGTCAACCAGGATAAGCTGCTGTATGAAATTAAAAAGATTAAATACAATAAAAACCTATAAGAATAGGATTCCACTTTTTTTCATACAAATGTATGTAAAAAAGTGAAATTTCTTAATGATGAGAGACGTGATGCAGGAAAAGACAAAATTAGTCTCGGCAATTTCCTATGTAGCCCCCAATTACATTAGAGGATCTAATTTACTGAACGCCCTGCAAAAGAATTCAAGCATCAATGTTTATCAGGCCAATAATACCAATCCGGGCTGGCTGCGTTATTTCCAGACTTTTCTGAAATTGCTGAAGATCAAGAAAAATGTTAATCCGCAAATATGGCTGCTCAATTTCCGCGGGCATGAGATCTATTGGCTGGTGCGCATGCTCAGCGGCAGGAAAAATCGGATTATCTTCGATGAATTTGTGTCGCCTTATGATTCCTTCGTCAATGAACGCAGAACGCTGAAAAAGGGTTCATGGTTGGCAAAGCTGGTCTATGCGCTTGAAAAATCCATCTTAAAGGATGCTGATTTTATTATCACGGATACACCCAGCCAGGCAAATTATTTTACAGGGCTGTTCGATGTACCAGGCGACAAGTTCTCTACGATCAACATGAGCACGGATGAAAACCTGTTTACGGTTAACGGCCCCCGAAAAAAATATGCCTTTCCGGAAGCGTTTGTTGTATTTACGTACGCGACTTTCTTGCCCTTGCATGGCGTGGATATTATTTTGGAGGCAGCCAACCTGCTAAAAGACCTCCCCATCCATTTTTATATTGCCGGCGGAAAAGGCAAAACCCTCCAGGCCTTTTTAGATAAAAATAAAATGCTCGGCCTGGATAAATTCGATCACACCCCCTGGATCGCCTACACCGACCTTCCGGCTTATATTCGCGGGGCAGATATCTGCCTGGGCGGGCCGTTTGGCAACACCGGGCAAGGCCTGCGCGTGATCACAGGGAAAGCCCTGCAATTCCTGGCCTGCGCCCGTCCCACCGTGATTGGGCGGGGCTACGAAGCCGCTGGATTTGAAGATCACCAGAACTGCCTGCTTGTCCCTCAAGGCGACCCCCGGCAGCTGGCGGATGCGCTGCGTTGGGCTTTTGAGAACCAATCTGAACTACCCGGCATCGCCGTGAAGGGCAGAGCCCTCTACGACGAGAAATTTTCAGCAGCCGCCGTCAGCAGCAGTGTCGATAGGTTAATTAAAAATGTGCAGCATTCTCTGGACAGTCGTACCCAATCCATTCCCGAAGGCGGACTGATATGAAGTTTGAAAGTGTCAGAGATTTTTTCGACACGATCGAAAAATATCCCCATTTATGCACCAGCTGTGGCATATGCGCCGGGATTTGCCCCACTGCAGCAGTCAAAATCGTAAAGAATCAATACAGCCAATATGTGCCTGTATTTGAAGAAGATAAATGCAATGATTGTAACCAATGTATAAACTGCTGCCCCGGCATTGATATCACCTATACCCAACAGGCCGGGATTGGGGTTTTTCAAAAAATCTACCTGGCCAGTTCTGGCGACACCGCTCAGCGCTCGGCGGGTTCTTCGGGGGGCGTCATTACGGCGCTTTCAGCTTGGATGTTGTCGGAAGGGATTGTCGGAAAGGCCATCCTGGGAAATTCCACGCAGTCAGCCGTCCAGCCTGAGCCTGGTATCGTCACTTCCGCCGGCGAGGTTTTGCCATGCAGCGGTTCGAAATATGTGGCTTACCCGGCCTGTGAAGCCATCCGTGAATTTAGAGAAAAGACTCTGATCACGGCCTTGCCCTGCCAGGCGCGCGCCATCCGGAAAGCGCGCCGGAATAAAGGCTATGTATTTGGGCTGTTTTGTTCGAGAGCATTTACCTCTGATTTAATCCGCTACATCTGCATCCAGGAATCGATTAAGTTGGAAGATATCCAGACCATTAATTATCGCCATGGCGGATGGCCCGGGCAGGTGGCCATCGATACGAAAAGCCAGCAGATCCGCATCCCCTATAATCGTTCGTACTTTACGGCGATTTCGAATGGCTTCTTCTTTGCCATCCAGGGCTGCCTGCTGTGCCCGGATTATTTTAACGAAATGGCCGATATCTCGTTTGGGGATCCCTGGGGATTCAAGCCGGATCAAGAGCTGCTGCTTGGCCAGACGATCGTGATTGCCAGAACTGCCCGGGGAGTGGAGTTAATGGAAAAGGCGATTGCGAACAAAGTAATCGTGGCCAGTGAAATTACGGAGGGGCAGGTGCTGAGGGGTCACCGGAGTGGTTCATATCTCAAAAAACGCTCGACCGATCTCAGGTTGAGGAAATATCAAGAGATGGGGCTGCCTTTGCCGGAACACAACTTTGATCTTTCCAGGAAACCCACCCTGGTGCAATCCTTTATCCAAAACTACTATATCAAGAATAACGTTCTGCTCAAGAAAAACTACGCTAAGATATTCACAGCCAACAAACTGGTTATTTTTGTGAAGCGCTATTTTATCCTGCTGTTGCAGAAAATTGACTTGAAATTATCCCATGGTCACTAAAGGCATATTCCAAGAAACAGTCGCCAAAGCCGTCTTGATCCTATCCGGATTTGTACTCAATATATTCCTGGCCAGGAAGCTCGGCCCGGCCGAATATGGCATCGTCGGAATCGTTTCCAGCATTTTATTTGTGTTCGAAATATTCCTCACCAATGGGATCCGACAATCGATCAGCAAAATTATTTCATCGCGCAGTGTCAATCTCAAAGCCTTCTGGAAAAAGTCATTTGCCATCCAAATGATCTTATGCCTGATCCTGATCGTGATTGGCCTGCTGACTTTGAATTGGATTGTCGATTGGTTGAAAATAGAACCCTATAAACAATTTTTATTCCTGATTTTTTTAATCATCCCGTTCGAAGGCGCTTTTTACGTCAACATGGGCTTTCTGAATGGGTTTCAACGTTACCGGCAGCATGCTTTCGCCAATTCTGCCTATTCGCTCACCAGGGTAGTTTTCTCGCTCTTATTTCTGTACGTGCTGAATAATGGCGTACTGGCCGTATTATTGGGCACGCTGATTGGTTATGCGGTATCGCCGTTTTTTACGAAAATTGCCTGGGCCAAAGAAAAATCAGACGAATCAGTCACATCCCGGACCCTGCTAAGCATCACCATGGGGACTTTGATATTTTATCTGTTGGTTAATATATTTATGAATTTAGACGTGCTGCTTTTACGTGGCTTTGGCATGTCAGAAATCCAGGTGGGTTATTACAAAGCCAATGCCAGTATCGGCATCGCCGTATATTTCCTTTTTTCCTCTGTCTACCAGGTGGCCTATCCTTTACTTTCAAAACTATACGCCCAGAAAGCCATCGTGGATCTCAGGAAGGTCGTCAACACGCTTTTTCTGTCGATATTGTATGCCACCAGCCTGGCTTTTGTCTTTACGACCTTCTTCTCAAGAGATGTAATCCTGCTGTTGTTTGGAAGTAAATATGGGTCTTCGACCGGCATTCTCCCCTGGTACGTGCTGGGGATTGGTTTATTATCGCTGGTGATTATGCTCGGAAACATGATGATCGCCTTTGAACACAATTACGTTTATCTCTTATTCCTGTTTATCGCCCTGGTATTTTACGTATTCCTGGTATATGTGTTGATCCCGAGTATTACCTTATTGGCTGCGCCGGTCGCCCTGACCATCGTATCGCTGCTGATCATCGGTTTATTAATCTATTTAATTAATCGGAAAACCGCATACCTCTTTGAAGTAAAAAAGATTGCCTTGAACATCGGCTGGTTGACTTTGACGATTGCCGTATCTATCTCCCTATACAATTACCTGGGGAATTATGCTAACCACTATGTCGTGGGTGGGCTGTTATTCATTGTATACAGCCTGGTATGTTTCCTGACCAGTAACGAAGTCCGCAGTTCGGTAATGAATTCAGTAGCGATCCTAGCAGGAGCCAAAAAATGAAGAGGCTTATCCTTACCAACCAGCACGTCGATAACCGGGGTGATGAATCAGCTACCATCGGCGCAGTGAGAAGTCTAAGAAAAAATTTTGGGCAAGATACTGCCATTACCGCCTACTTACAATCCGGAACAAAATATAAATTCCTGCCCGATAGCTATGCTGTGGATGGCAAGGCCATGATCATTGCCCCCTTGGGCATCCTGGAAATGCTGGGTTGGGTACTGTTCAAACTAATCCACATCGATATCCGGCGGCTGTGCTCCCGCCGGTTCAGGGAATTTATTGCTACCCATGAGCAGGCCGACATTGTTATTTCATCGTGCGGCGGGCCTTATATTGGGGATATTTACATTAATCATGAGTTCATCCATTTATTGCACCTGGCCGTCCCTTTGCTGTTGAATAAGAAAACCGTCTTTTATGCCCCTTCGATGGGTCCGTTTCATAATCCATTGATGAATTTCTTCAGGAGGATAATATTAAAGAAAGTCGGTTTGATTATTTTGCGCGATTCAATTTCGTTCAATTATGTGAAAGAATTTTTGCCTGGCCAGACCAATATCTATTTAACCACGGATGCCTGTCTGGCGGATGACTTGGAGCTGGAAGGCATCCAAAAACAGCCGGATACGATTGGGATTACCCCGCTTGATTATAAGTACCCGCTTGCGGATGACAAAATCACCATGAAAGCCAATTATGAAAAAGCCATTGCGGGTGTTCTGGATCAATTAATGGAACAGAATAAGGCATTAAGAGTCGAATTTTTCCCGCAGCTATTCGCTAAACATTCGGACGTGCCATATATTAATAAAATTATCGGCATGCTGAAATATCCTCAGCGCGCCTTCGTTTTTTCGGATCAAAAAAGCGGCCGGGACCAACAATTTGAAATCGCCTCGCTGGATTTCATGATCGCCACCCGCTATCACTCGGCGATTTTTGCGTGTAAGGTCAATACTCCGGTGGTTTGCATCGCCTATGAGCACAAATTGGTCGCTTTTATGGAATCTGCAAACCTGAGCGAATATTGTCTTGATATTTATAAACTCGATCAAGCCATCCTTCTGGAGAAGATTGCCTCCATCGAGGAGAATGCGCAGGAAATCAAGAACAATTTGCCGCCGGTGATGAAAAGGTTAAACACCCTTTCCAATAAAACTGCGGAATTGATTTATAGTTATGCGAAAGAGTCCGGAAATTGACCCCACAGCAAATATTGGGAAATATAACCTGATCCAGCCGGTGGAAGGAAAATAAAAGTGTTAGGAATATTCAAAAAGATAAATCTAGATCGATCTTATGATATATTCTTTCCCCGCGCTTGCGTAAATGTCCTGCTTGCATCCATGTTTTCGCTGGCATTTGTTATCACGCCTTATTGGTCCTTAATTGGTAAAAAAACTGGCTCAATTACTGCAGAAATAGCCGGTTTAATATTTACAATTGGCCTCGGGATTGCCTGGTCATATATTTCGGGTGGAGATATTCGAGCAAAAATTAGCCTAAAAAGCCTGATTCTATTAGTTATTATGGTTGGGGGATTGGCGGTAATAAATTTTAATGCGCTGAACTATAACATTCCCTGGAGAGGGGATGAAGATTTTCATATCAAAAAAACTCTTGATCTATTAAAGATCATTTCTCTAAAATGGGTTCTTTTGTACCTGATATTTCAAATATTGTTATTTTACAAAATTTTTCAAAAACCATGGAGATTGTTACGAATTACTGTTGTCCTGATTTCAGGGATTATTCCCTTCTTGTTTATCGGGTATATATTTATAAAAAATGGGTCGTCTTTCTTATTGCGCTACCCATTTGTTGATTATTGGTTTTTTGCGGTAGTACCAAAAATAGCCAGTGTAATCAATAGCCCATACTCTGAAATCCTGTTTAGAATTATTCCGTTCTTATCGGTAGCAGTTATTGTATGGATATTTCAATCCAAATTAATCTCTTCTTGGATTATGAAAATAGTTTGGGGAATATCCTGTGCTTTAATCCCGATCGTTCTGTATTATTCATCTATCTTATATCTCGAACTGCCTGCGGCAGTACTGATGCTTGTGGTGTGTTTTCGAATAAAGGGCCTCCTTCAGAAAGATTTTAATGACATAAGGCATGACCCAGGCTGGTACGCTCTTATTTTGATTGGGTTTATTAAAGAAACTGCCATAACTTTCTTATTCTGTTTTGTTGTTTGCAGGATATTAGCTTACTCTGTGAAAGCAATTCAAAACTATCGCTCACAAAGCTCTGCAAAAAATGCAATGGAAACGAAAGTGCAGATACCTTTCACAAAATCTCTGATCGAAGAAATATTAATTGTTTCTTCTTCATTAGGTCCACTCCTTCTCTACCTTATATTTCGAAGCTATCTGACATCTACCAGAACTTTTACCCCGAACCTGGCAAACTTATTGAATTTATCGTCGTATCAGGCAATTGGCCAATCATTGGTTCAACAGTTTGGCCCATACCTGTTATTCTTTATATGCGGTTGGATTTTATTATTGGTTAGAAAGGAATTTACAATTGCGGGCTTCTTTATGCTACTTGTCCTTTTCATCCCATTATTTCATGCCGTCGATAACATAAGCTTTGCTGGATACAGCCGGTTTAACCTTTTTGTCCTTCCGCCAATTCTTGCCGGATCAAGCTTTTTATTTAACTGGATGATTGAGCGAAAAAAATATATCGCAGCAGTAACCGTGGCAGGAATAATTTTATTGAACCTGGTAATCAGTCCCGTAAATTCTGATGGTACAAAAATCCCTTACTGGGGAAATTATCTGGCCGATACCTCTGAGCATTATTATCCTTACCAGGAAGCTCTTTCATGGATCAAGGATACATACCCTCAGAATAATTTATTATCAGCAGGTGCATTTTATCCATATTACTTTGATTTCTATTTTAATAAGCTTGACTGGTTTCCCACATTTCATACATTAAGTGCTCAAAAGGGCCAGGCGGATAAGCAAGCGTTATCTATTGCGGTAGACAGCGCTGAGAAGAATCATTATCAGGTTATCCTTTTCCAGGTCGTTGGAAAAGCTATACCTGTGTACCCGACAGGTACTCCTTTTAATAAGGTGAAGATTTTTCAAAACGATGCTCAGACCTTGTTAGTCTTATATAAATAACGACTTCTTTGAAAAAACAAAGGGGAATTTCTTACTCAACCTGCATAGCCAGCTTCAGGTTGTCCCGCCAGGCCGGTATTTGAAAACCAAAAGTATCCATAAACCGGTCGCAGTTCAGGGCCGAGAATAACGGTCGTTTGGCCGGGGTGGGAAAATCGGCCGTCAGCGCCGGAAGGATATCTTTGGCGGTTTGTTCTGCCCGCTTTGGATCATTTTCCAGGATCGCCCGCGCCCACTCAAGCCTGCTGGCGGAACCCAGGCCTGCCAGATGATATAACCCGCGCCGGGTATGCATCCATCGATTTGAAGAGGCTTTGCCGGCCGCCAGCACCTGGGCGGTGATCTCGGCCAGCATCCTGCACCAGGTGGGACTGCCGACCTGGTCGTCGACGATACGCATGACTGGCTGAGTGCGCGCCAATTTTAATACTTTGGTGACAAAGCTGTCCTTGCGCAGACTATACACCCAGCTGGTGCGCAAAATCAAGAAAGTTGCCCCAGTTTCCTGGACGAGTCTTTCCCCTTCCAGCTTGCTCTTCCCGTACACATTGAGGGGATTGGGTCGGTCAGTTTCGACGTAGGCGCGGCC
>Ga0182027_10014967_pt1 | contig 10705 bp, 7 predicted proteins | sample 712E1DmetaG_FD_121300 | JGI IMG/M metagenome (GOLD analysis project Ga0182027, IMG submission 121300) | Permafrost microbial communities from Stordalen Mire, Sweden - 712E1D metaG (Illumina Assembly) | ecosystem: Environmental > Terrestrial > Soil > Wetlands > Permafrost | place: Sweden...
GGGATCATCTTTTTTAAATCAGCAGCTCCGTTTCAGGATTTTCGAGGGAACTTCACCGCTTTCCGTCAAATATCGAGACGGAAATCCAGCACCAGAGCATCACGTTCCGTGGCAGTGCTCAATTCTTCCCTCTCGCCCTGCGGAGCGGGGAGAGAGCCGGAGAGAGGGGCTTCCCTTTTTGAGCCTTCTGCGCCTTTTCGCGGCTATTCTCTTCTCCCGGAAACACACGGTCAGGGGTCAAACCCGGTAGGGCGAGACTCTGTCGAGCCCTGACTCGATTTTCGTGTGGTACTCGGTTCATGCCGTTCCAACCCTGCCGCAAAAGAACCTCCTGGCAAACGCCAAAGCGCGCACAAACACGGCTTGGCCCATCGCGCAAACACCAAATCGTGCAAAAGCATGGTTTGACCCCTTCGTACGAACGTCAGCGCGTCAGAGCCGGCCAGGTCATCGAAGTGGACGACGGCACCATCTTTGAAACCAACCCCGCGAACGTCAGCGCGTCAGAGCTCAAATCCATGGCGGGCTTGGGCGTGGGTGGACCTTTGAAACCAACCCCGCGAACGTCAGCGCGTCAGAGTTCCGCCTCGCCACCAACAGCGACGGCTCCGTGTCTTTGAAACCAACCCCGCGAACGTCAGCGCGTCAGAGTTCCGTTCCTGTTGTCACCAATGTTCCGGGGCCGCTTTGAAACCAACCCCGCGAACGTCAGCGCGTCAGAGTGCTCATTTGAGGCTGCCGGCTGCGATTGCGCCCTTTGAAACCAACCCCGCGAACGTCAGCGCGTCAGAGCTGGTCAATTTCAACATCGCGGATTCCGGAACGCTTTGAAACCAACCCCGCGAACGTCAGCGCGTCAGAGCTGTTACGGCAAAATAATAAGTAATTCCCCTGACCTTTGAAACCAACCCCGCGAACGTCAGCGCGTCAGAGCAGTGCTCTCGCCGGACTGGTTGGCGGCGACCGGCTTTGAAACCAACCCCGCGAACGTCAGCGCGTCAGAGCGGCGGACGGCCCGGACCTGTTCGGCTACGGCGACTTTGAAACCAACCCCGCGAACGTCAGCGCGTCAGAGTGGAGCTGCACGCCGATGACCTGGCCCTTCTGGGCTTTGAAACCAACCCCGCGAACGTCAGCGCGTCAGAGTGGCCGTGCGGCGCGGTGCATCTTCAGCGCGGATACTTTGAAACCAACCCCGCGAACGTCAGCGCGTCAGAGAACAACTGCTTCATGCCATCATCGGGGCTTGGCGCTTTGAAACCAACCCCGCGAACGTCAGCGCGTCAGAGGTGCCGGCGTAGCATGCGGTGTCAAGCGAGTAGTCTTTGAAACCAACCCCGCGAACGTCAGCGCGTCAGAGGCTTTCTCCGGCCCTGGCACAGGATTGACATTCCCTTTGAAACCAACCCCGCGAACGTCAGCGCGTCAGAGCCCCTTGTCATTCGCAGTGTTTCGCCCACAATCCTTTGAAACCAACCCCGCGAACGTCAGCGCGTCAGAGGTCCCCTGGTGCAGGACGCCAACGGCACGCCCGTCTTTGAAACCAACCCCGCGAACGTCAGCGCGTCAGAGATTTCCGGGTCAGACGGGGAGTATTGCGAGGGTCTTTGAAACCAACCCCGCGAACGTCAGCGCGTCAGAGCGATCTTCCTCCCCAACTTCAACCGTTCCTCCTCCTTTGAAACCAACCCCGCGAACGTCAGCGCGTCAGAGCCAATCTCGCCATCGAGCGCGCCCGCCAGATCGTCTTTGAAACCAACCCCGCGAACGTCAGCGCGTCAGAGCATGCTCGGCGCGGCCGGCGCGATCCTTGCCACCCTTTGAAACCAACCCCGCGAACGTCAGCGCGTCAGAGATAGTCCTTTTCCACGGCCATCCCATCGCCTTCTCCTTTGAAACCAACCCCGCGAACGTCAGCGCGTCAGAGGGAGGAAATCCTGGCCCTGACGCGCGACCGGTTCGCTTTGAAACCAACCCCGCGAACGTCAGCGCGTCAGAGCCTCCCCGTCGCGGCCTTGGTCCAGGTCAGCTTGCTTTGAAACCAACCCCGCGAACGTCAGCGCGTCAGAGCGGTCGAAGTCCCGCTGGCCATCGCGAATCTTGGCTTTGAAACCAACCCCGCGAACGTCAGCGCGTCAGAGGAAAAATGGTGCGTGAAGGGGCTTCCAGCGGGCCTTTGAAACCAACCCCGCGAACGTCAGCGCGTCAGAGCGACTGGCGCGGCTCCAGCGAATTCCGGCCGTGCTTTGAAACCAACCCCGCGAACGTCAGCGCGTCAGAGGCGGCCCTCTCCGCCACGGTGATCCAGTGCTACCGCTTTGAAACCAACCCCGCGAACGTCAGCGCGTCAGAGCAGATGTCCTGCACCGTCCTTGCAGCGGCCATGCTTTGAAACCAACCCCGCGAACGTCAGCGCGTCAGAGTTGACCACCACTTGGGGCGCCTCAACGGATGGCCTCTTTGAAACCAACCCCGCGAACGTCAGCGCGTCAGAGTCCACATGGAAGCTCAATTGACCCTCGGGTGTGTCTTTGAAACCAACCCCGCGAACGTCAGCGCGTCAGAGCATCGGCGCCGATTTCCGCATCATGATCGGCAACTTTGAAACCAACCCCGCGAACGTCAGCGCGTCAGAGAAAAGCCGAGGATGCAGCCGAAGAGCAACGAATCCTTTGAAACCAACCCCGCGAACGTCAGCGCGTCAGAGATTATAGTCAATCACAAAAACCAATGAGCGAAACCTTTGAAACCAACCCCGCGAACGTCAGCGCGTCAGAGTAAGAAGCCGGGAGGAGTGACGATGGAGGAACTCTTTGAAACCAACCCCGCGAACGTCAGCGCGTCAGAGTGTTCCTCTGAAATCTCTCGAAGATGGACTTGACTTTGAAACCAACCCCGCGAACGTCAGCGCGTCAGAGCGTCGCCCAGGAACTCCTTGACCAGGGCAAGATCTTTGAAACCAACCCCGCGAACGTCAGCGCGTCAGAGCGTGGCCTGGTGGTTTGCCTGCGATTTGCACATCTTTGAAACCAACCCCGCGAACGTCAGCGCGTCAGAGCGCTGACTTATGACGACATCGTGAGCCTCCTCAGCTTTGAAACCAACCCCGCGAACGTCAGCGCGTCAGAGTCCGCATCCACTCCGAGGGCGTCAAGCACTACGAGCTTTGAAACCAACCCCGCGAACGTCAGCGCGTCAGAGTTAAAACGGCCCAACCATGATCACCCTGCTTGACTTTGAAACCAACCCCGCGAACGTCAGCGCGTCAGAGGTTACATCCACGGCAATTGCGAAGTCCCCACCCCTTTGAAACCAACCCCGCGAACGTCAGCGCGTCAGAGGGCCCGCGTTCCCGCGCCCAACGCCCGCGAAGAGCTTTGAAACCAACCCCGCGAACGTCAGCGCGTCAGAGGCGGTGCTCAGCGCCGCCTGGCCCGAACCGTTCAAGCTTTGAAACCAACCCCGCGAACGTCAGCGCGTCAGAGGGAAATGGGCGGCGCGATTTGGGGCCGGATCACGCTTTGAAACCAACCCCGCGAACGTCAGCGCGTCAGAGGTTGCGGCGTCTTTCCAAGCCCACAATCCTCAAACTTTGAAACCAACCCCGCGAACGTCAGCGCGTCAGAGCGTCGCCGGGAAGGTGCTCAAATGGTTTGTCGCCTTTGAAACCAACCCCGCGAACGTCAGCGCGTCAGAGGGAACTGGAGACCGGCACGCGCAACGCCGTCGAGCTTTGAAACCAACCCCGCGAACGTCAGCGCGTCAGAGTATGCGCATACGCGGGATTTGACGGTCATTCACTTTGAAACCAACCCCGCGAACGTCAGCGCGTCAGAGGGTGGAACGTAATTTAGTGGTCACCGTGGACGCCTTTGAAACCAACCCCGCGAACGTCAGCGCGTCAGAGTCTTCGGCCCTTGGATCACACGAGTTTGCGCGTGAGCCGCTGCTGTCGCAGCGGCTAACGCGCAAACTCGTGTTGATTTTAGGCAAGTTACGCATAGGAAACCGCTGAGAACGGTTCAAGGCTTTTTCCAAACCTAACCGACTCGCTCCGTTTGACTTATCAAGGATCGCGACAAGCAGCGGCTCATCCACCGCTTGAGGTTTCCTCAGACACGCTGAAGTTCGTGGGTCGTGTCGAATCCGTTGGGCGGAAAGGCACGCCAGATCGTATCAAAGTAAATACTAACGGGGCCTTTTTACGCCATTAGCAGGACAGACGCAAGCGTTTTCTTAAAGAAGTTCAAATGTGGCCTGCCAGACGCGCACCGCCCCGAACCGCTCCACATTTTCAAGGTCGTCATCGTGAAGCGGGTAAATGAGCAGCGCGTTTTTTCCGCCCAGCCAACCGCCCCGTTCGAGTTCGCCGCGGAAGGCCACATGATCTGCCTCCGCCAGCCGGAATTCAAACACGCTGTACTGCACCCGCACGCCATATCGCTCGCAGAGTCGCGCCAACCGTGCGCGCGGCCGGTCTTCGCGAATGTCATAACACAGGATGAATTTTTTCACGGCCAGCCGGGTGGCCAGGAATCCGCCTCGCCGCGCAACCATTTTGCAAAGGAGCGAACATGGGCAAAAATCGCTTCACGAAAAGTGATTTCCAGCACAAAGCCCGGCAACGACCGTTTCTCCTCATGGATGAACGGAAACCAGCGGCCAAAGTACTCTTTGCGGCCCTCGGCGTTGAGCATGACACCCTCTGCGGGGGTGGCCTCGTCAAAATGCTCACGGCGCAATTCATGCCGATTCAATGCGCGAAGCACAAATCGCTCCGCCACATCCGCGCGCCATGATTCCATCAAATCACAAGCAAGCGACGGGCGTCCGTAATAGTCTTCATGCAGGAAGCTGAAAGCCGGATCAAGGCCCACGGTGTTCACGGCGGCAAGCGTCGTGTTCATCGTGAGGGTGTAGGAAAGGCTTAACAGGGCGTTCACCGGATCGCGCGGCGGGCGCTTGGTGCGCTCGATGAAAACAAACTCCCCGCCGCGCAACCAACGGCTCATGCGCGCGTAATGTTCGCGCGTGGCCGCGCCTTCAACGCCGCGCACTTCATCGAAGTTGGCCGCTGCAGCCACCGCCGCGTCTTCAGTGGCCGGGTCATAGGCATCATCCCGTTCGCGGGCGATACGGCGAAATGAGTGGAGTTTTACTTCCACAATCCGCCGGGCAATTTTCAGCCGACGAGCGGGATCACGGTAAGCGTCGAATTGGGCCTGGCGTGGATAGAAATTCTTGATCGGGCCGGGCCAGAGCGTTGCGGCATAATCGCCGCGCCCGTTCAACACAAGCAGCGGCACATTGGCATCCGCCAGCGCCGCCAGTGCCTTGCTTTCAATCGTGCAGGCATGGAGCAGGATGATCTCGCGCAGGGAGCGCAACGGGTATTTGCGCGGCTTTTCCTCCTTGAGCCTGACGATGAGGGTGTCGCGTTCCGAGTCCAGGCTTTCGATGCGTTCGCTCAAAAGCAGGCTGATATGGGAAGTTTCGTCAAACATGAGGCCATTCCTCCGGCCAGCAGAACGAGCGATAAATGCAACCGCCACAACCGGCTTGTCTCCGAAATGGAAATCCACTCTGGCCTTGTGAAAGCGCGGACCTGAACTTCTCCACGCCCTCTACAACCCATAAACGGACGGCCTCGGTGAATTCGACTTGAATCCGCCGCCGCTCCGCCGACCGGAAAATGAATCCATGCGGAATCGCAACACCGTGCATCTCGGACAGACAGAGGGATTGCAGCGTGACTTGCGCGATGACGTGCCGGGGCGGTTCGTCGGCGCAATTCTTATACTCCACTGGCACAGGAATGTCTTCCTGCCACTCAATCGCATCCGCGCGCCCCGTGATGCGCAGGCCGCGATGCAGCAACCGGACGGCGGTTTCCGTCTTGCGATGCTCCTTGTCGCGCCGCGCCGGTTCGTTGCTCACGGCATGGACTTCACGCATCTTCTGGTAAGCCGGCGTCACGCGGTCTTCGCGTTCAGCGCCGAACCAGGAGAGAAACGCCGAGCGCGGGCAATAATGCCATTCCGCCAGCGAGTAGATGGGCAGAAAATCATCGTTTTCCATATCAGGCCCGCAATGGGCGAAAATCCAGACTTATCACTTTCTCCAAACGGTTCCGAGTTTTTCCTTATACCATTTTTCCCACTCGCCCCTGACTTTGCGCCGCTCCGCTTCGGTCATCTCGCCGGATTTCTTCCCGCGTCCCAAGGCGAAAAGGAACTTGCGGGCGATGTTCAATGCGCCTTGTTCATCGGCGTTCATCTTGTGGCCGCAAACCACGCATTGAAAGTCGGCTTGGGTTGGCCGGTATTGCATCCAGCGGTTCTTGACCAGGCTTACGAGAGATTTGCGGTCGGTCTTCGTGAGCTTGGAAATGGGGCGGTCTTTGAGCAGTTCGACAATCCGCTCATTCGTGTTCCTGGTTTGATCACCCTTGCCGCGAAGCCAATAGGTATAACTTTCCGGCAAAATGCGCGGCTTTCCTTCGACGGTCACTCGCCATTGCTTGTCGCCGCACGGCGCAAGTGTATCCGTGAGTTGGTCGTAAAACTCCGACGAGTGAACATGGCCGCATGCCGAACAGGTCTGCGATGTGTAAGCCGGCCCAACGAGTTTGATAAAGGCATTGTCTCCTTTGCGGTATTTTGGTGCCGATGGCAGCGAATAAAGCCCGGCCTCGGCCAGCTTTTGCTCCAACGCGGTGAATACGCGCTCATATTGCATCTGGCTCATCATGGTGTTTTTCCCGCCTCGCGTGGCCAGGCTGCTATTCAAGTTTTCCAGCACGAGCGGGGCGCGATGTTCCGCCGCGAGCGAAAGGAGTCGCCTGGTAACTTCGCCGCCCAGGGCGCGGGCACGATTGCGCTCCTTGCTCCGCAGTGTGCGGGTGTATCCGCCGCGTTCGCTTTGCAGTTCGCGCTTTGATTTGTTGAAAGCTCTTTGTTCTTCCCGGTATTTCTCCGCGATTCTTCCGCTATCGAGCAACCGGCCTTCGCTGTCCACCACGGCATAAGCGGCGGGAACCGCTTCGCCCCGGTCTATGCCAATCAATTTGTTTGCGACGACAGAAGCGACGGGTGGCGCTTCGCGTTCCATGGTGATGGTTAGATAGAATTCTGCAAGGTCAGGCCGTGCCGGCGGCATGACGCGCAGCAGACGGCCATTGCCCAAGACCCAGGCCGATTTTGTCCGCAGATTGCGGTCAAAGTGCCAAAGATATTCCCGGCCCATCCGTGTTCCAAAGGCGAGCGGCAAAACGGTGGGCGGTTTCTTTTCGCTGACCCAAACGCGGCCTTTGACCAACTGCTTGGCGCTGGCTTCAGCCTTTTTACGCGAGCCGCCGCGACTGGCAAAGCCTGTCCATTCGGACAATTTCTTGCCACGCAGCTTGGCTTTTTCGTCCGCGAGTTGGAAAGTCTGTCCTTCTTGATGGCAATAGAGGAATGCCCACGAATCTTTTCCATCGGCTTCCGGTTTGCAAACAAGCAGTCCATTGTAATTGGGCGAACCGTCTTCGTTCACCGAAAAACCGGTGATTTGAATGGCCGAAGATTCATCGCTCGGCTGGTGCAACGCGCCCCGCAAATCGCCGAAAGCCTTTTGCCGGGCCATGTCGGCACCGTAAGAGGCCACATAATCGCCACTCGCCCGGAATGGCTCGCGGGCAAACACAACGGCGGCGTTGAAAAGGTTTGCCAGTTTGATCGTTGCGCGGTGGTCGGTGTATTCTGTGGCTGCGAGATGTTTCTGAAGCTTGTCTGCTGCCCGGAAGATGCCAGCCAGGATTTCCACGGCCAATTGATCCGGCGTCCAGTTGGGGTTGGCTTTTACCAGAGCCGCGAGCCTTCGCGCCACCGTTTGGCTCGCGGTGCGGGAGCGGGGTCTTGCCTCAATTTCAACTTCGTCTTTTGCCGGCGGCTTGAATCGCTCTTCGATTGCTTGCCAAACTTCCGGTTTCACGTTGGCAAATCGGTTTGTGGCATTCCCCGCCTGATCTCTGGCGGCGGCTTCCAGTTCGCCAAACGTTTGTTCGATGGTGACCGGCTTGCGAAAACGCTGCGAACCGGGGAAGCCGGGATAACTTTTCAAATACCGGGGCAGACAGGCGTTTTCACGGGTCAATTTCTCCTTTTGAATCAGAATGAGATTGCACCACATCCGAACCAAACCGACCCATTCATTGTAAAGGCCAATCGCCATGACGTTGAGGTGGTCAAAATCAATCTCTGGAGGAGGTTTCGGCAATGTTAGATTTTTCTCCTTGGCAACGAGGCTCAACTCTTTTTCCCATTCCTCCCGATTTTGCTCGTAACGCTTTTTGATCTCCAGGCTCACGGTTGCGCGGCGTGTGAGGAAGCTCTTCAGGCTGCCGGCCAGATTGTCGAGCATCGCATTTGCGGCATCGCGAGAGAGTTCCGTCGGCAACTCAGCGCCGGTGAGATATTTTCTGTAGAGCCATGCATAACAACTTGATTTCTCCTCGTATTTTGCCTTTGTGCTGCTCTTGACCATGCGCGTAAAGCTGTCCGGGGCTTTGTCCCACCAGCTTTCCAAGTCCGCGAGCACCTTGTGGCGGAATTCGTCAAAAGCATTGAAGTGTTGGTTAAGCGGGGCCACCAGTTCCGGTCGGGCAAGCGTGTGTACCTTGAACTTAACTGTGCGCGTGATCTTTTGCGGTTCACTCGAACCGGTTTTGCTCAAGCCAAGTTCAAGCAGATGGCGAAGCGAGGCGTGAATCGAATCCGGTCGGTATTCTTTGCTCATAAATTCGAAGTGTTGTAAAGTAAAGTGGTCAAGCAAGGGAAGCTGAATATGGACTTATCCTCCATGCGGATACACCTGTTCAAAAGCGTTTCTTGGACAAGCCCGGCCGGACCCAAATCCGGCTGGGCTTGCTCTTTCTGCCCGATGCCTTTTCTTTTCCGCCCCATTTTGTGCCTTCGTTTGTTTTCTGGTGACGGCGCAAATCATACGCTTTCCCCGCCGCCCGGCAAGTGGAAAATGAACGCAGTGGAAAATGAGGGCGCACGACAAAATTCTTCGCCTTGTTGGTAGGGCAGAGCTGCCGCTCTGCCCTGAATTCTTGGGCGGCGCAGCAGCGCCGCCCTACCGGAGAGACGAAGAAATCTGCACCCGGAAAATGAACGCCCGCCCGGTTCGGGGTGGAGGACATAAATCAAAAGCTGAAAGCTGAAATTGGGAAAGCTGAAATGGATCGAATTCGGCGACGGTCGCAGTCCGCCGCCCACAGTCCGGAGCGCCGAGTTGCACTCGGCTTTCCCAAAAAATCCCGCCGAAATCCGGCTGCAAGCCGGCGCTCCAACTGTTTTGTCCTGCACCCCCGGGTTCCCCATGATTTTCCCGGCCTGGCTCTCCCGACGCCGGATTGGGATCGCCCTGCCGCAGGGATTGCGGATTGCGGATTTCTTAACAGGAGATAACGGAGATAACGTCCCGATTCCGAATCGGGATGTTTTCTCTGTTCGCTCCTGTTGATTCTTCTCATTGGGGATTGGGGATTGGGGACATGGATCAAAAGCTGAAAGCTGAAATTGGGAAAGCTGAAATGGATCGAATCGGCGACGGTCGCAGACCGCCGCTACATTGCTGCTTGGCAGGGATTGTGTAAGCGGAAAGCTCAAGAGCGGGCGACGGCTTGACGCCGGCTTTGGGGGCGGTTATTGTTGCCCATGTGCGGGGAGCCGGCCGCCTCATGGCTGCCGGCTGAGAGTTTTGCTGTGCAAATGACCCGTTGAACCTGATCCAGGTAATGCTGGCGAAGGGAAGCCATTTCTCCCGGCTTTTCTCCGCCTCGAAAGTGAACCATGAATGCGCCAAAAGGACTGTCCAATCAACAGCGGAACGGGTCCCCGCTCCGTTCCAGGAAGATTCATCTCCCGGGCCGCCTCCACCCCGATCTTCGCGTTCCGTTCCGCCAGATTACCCTCAGCCCAACCCAATCGTTCGACGGCAAGATGGAGGCCAATGAACCGGTCCGCGTCTATGATTGCAGCGGCCCGTGGGGGGACGAGTCGTTTCACGGCGACGCCGAACACGGCCTGCCGCCGTTGCGGCGCGACTGGGTTTTGCGCCGCGGCGATGTGGAGGAAGTCCCCATGCCTGCGGAAAACGCCGGGGATCGGCGCACAGCGCCGACACTGCAACTGCGTCCGCTTCGCGCCCGGCGCGGACGGGTGGTCACGCAATTGAGCTACGCCCGCCAGGGCATCATCACGCCGGAAATGGAATACGCCGCCATCCGCGAGAACATGGGGCGCGAATTCACCGCCTCCAAGACGCCCGGCCAAAACCCGCTGCTGTTCCAGCATCCCGGCCAATCCTTCGGTGCCGCCATTCCCAGGGAAATCACCCCGGAATTTGTGCGCGACGAAGTGGCGCGCGGGCGGGCCATTATTCCGTGCAACATCAACCACCCGGAATTGGAGCCGATGATCATCGGCCGCAATTTCCTGGTCAAGATCAACGCCAACATCGGCAACTCCGCCGTCGCCTCCTCCATTGAAGAGGAGGTGGAGAAGATGCGTTGGGCGATCCAATGGGGCGCGGACACGGTGATGGATTTGTCCACCGGCAACAACATCCACGCCACCCGCCAGTGGATTTTGCGCAACTCGCCGGTCCCCATCGGCACCGTGCCCATTTATCAGGCGCTGGAAAAAGCCGGCGGCAA
>Ga0182027_10014968_pt1 | contig 10704 bp, 11 predicted proteins | sample 712E1DmetaG_FD_121300 | JGI IMG/M metagenome (GOLD analysis project Ga0182027, IMG submission 121300) | Permafrost microbial communities from Stordalen Mire, Sweden - 712E1D metaG (Illumina Assembly) | ecosystem: Environmental > Terrestrial > Soil > Wetlands > Permafrost | place: Sweden...
AGGGGATACCCGGCGAGCTGCCGTGGCCGCGATAATCGGGCTTGAACACGATGTAACCTGCCGCCGCTAGTGGAGCCACAATGCCTGCATAACTCTGATCCGTCGAATACTCGCTGGGGGGAATATAGCCATGATTCAGCAGAATGACCGGCCAACAACCTCCGACCGGTTTAACACCTGTGGGCACCGTGAGCAGGCCAAACAGTTTCATTCCGTCCGACTGATACGAGACGATATAACGATTGTAGCCTGGCCCGGCCGACAAAGTTTTCTCGATCACGATATCGCTGCCGGGATAGGTTTTCGCTCGCATGGCAGTGATCGCCAGCGGAGAGGCATCCGCTGCCGCGGGAGGCGTAGGGGTTGACGGCGTCCGCGTGTAAATGGAGGTTGCCGTGCCCGTCATCACGGTGGGAATGGCCGTGGAAACCTCGCCAAGTGGTGCTGAAGTCGAGGGAGGCACAGCGACCTTTGGCTGAGATGCCGGCTGGCAGCTTACCAGACAACAGATAAGGCCCAGTAATATGATAAGCATTGGCGATCGGCGGTACATGAGGAGCCTCCTATTAATTTGGAGCTTAAGTTTTGTAGCGAAGCGGTTGTGAAGCGATGGAATGTCTCCCTTTCCTGCTTATCCTGATATGCAGGCCTGCATACGGCTCCATATTCATCTCCTTACAAAGAGGAAATCTTGCCATCCCGCCGGGGTTCGAACCCGGACCATCACCCGAGTACGCTGCTCCTGTAGCAACATGCCTGTTCGGGATGAAAGATAGGTGGCTGGATTAGCTTTCTCTGCCAGAACACTATTTGATGGATTTATGATAGCAGATCCGTATGAACTTCAGATGAATAACGTGTTAGGCGCTTACAAGTGAACTTCTTGCTTTTTGTGCAAGGATTTTCATCATGGGTGCTTACAAAAGATTTCCTTTGTGCCCTTTGTGTTTGAATCCTTTTTGGTTCCGGCTTGTCCGGGTTAGGGATAATAATAGAATTTGCAAATTGTCGCAGTATAATCATTTCAACGCGGAAAACTTAACCTTGGAAATTACCCCCTTGTGTCCCAAATGCTCGACGAAGTATATTTAATATACTGAGCATTCTTGCAGACCGGATGGAAGGAAAGCCAAAATTCCATTCGGTCCTAACGAAAGGCAGCCTAATGTCCAACTCATTTGCTTTGTTAATCCCAATCCTGCTGTGTTTGTGCGGTGGTGTTTTCTTTGTTGCCCTTTTCGTAGGGATTATTTTCTGGGCCTACCGCAGCGGGCAGACTTCGAGCAACGCCTGGGCGGATGTGGGGGTGCGTACCGGTCTGACGCTCAAGCCCGGCTCCCTGTTTTCCTTCCCTGAGCTGAACGGGGAATTCCGCCAGCGCCGCATCCATGTGTATAACTATAGAGCCAGAAGGACCAGCCTCACTGAGATCTGTCTAACGGTCAACAATCCGGGCAATGCGACACTGAAAATCACGCCCTCCGGTACGCTGGCCAACTTCTTTGACAATTTACCCAGCGCTCAGCGCGTGGAGATAGGCAGCGCGGAATTTGATTCGCGCTTTGTGGTCCATAGCAATCTTTCGGAGTTTGCCGTAAAGGTTCTAAGCGATTCGCGGGTGCAGGCGGAGATCATGGACATCCAGCACTCGTTTCGGATTGAACTGGAAGGCTCAGTCTTGAAGTACTCCAAGCAAGGTCTTGAGGATAATGCCGAGTTTATGATAAAGACCTTTAATACCTTGAGCGACCTGGCGGACCGCCTCGAGGCGTTCGACAACGGCAGCAGTCTCTAAGTCGTATCCTCGAGTGACCCACTTACATGGGGCTTTTAGGGGTAGGTATTTTCAAAATACCTACTGTTGTATGTCGTGGTTTTCTCAAAGGCAGAGAACGCTCCGCAAAGCCCGCTAAGACCGCAAAGATTTCTTTTTTCTTGGCGAACTTCGCGCCCTTCGCGTTGAAAAAATGACAAAACATATGTTCACCAAGGACTTTGAGAAGGCCATCTCTTGTATGTCTTTTCCCCTTCCCTTTTAGGGAAGGGGTAGGGGTTAGGTCTCATTGAAGCGACGAATTCTCCGATCTCATAGCCGGTTTTCAAAATACCTACCCTTGTAAGCATACGTGGGATGTGGAGACGAGTTCTTCACATAGGCCAATATTTAAATAGGCAGGAACCAACCCGCGGCAAAACTAGCCAGGTTCATTGCCAGGCTCAATCCCAGAGCCTCTATAAATCGAAGCCGGTTGTAAGGATAGAGATATAAGATTACACCTTCAATGACCCAGATCCAGAATTCCGCAATGAACAGGGCCATAAGGTAATGCTGGATGAAAACTTGCAGCACCAGCCAGAGTAAGGGTTGCGTCAGGAGGTTTGCAAGCAGGCACGCGAGGAGCAGGTGCAGGATTGGCTTCTTATGGAAAACTGCATAGCTGCCGGCAACGATGCTCTCAACGATGATCGTAATGGAAAAGGTAATGATCACTTCTTCTTGCGCGAGCGTCGAATGAGAAACAGGATCAAAAGGATGACGAGGACAAGAATACATGCCAGGACAACGCAAATGGCTGTCAATAGATATAACATGCCGGCGCCTGATTGATAACCCGAAGTGGATTGTGTTTCCACCAGCAGGTCGTCGGGCCGAATCGTAACCTTGTAGACGGTATGGGCAAAGCTGCTTTGAAACACATTGCTTTGGCGCGTCTTTCCGTCTGAGAAACGTACCTCCAGCCGGTTACTGGAGTAACCCGCATTCGCATGGCAGGTGTTGTCACTACAAGAAATCGGGATGGGTGTTGGATTCTGGCAATCCGACCCTTCGCATCCATATAAGGTCGCCGACAAGATTGTGAGTGTCGCGCCGGGTGTCTGCGGATAAAATTCAAAGTCCATGGAAGGAGGAGGGGCGTCTGCTGAAACCTCCTTCAGTGGTAGAAAGACTAAGAGAATAAAGGTCAGGATCAAGATTTTCTTGAAATTCGGCATTTCGATCTCCCTTTCCGTCCAGCCACGGCTGGACTTTGAAATTGTCGGTATGCAACCAATTATATGGACGAGTTACGGCGGTGAAATAGTCTGACCGGCTATGGGAACAAGGGGGATTGTATGGTACGTTTCGCCATTAACGGTGAATACATTCGATAAGTTCCCTGTCAGGCTCCAGTTTTTCAATACTTCCGTTCCCTGTGTAATTTCTGTGTTTGCGAAATACCAATCGCAATAGGCCTGAGGTAAGCCGCCGTGAACGACTTCGGTATTATGACAACCGTAAATTTGTTCTGCGTCATCTTGGTTAACATAATATGTGCCGGTTAAGAAGTTGCCGAAATATGGAGAAAGAAGGCCATAAGGTCCTCCCAGGTAGGTATCATAGTTGTTGGCAGCCAAAGTAAACCCGATAAAGCCATTAGTTCTATCCTTGTTTCTGTATTTCTCAATAAAAACGTATAAACCCTTTCCGTCAAATTGGGTCCGTAGCTCCAGAACCAACATGTAGGGTCTACTTTTAGGATTGTAATATGGGGAGTAACCGTTACCGCTGGTAATGACTAACCAATCGTTACGTTCGTACAGTTCGGGAGGAAGTGATGTGCTGACCGAGATAATGGGAATGAGCGTGTTCCTATTAGGAAAGTCAGGAAAGCGACCTCTCGTATCCATATCCAATACTTTATCTACAAATGCAGGAGAAGTCAGAATTCCAAAATCGATAGTTGGAACATTTTCTGGATTTTCGTAGTCGGTGTAAATTGGAAAATCACTGAGGATGGGAGGAACCGTTGGGGTTGCGGTGTCTTCGGGCACGGAAGTGGGAACGGCCGTTGGCGCCAAAGTCATCGCCGCTGTAACGGCAGGCGTCGCTGTGGTCGTGGCCGGGATTGAGAGAAGGTTGCAGGCGATTAGAAGCACTGACACAATGAGCAAGTATTTTTTCATTCTGTCCTCCACATATAGATAATAAGACACCTTGTCCAGAATTGCAAGAGATTTGCTTGCTGATTGAATAGAGTTCATCAGTCTTGCGGGAATACATTTTGTATGTGGTAAAAAAATTTGAGATCCAAGGGTCAATTTGTTCAGGCGATTTTTCCGGGCCGCGATTTATTTTTGGAGGGGCAACGGATCGTTGTGCCAACCTCGTTTTCCAGTGGAAGATTCTTTTTGAGGAAGTGTGTGTAAGTATTCAAATCTTTTAGAAAGTTGTATAATAATAGGTGAGTGATATCGATCACAAAATATGGTTGTGGTTCACTTTCTCGTGCAGACTTCCGGTTGAATGATCGAGCTGATCGCTATGCGATCGCAAGGATGATGAATTATGAACCGCACAATCCGATCCATTATTCTGGCGGGGGTAATCATGCTGTCGATATTGTTGTTCAATACTCAGCCTGCCCAGGCGGGCAAATCCCCCACTGTATTCAGGGTGGGCTATGAGGGCTCCATATCCCTCCTGGCTGAATTTAACTTGCCTACAACGGCAGCAGATGTGTTGGGGTTCTGGTCCACAAAAGGCAAGGTTTTTATTCCTGATGTTGATTTTGATCTTGCTTCGATCGATTTTGGCTCATGGACAATTTCCCTTTCGGAATATCAAAAAAACCAAGTAGCGTGGGGGTTCGTCGGAGCAAATGCTAAATCGGACCCTGCCTTTAGCAGCAGCTTTGACCCGAAAGAGCCCTCCATTACGATCCCCTTTCAAATCAAAAATATTAAATACGGTAATCCTAAGTGTGGAGGCATAAGGAATTTTCCTTGCAATCTTTGGGTTGGGATGCAGGGGATGATTGGTAAATTCTCAGCAATGCTGACAACCATAAAGCTCGAGGCTTATTTCAAGGATGGGAACAAGATGGGAGGATCCTGTTCGCTTCCCGGATGGGATGACAGAGGCTCAGCTTATTCGGAGACCTGCAAATGGATTGCCTTCAGTGTTAATATTCATACTAACAATAATTGGACAAATATTGGGAGCGGGAAAAAATGAATCTACCAGGAAAACCTCATTTCCCAAGATTGATATGCATTTTTCTGATCATGATGGTCTTGCTGTCGTGCAATTTTCTGACCAACCTGGTTTCTAATCCTTTTCCTTCAACCCCGTCAAATCAGGCGGCTAGTGAAACCCCTGGGGTGGCGGGGCAGCCCCCCGTCGGCAGTGAACAACCGACTGCCGAACCTGACCCTTTGGACCATTTGCTGGCAATGCGGTCGATCATCATTCATCTGACAGCCCTGCAATCGGACGGGTCCAGTAGCTCGACCCAGATCGAGATCGACAGCGCGGGCAACATGCACGTGAAATACAGCCTGCCGGCCATGGACCCCAAGCTTTTGCCACAAGGGTTTGATGCCACGCAGTTGCCAACCAGCAACGAGCTGTTGGTCGTGGATGGGAAAGCCTACCAACCCAGTGATCAAGATCCAAACTGGATGAGCACCCCGATGGATGAGAACTATATTCAAACGCTCTCCCAGGACCTGCATGGGCCGGACGGGGTTGCCCCGTGGTTGGACATTCTGCCGGACGGCAGTTTGATCTCCGCCGGGCAGGAAACGGTGGGAGGTTTTGAGACGAATAAATTCACAGTGAACGGTGCAGTGGAAGGGGGGGCGATCACCGGCAGCCTGTGGTATGAGCCACAGGCAAACGCGCTGGTGAAGGCGGAATTACATGTACCCGCGGCGATATACGATGTGACGGATAAGTCTCCGACCGGCGAACTCAAAATCACTCTGGATACCCAAAAGGCGGATGTCCCAATGGTGACACTGCCAAGCGCACCGGCCGCGACTGCCGAACCCTCGGCCACGCCATAGCCGTACTCACGGGATTATCACAGGCTTGATCTCCTGCCAGGTATTGCCTCCGTCAACCGTACTGACCAGCGCAGTTTGACCGGCATTCGTCGCAACAGCCCAGCCGGTGTTGAGATCAACAAAACTAAATTGTCCATCCCAATTCACCTGCTTTCCGGTAGACCAGGTTTTTCCGCCGTCATCCGTGCGGTAAATCCAGCGGCTCAATGCCAGGCCGCTTTGGACATTGGTGAAAAACAATCCGCCGTCTGGCGGGGATGTTACAGAGTAGGCGGAAGGTAGGGAAACTGATCCCCAGGTTTGGCCGCCATCGCTCGTTGAATACAGGTAGTCGTGCTCCACTTTATAGGTGGCATTATCCAGGCATTTCATGATGATGAGCGCAGACTGAGTGGAGAAGGCGAGCGGAGAGTACGTTCCACAAGAATTGTTGTCGAACCAACCTGTCGTACCGGTTGGAGCCGGCAGGTCAATCCGTGACCAATTCACTCCTCCATCCCGGGTGATGAAGGCATGCGGGGAGGCGTCCACTCCTTGTGCGTCTCTTGTCAGCCAGCCGGTATGCGCATCCACAAAGATCATACCGGTCTTTGTAAAGGATTGGATATCATTCGCTGTATTGGGATCCAGAATGTCCATCCAGGTTGCACCACCATCGCTTGTGGAATAGAGGGCCACGTAGGCATGCATCATGCCTCCCCCAAGCAGCACCATCAGCCAGCCATGTTGGCTGTCGGAGAAATCCAGATACCAGGGGCTGAACGACTCGGCGGAGACACCTGTTGTATTGATTACCCCATATGTCCACGAAGCACCGCCGTTATGTGTGGACCACATAAGGACGTAGGGCGGGACAGTGGACTGGTCGGCTGGAGCATAAACAACCCAGCCATTGGAAGCATCTGCAAAAAACCCTAGGGCCGCTAAAGTATCCCCGGTTGTGGGAGCTGGCTGCGGCGGTGTGACGTCGCGCCAAGTCTGACCTCCGGTTTGGGTGCGGAAAACATGGTCCTCGGCTTGGGCAACTCCGCCAATTCCCCATCCCTGATTCGTATCAACCATGTGAATATAAGTAATGTCGAATTTCTGGCCCGCGGCCAAATGTGGAATCGCTGGCCCTTGAACGGGTGTGGGTGGTAGGGGGGTCTGGGTTCCGGGACTGACCGTGGCCTCCGCTGCCGTACCACTAGGCAGTAAGGCGTTTGTCGCTTGCGTAGAAGGCGTCTCCAACACTTGAGTCCCGGAGGGCGTAAGCGGTGTTGAGACATTCGAAAGGAAATTACATCCTAGGATCACGGTCATCACCAACCCGAAGGACACAATTTGATGAAATCTGCTGCCTCTCATAACTTTACTCCTGGCTTGGTTTCTGGTGCAAAAGGCGAAACGTAATACTGTGCGCCTCTGTAAGTCTTAAGTAGGTGGCGTTGCTGCAATTTCCACATGCTTTAGCGAGTGGGAAGGTTTTCTCCAAACTCATCTATTCCCTGCGCTCAAGTTCATCGAGTGTAGGTTTCTGGAAAAACGCAATCCATGGCTTCATCATATCTTCGGAAATGTGGAAACTTGCCTGCGAAAGCTGCGAATTTCTTACCGCAAGCCGCCGCATCAGTTCATCCTCCGGCACATCGAGGAAGTGTACTTCACTACTAGCTCCAAGCTGCTTTGCTCGCAACCGGAAATCTTCGCGTTCCTCTCGTGCCCAGAAGCCAAAATCGAGGATCACATTCGTTCCCAATACAAGTGCTCTACTTGCTATGTTCCACAGCATGGCCTCGATTAACTCATGTCTGGCGTTATGTTCCGATTCTTCTGCATCTTGACCAAAGAGACGCACTTGCCATTCATCGGGCGTCAATCGAAGCGCTGCTTTCTCACTCTCAAGCCTTTGAGCAAGCGTTGTTTTTCCTGAACAAGGAAGTCCAACCATCAAATGAAGAGTTGCCACACTTAATGCTCCTGAAGTTCACATACAAGCCACCTACTGATTTTTGAAAATTGAAAGTCGCATTTTCAGCCAAAGACACAAGAGAAAAAGCCTAATTTTTGTGACATACTTTATTCAAAAATCAGTAGCTAAGTGTTTAGCGGCTATTTTCCCGTCAACTGCTTATGGGTAGCCAAAGATTAGAAAGAATTAATGTGGATTATAGCTTATTTGAGAGGTGGCCGCAGTGTGCGAGGGTCGTAGATAGCGAGTGCTCTTCTCGGTGCTCAGCCCGTCCGGAGTGAGGGACGGCGAAGCGCCGCGGAGTAATGACGAAGCGTGAAGCGCTTTGACGAATGAAAAGAACTTAGGCGAGCCTGAGCGTGTGCTTTTTGTATTTGAGCGAAGTAGCCGTAGAGACCGGAATGAGGAAGCGGAACCGCAAGGCCCTTGCGGCGGGCAAGCGGAGCGAACCGAACGAGGCGCGCTCTGCGGATATGATGAGCGTCTAGGGCATGATGCTTTAGCAGTGTTCTTCTGCGATGTGGCGGTCGCCGCGGCGGTTGGGTGCGGACGAATCCACTGCGTAACATCGGTTATTAAATGCCGGAAAGGCTCTTATTGACTGAACTGAAGACTTTACCGATAGTCGGGCCTAAAACCATCAAAACGGCAATGACCACAATAGCAACCAAAACGAGAATCAGTGCGTATTCAACCAATCCCTGACCTTTTTCGTTAAGAGCGAATAACATAACGACCTCCTCTTAAATTAGAAAAATGATGACGCAATAGATTATTCCAAAACGATTTGGAAGATTATAGCATGAGCAAAGTCTTATATCAATGCTATGACACCAAAATAGATTTACAGATCTGCAAAGTGCCGCAGTATAATCACTTACATGCCGGTAAACTACATCTTGGCAACCAGCCTTTTGCCTTTCAAATCTTCCGAGGATGTACAAATTGCACTCCACAATTCGTGATGTTGCAAAACGCTTGAATTTATCCATTACCACTGTTTCGCGTGCCCTCGATGGCTACGATGATGTAGCTGACAGGACAAGGAAACTGGTTTTCGCAACTGCCAAAGAAATGGGTTATATTCCGAACCGTGCCGCCAGGCAGCTGCGCCGCCAACGGACGGATACTATTGGTTATATCCTGCCTGCGGATAGCGCCGGTTTTGCTGATCCATTTTTCTCGGAATTCATTGCTGGTTTAAGTGATGAGGCCTCTGCCTATCATTTTGATTTGCTCGTATCCGCCGCACCGCCAGACAGCAAAGGCGAGAAGGAACTCTATAAACGTTGGGTTCAGGGAGGAAAAGTTGACGGTATCGTGATTAATCGCGTCCGGCTGAATGACTGGCGTCTGAGATTCCTGGCCAGGCAAAGCATGCCGCATGTCGCCATGGAGCGTTCGCTCTCGAAACTCGATTTTGTGGGTATCGAAGTTGATTCATTCAATGGTATGCTTAAGTTGATGGCACATTTGATCGAACGGGGATACAAGCGGATTGCTTATATTGGCGGCGACCCCAATCTTAAGATCGATCACGATCGCCTCAGCGGTTATCAATCGGGTTTGAAATCGGCGGGAATAGAATCCGATCCGGCATTGATTGTTCACACCAACATGACTTCCGAAGGCGGCTATCGCACGGCAGAACTTCTCTTTGCCCTTTCCGTGCCGCCGACGGCGATGGTTTGCATCAACGATACAACCGCAATCGGCGTCATGCATGCGGTACATGAACATGGAATGATCATCGGACGAGATATAGCTATTGCAGGTTTCGACGGCATCGCAGATTCTGCGCATGCAAGTCCCCCTCTTACAACGCTTGATCAACCCATATACAACATTGCGCGCAAGCTATCAAGTATGCTTCTCACTATTGTATCGGGAAAGACTTTAGAAAATAAACAAATAAAGATGCAGCCTCAATTATTGATTCGTTCTTCAACAGGGGGATAATGGCGCTAATTATCAAGATTCATAATTGGCTTGATCTATACACGGCAGGATAAACTTATATCCTCTGATGATCATGCTCGTCATTCACAAAGTGAGATAAAATTACAGAGACTTATTAGAACTCTTCTCACAAATATCCCGATGCAGAACAAATCCATCAACGAACCACCTCCTGATCCCACCACTTCTCGAATAGAAACAGATTCTGAAATTCAGGAATATCTGTCTACCAGTGAACGACGGAGACGCTTGTTTCCCCGCGCTGCATTGGTCGGTCTCGGTGCGGGACTCGTCGCTGCGCTTTTCCGCGCAACACTAAATGGGGCAGACGCAGTGCGAAATCAACTCTTGATCTGGTCACATCACTTCCCGGTCTTTGGCTGGATCTTTCCGATACTCTTTAGCACGGCTGGGGCTATAGCATCCGTCGTGCTGGTGCGGCGGTATGCGCCCGAAGCGGGCGGAAGCGGTATCCCGCATCTGGAAGCAGTAATGCACCGTCTCAGAACATTGAACTGGAAACGCGTTCTGCCTGTTAAATTTATTGCTGGAGTATTGGCGATCGGTGGGGGTTTGGCATTAGGCCGCGAAGGGCCAACTGTTCAAATGGGCGCGTCAGTCGGTGATGCAGTTTCAAGCTGGCTCAAAGTGTTGCCCGAAGAACGGCGAACGTTGATCGCTGCCGGCGGAGGCGCCGGTCTTGCTGCGGCATTTAATGCGCCGCTGGCAGGAGTGGTATTCGTTCTCGAAGAAATACGGCGCGACTTTCATCCAATCGTATTCGGCGCGGCGTTTGTCGCCGCCGCCATTGCGGATATCGTCGTGCGTTTCATTTTCGGGGGTGTCCCTGTATTTGGGATTCCAAATTATCCAACCCCTCCTCTCGCCTCGCTGCCCATATTCGCGATCCTGGGTATTCTGGCGGGTTTGCTGGGAGTAGCCTTTAACCGAGCCTTACTTGGAAC
>Ga0182027_10014969_pt1 | contig 10704 bp, 10 predicted proteins | sample 712E1DmetaG_FD_121300 | JGI IMG/M metagenome (GOLD analysis project Ga0182027, IMG submission 121300) | Permafrost microbial communities from Stordalen Mire, Sweden - 712E1D metaG (Illumina Assembly) | ecosystem: Environmental > Terrestrial > Soil > Wetlands > Permafrost | place: Sweden...
CCGATGCCATCTCCGATCTCCTTACATTTGTTTTGTTCCTATTCTATCACATCGGAACAAAGCCGTCGATCTGAGCCGTCAAAAAGAAATCCATCTCCCTATCCCTATTTTGCAAGAGGCTCCGTCGATAAAGGTATCGTATACATCCTGGATATTCAAACTGGAAGCCATGACGACACTGAGGCGGTTTAGAAAATCCAGTTCCCGCTCCCGTTTAATCAGCTCTTCCTGATAATATTCCTTTTCCAGGCTGATAGCCGCCTGACTGGCAATACTCTCGACTAAATTGATATCATCCAGCGAGTATTTACCGGTGCGTTTTTTACCCAGCGCCAGGAAACCTACCAGTTTTTCACGGCTGACCAGCGGAAAGAACAGGTCAATTCCAAGGTTTAATATTTGATTCCGCTCATCATCCCAGATACCCCGGAATTCCGGGTCGATATCCAAAATGTCTCTGGTCAGATATTCCTTTTTCAACCGGGTAATAATCGGGCTGTTTTTTCTGATTTTCAATTCAGGTTTAGGTTCGGAGGGCGGTTCATAAAATGCCGCCTCAAAGTCGCCGGTAACATTGGAAGGAACCAGCATATAAGCCGTACGGCAATCCAGCGCTTTGGTCAGCGGCGGCAACAAGCCCTGGCTCAATTCCTGCAGGTTGAACACACTGCTGATGCGGTTCCTGATAAAATTAACCAGGTCGTGCCGGATCTGATATCTCTCACGGTCGAACAGCTGCTCAAATTTGCCGATAATGACAGGCCGCAGCCGATTGACCAACACTATCACTACCACCCCTGACACGACCGAGAGTGCTATCGCTTTGGCGCTAAAATTAACGTTGAAAATATGCAGCAGCAGATAAATCGCCGTCAGGTATACCGCTACGCCGATTACAGACAAAGCAATTATCCCTAAAGCACGCCGCATGATCACATTTATGCTTACCAGGTCATGCTCGAGGATTGCGTAAGTCAAAATCACGGCGGATAACAACCCGCCTAAATGACTGATTGGAAAATTGCGGGCCAGCGGGGTTATCCCGATAAAACCAAAAATAAACAATAAAATGATAGAGAACACCAGATAAGAGACTTTGTTGCGCTCCTCAAGGTTTACCAGCGTCCTCAGTTTCTTCACCAGTGTAAAAGTGCCCAAACAGCCGATGATTAACATGGGGATAACATAAAAGAAGAACCACCAGCCGTAAACCGGGCTTACCAAACCGGCGTTATAGATTATCGCTTTAGGGGCGATCCCAAGTAAAGCTAATGCCACCAGCACGGCCAGCGCGCCGTAACCGAACTTGGCCCCGATTCCGCCTGAAAGCCCCAGGAAAGAGCGGATAAAACAGTAATATTGGACTACCCACCACAGCGAGGCAATAATGACCATACGAAAAAGGATCAACTCTTGACCGGAAAAAAGATCGCTACGCAGGAAATAATCGCTCAAACTCCAGGCAGCAGCCGCAAACAGATATAGAATAAAAAGCTTATGCTGTTTCTGCAGCGGCCGGTTAAATGAAACCATACAAAGCAGTATCAAATACAGCATTAATACGATTAGCGGCAACAAATAATTCATCATAATTCTAAAATTATACCTGCCCAATCTATAGTGGCACATTCAATCTGGACTTGGAAGGGATATAGTTCTAGAACAATGTTCTATTAAAGCCGTGAGTTAGTATTTGGGTGGATTTCCAAAGAAAAAGCAAAATATTATAACCGTTTTTTACAACAAGTTAATACAAACTTAATCTAACCTTAACCAAAACCTGAAAAGAAAATGATACTGTGATAGTAGAAGTACAGCAGTGACCACCTACGGTTGAAAACAAAGCTTACAAAGCTGATTACTGTGGGTGATGTGAAAGCCTCCCGGAAACATCGGGGGGTTTTCTGATTTTTATCCCGGGGATTATTCGGCAGTTTGTCTTTAACCGATTTTGAAGCACCGCATCGAGATCGAGGCGTTTTGAAAGCCTTCGTAAGTAAAAGTCAGTGCATCGTCTTTGCACTGCAGCGCAACGGCGAATACCATCGGCAGGTAATGGTCAAAGGTGGGTACAGAAAGCACCTTAGCCGGGGTCAAGTTCTGAAAATCTAGTAGTGCCTTGTGATTTCTGTCCAGCAGGTTACGCTTCACCTGTTCATCAAATTCAACAGCCCAATCGTAAGGTTCCGCATCCGTATTTTCAAAATCCGCTAACCTGAGGTTGTGTACAATATTACCGCTGCCGATTATCAGGATATTCCTGTCCCGCAGGAAATTAAGTTGTTTTGCGAGGTCATAATAATACTGCAGCGTTTTGGGGTTCCGCTCGTCATAAGGCGGGTAATCCAGACTCATTTCTATTACAGGGATGTCCGCTTTAGGATAAATGTGTTTTAAAATCATCCATGATGCATGGTCCAATCCCCATTCCATGCTGCACTTAACCGCCGGTTTTTTCACAGTTTCAGTAATCGAGCGCGCATCCGCCGGAGAACCCGGGCTTGGATAATTAATGCGGTACAATTCATCGGGAAAGCCGCCGAAATCATGGATGGTTTTCGGTTTTTCCTCACAGGTCACAAAAGTACCTTCCGTCAGCCAGTGCGCCGAGACCACCAGTATCGCACCCGGTTTCGGCAAGTCTTTCCCCAGTTTAACCAGGCTGCGCGTAAAATCATTATCGGCGTTAATGTTCATCGGCGAACCGTGTCCGATAAACAAAACGGGCATTTTCATTATGACATCGTCCCCATAACCAATGCTTCAGTCACTATCGGGATGTGAATACCTTTGACCGGTCTCATGATGAATCCTACTTCGCCTTGGCGGCAATCACCTCTTCCACCCATTGCATCGCCGCCAGCATTGTCGGGAAACCAGCGGTGGTTGTGGATAAAAGGACAGCTTGCCGGATCTCATCCGGGCTTACGCCGTCTTCCAGCGCACGCTTTGCCAGCTTCTGCACATTGCCCTCGTGGCCCAATGCCGTCGCTACACCTAGTTTTATCAAATGCTGCGTTTTTTCGTCGATGGGGCCTGCCTTGGCACACTCTGCCCCCAACTGGTCGAAACTCCTGGCGACACCCGGATACCGTTTCTTGAATTCGGTAAAATATTTCGGTGAATACTTCATTGGCGGCCTCCTTCTACGAATAAATTCTACAAGATGTAGTCCTATTATGGCACTAAAACAACCTTAATGGAATCATCGCCCTTCCCGGCAATTTCAAAGCCCTTTTTAAAATCTTCCAGCGCTAATTTATGCGTCACGACACCCTTTCCGGAAACCCGCCCGTTCGCCATCCACTCCAGAACCGGTTTGTAGCAGTACGGTCCCAAATGCGAGCCGTGGATGTTGAGCTCTTTCGAATCGCCGATAATCGTCCAATTGACGGTAACAGGGTCCATGAAGAACCCAAACTCCACAAAAGTGCCCAATCTTCTGATCATGTCCAGGCCCTGTTCGACGCTCTTCGGGAAACCGGTGGCTTCGATATAAACGTCGCAGCCGATTCCTTGGGTCAATTCCTTCACTTTCGCCGTCACATTTTCTTTCGCGGGGTTCAGCACGATATCCGCGCCTAAAAGTTTGGCCGCTTCCAGCCTTTTTTCTTTGATATCCAGGACAACAGCCAGTTTGGGATTTTTCATCTTGATAAATTCCAGCATCCCCAATCCCAACGCGCCGGCCCCGGATAGAACAACGACGTCGTTATTCTTGATTTCGCCCCGGTCAACAGCATGTTTGCCGCAGGCATAAGGTTCGATTAAAACAGCGGTTTCCATCGGAATATTGTCCGGGACCCTGTAATTTAGCGCCCCTTTTTGAAACTTAATATATTCCGCCATACCGCCATCATATTTAAAGCCGTAAAGTCCGCCATTGGTGCACATCCAGTAATTTCCTTCAAGGCAGTTTCGGCAGTAGCCGCAGGGGACGATTTGTTCGGAAGTAACCCTGTCGCCGATTTTAAAATTCCCCTTTACGCCGTGTCCGATCTCGACGACATGACCGATAAACTCATGTCCCGGGGTAAACGGCCATTTAAGGTGCGGCGGCGTGCCTTTCCCGCCCCACGCGCCCTGAAGGTGCGAAATCTTGACATCCCCGATGCAAATACCGCAAGCTTCGACTTTGACAATCATTTCGCCTTCGCCCGCCATGGGCATCGGTAATTCTTCGATTTTATATTCCGGGACGACATTCTCCACTTTATAATCTCCAATCCCGCGAGCAACCACTGCTTTCATCGTTTTTTTGGTTTCGGCCATTGGCTGTTCCTCCTCTAAAAATGGAAATTAACCGTTAATTATCGAGAATTATAACACAATGATTTAAAATCAAACGAATGAACTCCGCCTGGCAAACCTGCCAAAACGGGCCAGTATTGATTTCCATGCTGAACCGTTGTACTATTTATTACATTATGAACAGCAATATTCCTCAACATGTCGCAATCATTCCCGATGGTAATCGCCGTTGGGCCAGGAAACATGGTTTACCCCGCCTCCGCGGGCATGAAGTCGGGGCCGAACGCATGTTTCAAACTATTGAACACCTGATGAATTCTGGCGTCCGGTTTGTCACTGTTTGGGGTTTTTCCACTGATAACTGGAAAAGACAGGAAGATGAAATTTCCAGTCTTTTCAGATTAGTGGATATCTGGATCCGGAAAAATGCCGACTGGGCACAGGAACATAAAATCCAATTGAGGTACATCGGACGACTGCAGGAACTTCCTCTGAACCTGCAGGAGGTAATTCAAAAGGCGGTTACTCTCACGGAAAATAACGACCGGCTGATTCTCAATCTGGCCTTCAATTACTCAGGCAGGACGGAAATCATCGACGCGGTGAATAAGCTGCTGGCGGAACATCCGGCAAATCCTGTCGATGAGAAAATTTTCAGTCACCACCTGTATACCGACGGTGTACCGGATGTCGATCTTGTCATCAGGACTGCCGGGGAATTCAGAATATCCAACTTCATGCTGTGGCAGACTGCCTACAGCGAATTTTACTTCTCACCTGTCTGCTGGCCGGATTTCGATACGGTTGAACTGGACAAGGCCCTTGCCGCCTACGGCCAGCGTGAAAGAAGACTGGGCGGAGACGGGTAAAAGCCCGCGGTTCGTTGCAAATTATCTGCTTTGAACGGGAAAAAGGAGAATATCGTGATAAAATCCGTATTCATGTTAAACTCAACCGATTTACCCAACGAACTGCCCGGTTTTGAAAGATGGCTGCTGCGTTATCATGCCCCCGAGGTCATGGCTAAAGACATCGGGCAGCAAATCCGTTTTATCAGCTATCGCCCGATTCCGGTTATACCGGAAGTACTGGCTTACGGTTTTTACAACTTGAGGCTGTGGGAAGTCTGGTTCCCCAGCGCTCAGGTCCTGGAATCAATCGAACCGCTGCACCCGGCGGCTGGAACAATCGACCGGGTCATGAAATTCACCTGGCAAGCCCCATGGCTAAAAAAGCCGATACAATGGAAAGATACCAAAGCCGGCACCATCTTCAGGGTCGGGCTCAGCTGTTACACCCCGGCTCCGGATATTTTCAAGGGCGGCGATTATACTGCCGATGAGAAATCCATCATCCGCTGGTATCAGGTTACTAAATACCCGAAAGGGGTTTCGCTGGAAGAAGGCGAGGACTGGTTCCTCAATGTCCATACCAAAGAAGTGCTGCAGCAGTCCGGCCTCACCGCTTATTTCAGCTCCCGCGCCTGTACTATGCCGGGAAGATATCCGGTGGAATGGGTGCGGGTGACGGAGCAGTGGTATGAGGATTTCAACGGCTGGAAAAAATCGGTCATCGATTCCCCCCCGAAGTATACCAGGCCGCCCTGGGTAAAATGGGATAAATACCCCTTCCTCGAACCATACGTAGATTTTACCAGCACTTTCATTCTGGAACGCCCCGACCATGATTACCTGCGGGATGCCAGGCCGTATCCCGGGTGAAATACACCGTAAAATGCATTTGGATGAAATTGAAAATTTGCTGAAAAAGAACCGCGATAACTAATCTTAGCCCCATTCAATAATGTTATTGTTGCAACGCTTATTCTAATCTATTTAACAGTCATAGTACTAAATGTCACAACGGGCAACCTTTCTTTTTAGCTGTGAATATGTAATAATACTGTCAAACCGATGTCAATCAAGGATATTCATCATGCAGGTCGAAGAAAACCTCTATGCGCTTCTGGGCATCACGCCCAATGCCACCGAAAAAGAGATCAACGCAGCTTATAGAAAAATGGCTTTTATTTTCCATCCTGACCGGAACATGGGAAATCCTGAATCTAATCAGATGATGCGAGAATTAAACGAGGCTTATTCTATTCTTTCCAACCCGGCAAGACGGAAAGAATACGACCTGCCGTTGGGATATCACGCGGTCTCCGCAAAATTCAAAGCCGGCTTTAAAGTGAAAATCAACGCGCATTCCAGCTCACCGTACCGCAACCATACCGGGGTGGTAGATCAAGAACCTGTAAAAGATACATTCCGCTTCTGGTACATGGTGCGGTTCGAATCAAAAGATTTCTCGACAATCAACCGTTTCGCCGAAGAAGAACTCACTAAAATAGATTAATCGGCATATCGGAAAAAAGGCGTCTGGAACAACAATCCGGCGCCTTTTTAATCATTCAACATAGGATATTCCGTTGCGTAAAGAAGATTCACTTTACAACCTGACACTGCGGGCAATTTATTCGTGCTGATGTAAAAATATTAGTAATCGGGAGTCAAATCGATGAAACTGGCAGAGCTGAAGAAAAAATTACAGGGCGTCGTCGTTGTAAATACGACGCCCTTCAACCGGGACGGCAGCCTGGATCTGGATGGTCTTCGGGCTAATTTGCGCTGGCTGCTCAAACGAACCGAAGGAAAAGATTTCATCTTCAACCCTCTGGGCAGCACGGGGGAATTTTATGCCATGTCCGATGACGAATGCAAAGCCGTGATAAAGACAACAGTTGAAGAAGTAAACGGCAAATTGCCCGTCTTCGCCGGTGCGGGCAGGCCCGGCACGATGGAAACAGTTAAAATGTGTAAATATGCCGAATCCGTGGGCGCAGACGGTGTGCAGGTGATTCTGCCTTATTACTTTACGGCTACCGAAGAAGGCGCATACCTGCATTATAAAACCATCGCGGAAAGCCTCAAAATTGCCGTGATGGTTTATAATAACCCCGGGCCGTCCGGCTCCTGGATCAGACCGGAACTGATGGCGAAAATTGCCAAAATACCAAATATCATCGCCTGCAAGGAAAATACGCCGAATCTGACCCAATATGTTCAAATGCAAAAAGCGGTTGACCCCAAAGATATGGCCTTTTTCTGCGGGCTCGGGGAACAAATGTATACCTGGGGAGCAAAATACGGGTATGCGGGAGTAGTAAGTTCCAATGCAAATTTAATGCCGGAGTGGACTTATTCTCTATACCTGGCCGCTAAAGCGAATGACTTTGCGAAAATGGATGCCTTGATGAAAAAGATGGCTCCCTTCAACGATTTCTTTAACCGGCTGACGACGACCAGGGCTCACATCGGGGTTTATAATAACCCGGCGCTGATGTACCTGCCCACCGTGAAAGCAGCGATGGATATCATCGGGCTTAAAGGCGGCGAACTGAGACTACCGATTACCGGACTGACAAATGCCGAAAAGACCGAATTGGCCGGTATTTTAAAGACACTGAAAATCAGCGGCTAAATCGAGGATATTGTCCTACCGCTACACTTTTTAGGATTTTAGTCGCGGCTGTTTTTTCTTGAGCATCGTGCCGCCCAAATCATAGGGCATCGCCTCATTAATGAGCACCGGCAGCATTTGTCCGGCAAGGATTTCTCCTTTTACCAGGACCAGCCCGTCAATTTCCGGCGCATCGCGGTAACTGCGCCCGATTGAGACGCCCTGCCCGTAACCCTCGAACAGCACATTCAGTTTGCGGCCGATAAAAGTTTTGTTTATTTCCAGGGAGATTTTTTGCTGTTTTTCCATCAGGCGGTTGAAACGTTCTTTTTTAATTTCCGCCGGCACGGTATCGCCCAACGGTTCGCAGGGGGTGCCTGATTCAAAAGAAAATTCGAAAGCCCCGACTCTATCGAAACGCAATTCTTCGATAAAATCGAGTAAAGTCTGAAACTCTGCTTCGGTCTCGCCGGGATAACCGACAATGAAAGTGGTCCGCAGCGCCAGATCGGGGATGGCCTTACGCATTTTTTCTACCGTCTTGTTTACCCAACTGACATTTGTCGGGCGCTGCATCCGCCGTAAAACCGCAGGATGGGCGTGCTGCAGGGGCATATCGAGATAATGCACCACTTGTTTTTCAGTAGCCATAACCTCAATTAACTCATCGGTCACGAAGCCGGGATAAGCATACATCACCCGTATCCAATCAATGTGCGGGGCCGCCGCAGTCAATTGTTTCAACAGTTTGGCCAGCCCGTTTTTCAATCCTAAATCATAACCGTAGTCAGTGGTATCCTGGGCAATGAGGACAATCTCGCGGATGCCCTTATCTTGCAAAATTCGAGCTTCGGCTAAAATAGATTCCGACGGGCGGCTGACAGTCGTACCCTTAATCAAAGGAATGGCGCAAAAAGCGCAGGGGCGGCGGCATCCATCGGCGATTTTAAGATAAGCGCTGGCCCCCTGTATCGAGACACGTAACGCGCCTTGCTCGTCACTGCCGACAGCGGCGGCATCCGGTAACTGATAACGCGGGTTTGGCGGATTGACCCGCTGTAAATTCGCTACAACGCCTGTAATGTCCATCCAGCGCCTTGTCCCGAGGATACCGTCGATACCTGGAATATCCCGGGGTATTTCCTCGCCGTAACGCTGCGTCAGGCAGCCGGCGGCGATTAATATCTGGCCGCTTTTCTTTTTTGCCGCCAGTTCCGCCAGCAGGTTGCAGGATTCTTCTTTGGCTGTAGCGATAAAACCGCAGGTATTTACGATTAAAATGCCGGCTTCATCCGGATTGGTAGTACTTTTATAGCCGGATTTTGTAAGCAGCTGTGCCATCGAATCGGAGTCGACAGTATTTTTGGCGCAGCCGAGGGAAACAATATGAAAAGTTTTATTATTTATCGTCATGGAACTGCTTCACGTTATTCTCTATCTCTACTATAACGGACGGCAGCGCGTCTGTCGACAAATAAAAGCGCAACAAAGAAAGACCCGTATTTTTCAGGCGGTCACGTTTCGAATTTTGTATTTGTAAATTATTATTGCTTGGATTTTGGTTTTTGGAATTTAGATTTTATATATTTTCTTACAGATTATTTCGTCGTTTACTTTGCCAGCTGCACGTAGCGTCTCACCGAAAGCGGAATAAATACCAGCATCAAGCCGGCATCCCAGACCAGGATTTGCCATAAATATTTCGTCAGGCTGGCACCGCCCGCCGCCGGATTCGAGCCCAGGAATAACGCTCTGATCACTCCGGCCATCGAAGTTACCGGATTAACATTGGCAAAGTACTGCAGCCAGTGCGGCATCGTGGCTATGGGGACATATAAAGAGCTGGCAAAAACCAGGGGAAAGACCCAAACAAAGCCCGCAACCTGTGCAGTTCCCTGATTCTTCACCGATATCCCGATAAAAACACCGATCCATGTCAGTGCCACCCCGAAAAGAATCACCAGTAAAACCGCCACGATTGCCGGTACCAGGCCATTTCCAAACCTGAATCCGGCTGCCAGACCGACTCCAATCATCAGCAATATCAATACCGCATAGCGGATGCCGTCGGCAATCACCCTGCCCGTCAGAAAAGCCGGCCGTGCCATCGGCAGTGAACGGAAACGGTCAATTAAGCCTTTGGACAAATCTTCGGCAATACCGACACTGGTTTGTGTCGAACCGAACACGACAGTCTGTGCCAGGAATCCGGGCAGGAAATACTGGATATAAGGTATGCCGCCTTTTTGAATCGCTCCGCCGAAAACATAATTGAATAACAGCAGCAGCACCACGTTCAGCATGGCGTTGAAAACCAGCAATTGCGGCAGACGAATGTATCTGGTAACATTGCGCCTGGTCATCACCATGATATCGGAGATCGCTGCAGACATTTTTTCCATGGGATTTCTTCTCACTTACTTCGTTTTTTTCGCATCGGCAGCAGTACCATTCTCAGCCGAGTGGCCGGTAATTGCCAGAAAGACATCGTCCAGAGTAGGCTGAGTTAATGCCAATTCCGCTAGTTGGATGCCCTCCGCATCCAGACGCCGTACCACATCGGATAAAATGGCGGTGCCGCTGTCCGCCGGTAAGCTGATATCGCCTGTTCCCGCGTTACTGTTCATCTGGTCTTTGCCGAGTTCCCGCAGCAAATCTAATGCCTGTTTGGTTTGATTCGGGTCCGCCAGTTTCAATTTGACGCGCGTTTCTCCGCCGCAGCATCCCTTCAACTCTGCAGGTGTGCCGACCCGGATAATGTGACCGTTGTCCATGATAGCGATTTTATCTGCCAGACGGTCAGCTTCTTCCAGATACTGGGTCGTTAAGAATACAGTATGGCAATCCTTGGTCAGTTTGCCAATAACTTCCCACAACCCGAAACGGCTGCGCGGGTCCAGGCCGGTGGTGGGTTCATCCAGAAAGAGGATTTTTGGTTCAGCCACGAGTGTGGCCGCTAAATCCAGGCGGCGCCGCATACCGCCGGAATAA
>Ga0182027_10014970_pt1 | contig 10703 bp, 10 predicted proteins | sample 712E1DmetaG_FD_121300 | JGI IMG/M metagenome (GOLD analysis project Ga0182027, IMG submission 121300) | Permafrost microbial communities from Stordalen Mire, Sweden - 712E1D metaG (Illumina Assembly) | ecosystem: Environmental > Terrestrial > Soil > Wetlands > Permafrost | place: Sweden...
GGATGATGTTGGCGACGACCGAGACTACCCCCCGGGCGCCGACCGACATCAGCGGCAGCGTCAGGCTGTCGTCGCCGCTGAGGACCGTCAGGTCGGTCGCGCTGATGATCTGCGACGCCTGATCGAGCGAGCCGGTCGATTCCTTCACCATCGTGATGTTCGGCAAGTCGGCCATCCGGGCGATCGTGTCGGGCTCGATGTTCTTGCCGGTCCGGCCGGGGATGTTGTAGACGCAGATCGGAATCTCGACCGCATGGGCCAACGCCTTGAAGTGCTGAAAAAAGCCTTCCTGCGTGGGCTTGTTGTAATAAGGGGCAACGATCAACGCGGCGTCGGCCTTGGCCTTGGCGGCCCAGCGGGTCAGCCGCAGGGCCTCCTCGGTGCTGTTCGAGCCGGTGCCGGCCATCACCTTGATCCGGCCGGCGGCGGCCTCGACCACGGCGGAAATCACCCGCTCGTGTTCCGCGTAGGAAAGCGTGGGACATTCGCCGGTCGTTCCAACCGGACAGACGCACGTTGTGCCCGCGGCAATCTGGAACTCGACGTGTCGCTGCAACGCTTCGACGTCCACTTGGCCGTCGCGGAACGGGGTAATCATGGCCACCGACAGGCCGGCAAAATCTTCGCTGCGTGTTGGCATAGGGGTAGGGTTCAGAGTTCAGGGTTCAGGGTTCAGAAACGATACCGCTTGCGGTTTCGCACGGCCTTACCCACCAGCCACCAATCGTTTCATTTCCCGCACGGCCTCTTCAAGTCCGACCATGATGGCGCGGGCGACGATGCTGTGGCCGATGTTCAACTCGTGCATTCCCTCGATCGCGGCGATTGGTCCAACGTTCCGATAGGTCAAACCGTGGCCGGCGTGCAACGTCAGGCCGGCTTGACGGACCAGGGCGCTAACCTTTCGGACGTTGTCGAGATCCTTTTCCCTCGCCGCTCCCGGCGCGGCCCGGGCGTATTGGCCGGTGTGCAACTCGACGGCATCGACGGCCAACCGGGCAGCCTCTTCGATCTGCCGAGGATCGGGGTCGAGAAACAGACTGATCGAGATGCCTGCCTGATGAAGCCGGTCCACGGTTCGGGCGACCCGGTCGCGATTGCCGCAAATGTCGAGCCCGCCCTCGGTGGTGACTTCCTCCCTCTTTTCGGGCACAAGGGTGGCCTGATCGGGCTTCGCGTCGCACGCGATTTCGAGGATTTCGGGCTCGCAAGCCATCTCCAGGTTCAGCTTGACCGTGACGGTCTGCCGAAGGATTCGCAGGTCGCGTTCGGAGATGTGGCGACGGTCCTCGCGGAGGTGGAGCGTGATGCCGTCGGCGCCGCCCAGTTCGGCCAGGGCGGCCGCCCAGACGGGATCCGGCTCGTTGGTTCGCCGCGCCTGCCGGACGGTGGCCACGTGATCGATATTGACGCCAAGTTGGGGCATGACGGGGATTATAGCAGACAAAACGCCGTGCGATAAGGGCTGTCGGCCTTTTGGAGTGCGGCGATTCATCGCCGCGTTCGGTGAGACGGCTGAAACTGCCGTGCAACGCTGCCACACATGGAAAAAAGCGGCGATGAATCGCCGCACTCCAAAAGATGACGTCCCCCCTTGCCCCGCACACAGATGTAGTCACAATAACCGGGGGCCAACGGCTCCCGGCTATTGGGATTACGAACGTCGTTACGGCAAAACAAAAAGGAGACTCGCATGAATCTCGACGAACCTCGGTATGCTCGGTTTGCGTTGGTGCGGGAGATGCTCGACACGGTGGGCGTGGCACGGGGCTTCGACCCCGACCAAACCGCCGAAGTGGCCGAGGAAATCAAGGCCGCCGGACGGCTGATGCTCACCGGCGAGGGCTCCAGCCGCATCTTTCCCGCGAAGAATGCCATCCGCAAAACTCAGACCTGGGGCCTGAATCTCGGCATCGCCACCGAAGGCTCCCGGCAGGCCGCCCAGTATGACCTCGCCAATTTCTCCGTGTTCCTTGCCTCGAACTCCGGCCGGACGAAGGAAGTTGTGTTGTTGGCCAAGAAGCTGGCCGCCGAGGGCAATCCGCGCCGCTACGCGCTGACCGCCAATGAAGGCACGCTCCTGGCTCAAGAGGTGACGAAGACCTGGGTGCTCAAGTGCGGTTGGGAGCAAGCCTGCGCCGCCACCAAAAGCGTCGTCGAACAATCGCTCTTCTACCAGTCGCTGATCGGCCACGTTGCCGGGCACAACATGCGGCAAAGCCTGGCCGGCCTCGACAAGAAGATCGCCCAAGTGCTCGCCATGCCGATCGACAACAAGGTCATCGAGTGCGCCTGCGAAGCTCCAACCATCTACTTTGCCGGCTACAACGACGGCGTCGCCGAGGAGTTGACACTCAAGACGAACGAAATCACGCGCAAGAAATCCGACTACCTCGAAGGCAGCTACGCCGTGCATGGCATCGAGGAAGTGATGGACGGAAAGGACGTCGTCTTCGTCGTGGACCCGATCGAAGGGGAGATCGAGAAGTTCCAGGAAGTGCTTATCAAAGGGGTCGGACTCACGGTGGTGGCGATCGCCGACCGCCAGACGCCTTTCCCCACGATCCGCGTTCCCGCCGCCGGCGAATTGACGCCGTACTTGTATCTTTGCGCGGGCTGGAACTTGCTGGTGGAGATCGGATTGCGGATGAAGATCGATCTCGACAAGCCGCAACGAGCCCGCAAAGTCGGCAACGAGTATCTTGCCGGCTGATGCAAGCCGCTTGCGGCTTCGCAATGAACCGACAAAACGACAGGCATTGCCGCGAATTCCCACAATTGGTAGACTATTTGCCATCATGACACCGATGGAAATGCAACGTCTGAAGCGGCAGTACGCCGGGAAGCGGGTGACGGTCGACGCGCGCCGGCCCGAGTTGACGCGCTTCGCCGGCATGGCCGGTCGAGTCGTGGCCGTCAATTTCAACGGCCAGGCCCTCGTCGAATTCGACGGGCCAAACCCCAGCCGGTACGACATCGCTCCCGAGTTTCTTAAACTGGAGCCCTCGCCATGAGCACGGATGACACCGACAAGAACGCCCAGAAGCAGGCCCAACAGAAGCCGCGAGGCTGGTTTCGCCGAAATTGGCGTCGGTTCGTGTTGCTGCTGCTGGCGATTGTCGTGGTGGGCGGCGGCGCGCTCTATTGGAACTTCTTCCTCCGCGTGTACAACCTGGAAGTCTGCCAGAAGGCGATGCAAACCATCGCGGCCGACAAGGGCATGCAGGAAACGCTTGGCCAGCCGATCAAGAACGTCTTCTGGCCATCGCAGGAGACAGTGCCAAACGCCCGGATCGAGGAAGACGAAATCGACGTGATTTGGAACATCGAGGGTCCGAAGAAGCAGGCCAGGGCACATCTGCTTGCCAAGCGAAGGCAAGGCAGGTGGGATACCGTCATTCTGGAGGTAACGCCGGCTGGCGGCAAGAGGGTCTCGATTCACGAAGCGGACAACGGCGAAGACGCCCCTCCTCCTTGGCAGGGCGCAAATCCCGAACCGCCGAAGCCCCAGGGGAAGAAGCCCGAAACGAAGGGCTCCGACATCAACATCGATCTCCCAATTCCGCCCGCCGACGCGCCGGCAGAGACGAAGTAGAGAGAGTAGGGTGGGACAAGCGGAGCGTGGTCCCACCATGCTCTTTCGCGGTTCCTGGTGGGACCGCGCTCCGCTTGTCCCACTCTACTTTACTTCCAGCATCCGCTCGATCGCCTTGAGCGCCCACCGGGCGGTTTCCGGCTCGACCTCGATCACATTCACCGGCGTTTCGGCAGCGAGGTTCTCCAGCGCCCAGCAAAGATGCGGGAGATTGATGCGAAACATCGTTGAACACAGACATTCCACCGGCGACAGCAGATAAATCTCTTGCTCGGGATGCTCGTGCTTGAGCCGATTGACCAGGTTTGGCTCCGTGCCGATGGCCCAGCGCGTGCCGGGCGGGGCCGCTTCGATCTCGCGGATGATCTTGCTCGTCGAGCCCGCCGCGTCGGCCAGATCGACCACCTCCATCATGCACTCCGGGTGTACGATAATCTTGATGCCGGGATGTTTCGCCCGGAGTTGCCTGACGTGTTGCGGCAAAAACATCTGGTGAACGCTGCAACAGCCGTTCCACAGGATCACGCGGCTTGCGCGGATGTCGTCGGGCGTGTTCCCGCCGAGCGGTTCGGGCGGATCCCACAGCGGCATTTGTTCCAGGGGAATGCCCATCGCACGGGCGGTGTTTCGGCCCAAGTGCTGATCGGGGAAGAACAACACGCGGCTGCGTCGGGCGAACGCCCAATCGAGCGCGGCCCTCGCGTTCGACGACGTGCAGACGATCCCGCCGTGCCGGCCGCAAAACGCCTTCAGGTTCGCCGCCGAGTTCACGTACGTGATCGGCATCAGGTCGTTCGTGTCGATCACTTCGCCGAGTTGGCGCCAGCAGTTTTCGACCTGGGCAATGTCGGCCAGGTCGGCCAGGGAGCAGCCGGCGGCCAGGTCGGGCAGAATCACCGGCACGCGCCGCCCGCCGCGCTCGGCAAGCCGCTTGGGCCGATTGGCCAGGATGTCGGCCGTTTCGGCCATGAAGTGGACGCCGCAGAAGGCGATGGCCCGGCACTCTTCGTGCTTGGCGGCCATTTCGGCCAGCTTGTAGCTGTCGCCGCGGAGGTCGGCCAGGGCAATCACGGCGTCCTGCTGATAATGATGGCCAAGAATCAACAGCCGCGGGCCCATTTCGCGACGCACCCGTTGGATGCGCGCGATGAGCTCGTCGTTTTTCAGCGATTCGTAGGGCGGCAGATCGAAAGTCGGCATGGCAGGCAGTATGTTCAAATCATTCTACTTCGGCCGGGAATTGTCGGCAACCGGGCAGGTTGCGGCCTTCACCGCGCGGGATTGCAGCGAAAACGCCGGTTAATCCGATTGGAGCGGCCGATAACGCATCGCGGGCGGCGTCTGCGGCCGGTCGAACGAAGTTTTCTCACGCCTTCGCTTGCAGTTAATGCCTACGGCCGTTGTTGCCAGCTATATTTCTGGTGGTCTATGGCCTCACGCGGCGGCCTGTTGCCGCGTAACGTTCAAACCGAAGGCGACGCGAATCATGCCCGTGATTGAAGAAGGGATCGAGCAGCTTCAACAGGAGTTCGCGGATGCGAACATCCCGACCGACGAGCCGGGGTTTTATGAAGATCGCGCGTTCATCCGCCGCGAGCAGAAGGTTCCGCACTATTTGGACAATTACGCCCGATTCGTCCAACAGCAGCCGTATAGCTTGTCGTATCTGGACAATGCGGAACCGATCATCCACGTCATTTCCGAGGAACTGCAGTTGGCGCTGAAGGAAGACGGAAGCCCCGAGGCGTACGCCGAAGCGCCGTTGGTGATGTCGCGCATCCTCGAACGCGAGGGAGTCTGGAACTACGTCGCAAGCGGGTCGCTGACGATGACGTTCCCGGCAGGCTCGGGCTTCGAGCCGTTCTCATTCCCGGCCCTCAACTTGCAGTGCGGCAAGACGATCGACTGTTCGTATCACTGGGTTGTCGCACCGCCGTTTCAGATTATCGACATTGCGATTCAGGCGTGCCGCTATCCGTATCCCTTCAACCATCTGCTGCCGAAGATCGTTTGGGAAACCGGCGGCGAACCGGCGGCCGCTGAACTGAGCGACTTTTTCGGCGCGAACGCCCTGAAGGAAATCGCGCGGGCCGGCATGACGATGGAGGAAGCGCTGGATCAGTATTTCCCAAACTACCGCGAGCGTTTCGCGGCTGACTTTCCACCGCGGGCCATCGCACGCTTGGATACGCAACTGAAGTACGTGCCGACCGGCGTCGTGGTCGCCGAGAGTTCGCTGGAACAGTTCACGGGCTTCAAATCGCGCGGACTCACCGCGGCGCAGATTTACGCCGAGAACATCCGCCCGCGGCTGTCGTAGGTCAATTACCTTCCTACCACTTCAACCCGAAGCGATCGCCGGTTTTGCGGCCGATTCCGCCCAACAACGGGCCGGTCGGCTTGTTGCTCTCTTTCGACTTCGCCGGCGCCGCCTCCGCCGCCTCGTCTTCTTTCTTCTCGGGCTCGGGCGGGGCTGAGAGTTCCTTCATCGAGAGGCTCATCCGCCGCGCCTCGACATCGACCGAGCGAACCATGACCTCGACCTCTTGGCCTTCCTTCACGACGTCGGAACAGCGAAACACGCGCTTGTGCGACAGTTCGGAGATGTGGACCAGTCCTTCGACGCCCGGCTCCAACTCGACGAACGCGCCGAAGTCCATCAGTTTGGTCACTTTTCCGCGGGCGATGGTGTTCGGCGGATACTTCGCGGCGGCCGCGGTCCAAGGGCTTTCCATCAGATCGCGGTACGCCAAGCTGATCTTGCCGGTTGCCGGATCGACCTTTTCGACCCGCACCTTGATCGCCTGACCCTCCTTGAGCACGTCGCTGGGATGCCGGACGCGACCCCAGGCCAATTGGCTGATGTGCAGCAGGCCGTCGACGCCATTGCCGAGTTCGACGAAGGCGCCGAAATCCATGAGCTTCCGCACGACGCCGTCGAATATCTGGCCCGGCTTGAGCGACTCGAGCATCTGTTGGCGGGCCGCTTCTTGTTCGCGTTCCAAGACGGCCCGGCGGCTCAACACGAGGTTCCGCCGGTCGGGATTCGCCTCGGTAATGACGCACGTGAACCGCTGATCGACGAATTGGGCGAGATCCTCGACGCGATGCAGAGCGATCTGGCTGACGGGAATGAAGCCGCGAATGTGGTTGACTTCGCATTCCAGCCCGCCGGTGTTGTGGCCGGTCACGCGAACGTCGACCAGCATCCCTTCGGCCAGGTCGGACCAGTCGTCTACCTGCACGGCCTTGTTGGGCATCGAAAGCTCGTAGAGGCCGTCTTCGGCATTGAGCCGCTGCACGACGACCTGAACCTGGGCGCCGACCTGCGGCGGCACGTCGAACAGCCGCAGCGAGATGATGCCCTGCTCGCGCCCGCCGAATTCGACGAACACGTCGTCGCGGCGAATGGCGGCCACCCGGCCGCTCTGCAACGAGTCGGGCTCGAAGGCCGCTTGGCCGGTCTTCTCACCAAGTCCGAGTAGATCGTCCATCGAGTCGCTGCCCATGGCCCGGTCCAATTCGTCCTCCAACTCGGGCGAGAGCTTGTCGCGGACGCTCGGCCGCGGCGGCGGCGATTCGGGCTTGCCGAGCGCGGCCGCAAGCTGCAGAACCAGTTCAGAGGCGATCGGCCGCTGAGGAGGAGGTGATTGGGATCTGGAGATTGGGAATTTGGGCGCGGTGATTTCGACTTTTGGCTCTTGGATTTCGGATTCACCGCTGACCTGACTGGGCACTGAAGTGGCGGCCGCGCTGGGCACTGAAGTGCCCAGCCCTTTGCCCTTGCTTGGCTTTTCCGTCTGCTTGTCGTCGATAGGCGCCCAATCACGGCGCTGCCGAGCGCGATAAGCCGCCGGGTCGCGCTGCGAGCCGATCAGAATCTGCCGCCGGGGCCCCTCCGTATCGGAATCCTCCTGAGCATCAGGAGGCGCCGCGGCAGCATCGGCCGACGGCGAAGTGGTGACGGATTGGTTTTCGACCGCGCCTTCCAGGGCTTCGATCGGACTGGCTTGGTTGCTCGGATCAGTGAATGTCAACGCGTGTCCCCTCGATACGCACATTACCAGACGTTAGTGGAATTGGTGACTCTTCTGCATTCTAGCAAATAATTCGCGGCGGTTCCAAGGGCCAGCCAGCAAGTTGAAACATGAGAGCCAAGTAGGTTATGCTTCAGCATAACACCGTGCTGCTGGCCGGTTCGTTATGCTGAAGCATAACCTACTGCTACGAAATAGGTTACAGCGATACAGGTTGTGCTTTAGCATAACGCCGAGTTGCTGGCCGGTTCGTTATGCTGAAGCATAACCTACGGTTACGATTCTCCCCTTTCTAATCCGAGCCGGCAAGGGCTTTTGCCCGATCTGCTAGCAGTTGGCCGACTTGACGACATTCGCCGAGCGTCTCCTGCGTGGGCCGGTAGCGCGCCCGGAGCGGCTCGCGGAGAACCTCCCAATCGAGCCGTCGCAGGGCCTGATCGACGGCCTCCGGCCCGCCGAGTCCCCAGCCGTAAGAGCCGAAGGCCACCGCCGCCTTGTTCATCGGCCGAAGTCCTTCCAGGTAGCAGAGCGTGGCGGCGGCCATCGGCATCATTCCTCGATTGAGCGTCGAGGATCCGAAGGCCACGGCCGCCGCGTCGAGCACTTCGGTGGCGATATGCGTCAGATTCGATTGGCGGATCGAGATCAGCGACGCATGAACGTCCGGCTGCATGGCTCCGTCGAGAATCGCCCGGGCCATCGCCGCGGTGCTCTCCCACATGCTGTCGTAGATCACCAGCACCTTTGGCTGCGGCCGATGGCTGGCCCAATTGCGGTAGGCCGTCACAATCATCGCCCCCAAATTCCTCCGCCAGATCAATCCGTGGCTCGGCGCGATCATGGTGATCGGAAGGGCGGCGAGCCGATCCAGGGTTTGCAGCACCGCCTTGCCGTATGGCATAACGATGTTCGCGTAATACGTCTTGGCCTCTTGCATCACGATGTCCGGATCGACTTCGTCCTCGAACCGTTCGCTCGTGGCATAGTGCTGGCCGAAGGCGTCCATCGAGAACAGCAGCTTCTCTTCCGGCACGTAGGTCGCCATCGACTCGGGCCAGTGGACCATCGGCGTTTCGAGGAACCGGAGCGTCCGCCGGCCGAGCGAAATCTCCTCGCCGTTGGCCACAATCCGCATCTTCCACGCCGATGTATCGAAATGATCGCCGAGCGCGGCGGCGCATTTTTTGTCGCACACCAGCGTGGCCTGCGGCATGGCCTCGAGCACTTGCAGCAGCCCGCCCGAGTGATCCAACTCGGCATGGTTGCAGACGATGTAATCGACCCGCGACAGATCGCAGAGGGCTGCAACATTCTGCAAAAGCAGATCGGCGAACGGGGCCTTCACAGTGTCGATCAGGGCGGTTTTCTCATCGCGCACGAGGTAGGCGTTATAGGTCGCCCCGCGATCGGTTTCGTAGCTATGGAAATCGCGGATGTTCCAATCGATCGCGCCGACCCAGTCGATGTTGTCGTAGAGTGTGGTGTTCATGGCATGGCATGTTCCTTTTGCGGGAGAAACTTCGCAGCGCAGGAGAAGCCAAGCACCGCCAGCAAGAGAATTGCCCAAAATGCCGAAACCCATCCGCCACTCATGGCATCGTGACACTTCTCGTTCAAGTCGGGCACGGTGATCTGCATGGTCGGCAACAACCAATCGAGCGCTACCCCCGCGCCCACGGCACTGACGGCGATCGTCAACAGGTAGAGAAAGACGGTGCGCGGGCCCAGCAGCTTCCACACGGTTGTGATCGTGGCGCCGTTCGACGCGGGACCGGCGATCAGAAACGCCAACGCCGCGCCGGGCGACGCGCCCAAGTGGATCAGTCCGGCCGCAATCGGCACGGACGCCGACGCGCAAACGTAAATCGGAATGCCCAGGGCCATCATCAGCACGATCGAAAGAACGCCGTGGCCGAGATAGGGCTTCCATTGATCGGGCGAGGCCACCGCGCCGATGGCCCCGGCGAACACCACGCCGATCAACAGCGGCACGCCGATGTCGCGGGGCAGCGTGACGAAGCCGTACTCCAATGCCCTCCACACCACGTTGCGTTTCGAGTCCTCACGCGAGCAGCAGCTTTCGTGGCACTCGGGCGGCTGATCTGCAGCAGGGCCGCCGTTGCGGTTTGATCGGGCGAAGAGCATGACCAGCAGCCCGCCCAGCAGACCGGTGGCCAACGCAACGATCGGACGATAGACGGCGAACGCCGCTCCCAGCAGGGCGTAGGTGACGGCGATGCTATCGACGCCCGTTTGCGGCGTGGAAAGAAGGAACGAGGTGGTGGCGGCGCGGCTGGCACCGTGCCGGCGGAACGAAGCCGCCACAGGAATCACTCCGCACGAACACAACGGCAACGGCACGCCGAACAGCGCCGCCTTGACGACCGGCCCGAAGCCTCGGCCGCCGAGGTGGCGTTCGATGAACTCCGGCGAAATGCAAATCGAGAGAATGCCCGCCATCAGAAAGCCGAACAGCAGATAGGGCGCCATCTCGCCCAGCACGGCCCAGCTTTCCCACGCAATTCTGACGGCGATGTCAATCATACTCAGAGATTACGTTCTGGTTCCCACGCTCTGCGTGGGAACCCGCTTTTCCGACGCTCCGCGTCACATCGGACGACGCGGAGCGTCGCGGCCGGTGCGTTCCCACGCGGAGCATGGGAACGAGGGGATCATACTCAAGGATGATCGAAGACCATCCGTTTTACCTCCACGCCCTGGATCGCCGAGAGCCGATTTGCAAAGGCGTCGGCGCGGGCTCGGTCGCCCAGGAACTCGACCAGCAGCAACCCGTTGGGCGAACAGAAGCCCTCATGGACGTCGTGCAGGCCGAGCCTGATTTTGATGTTCTCGCCATATTCGGTCAGCACGGCTTGCACGTTGGCAGCGTGCTGCCCGCGCTCGGTGACGTGAATGCCAAAAATGACGTGTGGCATTGCGGATGCCATAAGAACTCTCCCTGTAATTATACCGTGTTACTTGTCATGCTTTGCCAAGTACGATGCCACGCCCTCGGCGGTCGGCTTCATCGCTTCCTCGCCCTGGTGCCAGTTGGCGGGACAAACGTCGCC
>Ga0182027_10014972_pt1 | contig 10702 bp, 9 predicted proteins | sample 712E1DmetaG_FD_121300 | JGI IMG/M metagenome (GOLD analysis project Ga0182027, IMG submission 121300) | Permafrost microbial communities from Stordalen Mire, Sweden - 712E1D metaG (Illumina Assembly) | ecosystem: Environmental > Terrestrial > Soil > Wetlands > Permafrost | place: Sweden...
AGACGCCGCACTTTCTTTCAGCATCTGGAAGCTTTGCTCTGCTACATTTTCTTCGATAGCTGGGACGATGTCTTTCAGTTCATGTTCCATGGATTGGAACTGGATACCGGATGATTGCCCTCTCGGCTCCTGTCCTTTTTCCCATACCGGGCTCCGTCCCTTCCAAGGCGGCAGCCCTGATTGTGATTCAGCTAGCGCCCAGCCTCGGCTGTTTCTCTGGCGCTGCCTGATTTTCGCACCCGCTTGCTATTGGGTCTGGCTTGCTCTCCATTCACATCGCATCTACCCTATTTCGTCATATTGAGAATTGCTGCACGGTCGGTCTCTTGGTGGGTGGGGTACTGTATAATCATCTATGCTACCAAAATCTTAGATTTCGTGTCAGGTAAATTTAGCTTCCACAAAGTCTGGCATATCTTCGTACTGCTCGGCACCATCGCACATTTCATCGCCATCATGACATTGCTCGTTTTGCCTGCTGCTGCCTGATCTATTCCTGATAAATAAACAGACCTTCTCGCATATCCCCTTGCAAGAAGGTCTTTTTCCTTTATACTTTTCTTGTTTCTTAATCCTTGTCGCTACTATTCCACTCCACCTTCCACCTTCTTCCTAATTACCTAATCATCTGTGTCAACATAAGGATTTAGGATCTTAACAACCGAACCAGCTGTATACAAAAAAGGATTCTTCCGGCAAAATATGGTTGCTGAAGCCTATTTGTCATGAGGAATCCCAACTATGGGTATAACTCAATTCGCTCCACATCATTCTGTCCGTTCTCCAAGACGTCGGTTTTGTGGACAGATCGCCAATTCATTCGACCAACCGGCCAGCCGTATCGAGCTGAGTTTACGCCAAGATCTTCTGCAGGAAATCATACCGAATGCTCTCTTGGAAAAGGTGGCTACTCAGTCACAGGCTTAGGACCAGCGGAAACGCAAGCTCACTTGCGTCATTTTCTTCTGGCTGATGATCCTGGTAGTGGGTCCAGGTGGGCCGGTGAACTTGTCGCAAATGACCAATCATCTCTTGGTGGCGTGCACCCTGGCCGGGACCTCCATCACCGCAGTGGAATTCTCCTGCCAAGCCGTGAGCGAGAACTTGAAATCGCGACCCTAGCAGTTTTTCGAAAAAGTTTTGAACCACCTGCTGACTGCTTACACCGCTTTAGCTGGGACGCAAACACCGGCCTTAGATCTGGAAATGATCCAATCCTTACGACTGATTGACAGCAGCCCGTTGCACGTCGCCGACCGCTTGATCCAGGCTTTTCCCGGACATCACACCGGGCACAAGCAGGAGCGGGCTGCCCTCAAACTGTATGCCGCCTTTCGCTTCTTTCGCAGTATTCCGGAAGCCTGGCGCTCACTGCCGAGAATTTCAACGACAAGGCCGTGGACTTCCTGCTCCCCAAAGATCAGAAAGCCTTGTACGTTTTCGACCTGGGATACTGGAAGTATGCCCTCTTGGAAGAGATCATCCAGCGCATGCAGCATTTCATCTGTCGTCTGCAAGAAAAATGGAATCCACTCATCCAGGAAGTCTACCAGGGAGACCCGGCCTGGATCGGAAAGCGTTTTTTCGAAGTGTGTTTGGACGGGTTCACTCAACTCGATGTGCGGGGTGAATGTTTCAAGCACCGGGCCTTCCAATCCCAAAATGAAACATGACGTGCGTCTCGTGGGCGAAGTCGTCGAATGTTGCTGGCGTTTTTACCTGACCAGCATCTTGGATCACCAGCTCTATCCGGTGAGCCTGATCGCTCAGATTTATGCCCTGCGCTGGCAGATCGAGCTTTTCTTCCGGGACCTGAAATGTGTACTGCGCATGCAAAACCTGATCGCTCTGTCCGAAAACGGTGTGCGCATTCAGATCTACGCCGCCTTGATCTATTATGTGCTCACGCATATCTTGATGCTCAAGGCTGCCACACAAACCCAGACCCCTCTCGAAGAGATGTCTGTTCCAAAGTGCTTGCAAGTGGCTCATGCAGACAGCTGATTTGGTTGTGAAAGATCATGAACCCGATTGGAAGGAGTTTGAACAGTGTCTGATCTCTGTCATCCAAGTGATACGTTGCCGGGCTTGGCGCAAGTCTCCTTCCCGTTTATCCCAGGCAACTAGCCGGGTGTTGGCCTCGCCTGTTGCTCTTCGTGCCTAATTTGACACAGATGATTACCTGATCACCTTAATATTTTTCAAACTGGTTAATCCTTCCTCAGGTAGAGCATTCCAAAAAGTCATTTCAGAATGGCTCTTTTTTAATACCAATTTACGTCAGCAAACAATGGACATTATCTTATTCTTCCGGTACTATTAATATGATAAATAAGGTCGGATTACGATTTATGTGAATTTGCCAGAGGAGTTCGCATTTTGAGTCTGTGCAGTCGCGTAGCATACCCAAAAGGGTACGGAGCCCAACACACTAAAAATGCGGTACTTCAATAATTTTAGGATAGGCATTAACCTAAAGAAGGACCTTATGATGAAAACGTTACGTATTTTATCCATCCTCATAATTACCCTGACCTTGACCCTGTCGCAGTTGAACGCGCCACAGGCCGCGCAAGCTGCCGCGGCAGCTTGTACCTCCAGCGGTCCATCCTCGGGAAAGTACAAGGTGAAAGTCTGTATCACCAGTCCGGCCAATAACGCCACCCTGAAAGGCAATGCCTCAGTGACTGCTACGGCGACAGTCACCGTTTCCAGCGGCAGCAACCCGGGTGTACAGGAGATGCTCTTTTACCTGGGCAGTAACTATTTGCTGACGGATTATTCCAGCGCGTACGCTTTCACCCTGCCGACTGCCAAATGGGCGGATGCCGGTTACACTCTGTATGCCAATGCGCTGATGCGGGACGGCTTTGATACGAAGCAGGCCTCGATTGCGGTGACCTTCAAGAACGGGAACATGACTGCCCCGGTCAACGGTGACCATTTCACGCCGGTTTCAGGCACCAAACCCGCCAGCGGCCAGCCTTTGGTGGTGGCGGCGGCCGGCGATGGCGCAAGCGGCGAAGCCAACTCCACCAACGTGGTCAACACCATCAAATTGCTGAACCCGAACCTGTTCCTGTATCTGGGGGATGTATATGAGAGCGGCGGCATTGCCGAGTTCTATAATTGGTACGGCAATGGCTCTTCCAACTTCTCAGTCCTGAACGCCATCACCGACCCAACCATCGGAAACCACGAATATACTAATGGGATCAACGGAGCCGGCTATTTCGATTACTGGAATAACGTTCCCAACTATTACAGTTTCAATGCGGGCGGCTGGCATTTCATCAGCCTGAACTCTAATGGCTCCGAAATAGGCGTCACGATCAGTTCGGCCCAGTATCAATGGCTGCAGCAGGACCTGGCGGCCAATGCCAATACCTGCACGATCGCCTATTATCATGAACCACTTTTCAACATCGGGCCGGAAGGAGCCGATACTGGCATGTCGAGCATTTGGTCTCTGCTGGCATCTTATGGGGTTAGCATGGTGCTGAATGGGCACGATCATGATTACCAGCGCTGGGTGCCACTGGATGGCAGCGGGCAACCCAATGCCAAGGGCATTACCGAGTTTGTGGCCGGCGGGGGCGGGCATGGCTTGCAAAATTTTACCACCACCGACAGCCGGGTGGCCTATTCGAACGACCTGAACCCAACTGCCTTCGGTGTGTTGTTATTGAAGCTCAGCGCCACAAGAGCCAGTTTCGCTTACCATAATTCGAGTGGTAAAGTGCTCGATTCGGGCACGGTCGCCTGCAATCCGGCCGTTCCTCCGGCAACCACGCCCACCCCAACCAATACGCCCACTTCAACGAAAACGGCCGCTGCAACCAAGACGGCCAGTCCAACCAAGACACCCACCCTAACCAAGACGCCTACTCCAACCAAAACGTTGGTAACAACCAATACCCCCACCCCAACCGCTACAGCCGTAGAAGGAACTTTCACCACCTTTACTCCGGAGGCGGACACCTATGTCAATGCCGGGAGCACTGGCACGAATTACGGCACTGCCACCACTCTCCGCCTGGACAACTCGCCGGATGAGCATGCCTATCTACGCTTCACGGTTTCAGGCTTGAGCGGGACGATCGCACAGGTGCGCTTGCTGCTCTTCTCGAACAACAGCGACAGCTCAGGCATCAGTGCTTTCGGTGTCTCTGACAATACCTGGGGCGAAACGACCACCAATTACAGCAATGCTCCGGCGCTGGACAGCCAGCTGGCCAGCACCGGAGCTTTCGCCAGTGGGGTGTGGGTCAGCCTGGATGTGACTGCTTACGTAACCGGTAACGGCACCTACAGCTTCGGCGTTACCAACCTGAGTTCCACTGCCATCAGCGTGGCTTCACGCGAAACGGGTGCGGATGCATCCCAACTTGTGGTTACAATCAAATAAGTCGAGCCATAACCAACCAATTATGGTTACCCCTTAGCATTCCAGCGCAATGTTGGCTGGCAGAGTATTAATACTTTTTTATAGCAAAAGCGCCACTTATGATGGTTCCACAGCCTCTCAAGATGGTTTTTTATTACCCTTGATTAGCACCTGAGTACTATGGACATGGATTTTTAGGTCTGATATTATATTATTATATATGATAAATTAGATATTAATAATAATATTTTAAACGCATATTGTTTGATTATCTATAGAAGCTTTTTGCCACTCACTTGCACCTTAAAAATCAGGGTCACATTAAAAAACCACAATTTATTGCTTGTCTGCTTTTGATTTTTTTTACATTCGGAATAGCCATCGTGACATGGGAGAAGGGCTTCAGGCAGTCGAGGTTTTTTGCCGTATTTCAACGCGCCCATCCTTATAGAAGCCACTAAGAGTACATGCGCCTCCAGCAGCCCTTACTTGGGTACATATACGGGGCAAATCTGTCTCGGTAGGCTGGCCAGGGGCATAGGCCTGATGCGCAACGCGACCGTCACCGACAGTTTTGGCTTTACCAACCCCACTTCCACTACCATCAACATGGCCTGACGCGAAGCAGGCGCACATTCACCCCGGTTAATTGTCGGATTCAAATATGTATCCATCCTAACATTAAAGAAGGACCGCATTTTGAGTGTGTGCGGTCGCGTAGCAACTTGTTCCCGTAAGGGATACCCGAAACCGCACACACTCAAGATATGAACTCCTCCAGAATTTTCGGATATGTTTTCATTGCGTTAACCCATCAGGTTGAACTTGATGGATGGTCCTTCAATGAGAGAGAGGACAAATTTTATTGAAAAGAGGATGTCATGAAGAAAATTATGTTTCTTTCAGTATTTTGCCTGGTTCTGGCCAGCTGTGCACCGGAGAGTTCGATCGCCGGGCCGGCACAACCGGCCCCCGTTGTGTTTGCGGCCGCAACGGCAACCCAACCGCCGGTGGCAACTCAACCGCCAGTGGCTACGCAAGAGCCTACGATCGTTGCAACTGCCACATCCACGGCTACGCCACAGATCAGCGCGACGGATATTATTCCCAATTTCGATCATATCGTACTGATCCTGCTGGAAAATGAGTATTACCAGGATGTGATCGGAAACGGAGAGTTGCCGCAAATTAATACCCTGGGCCACCAGAACGTTCTCTTGTCCAATTACTCAGCAATAGCCCACCCCAGCTTGCCCAATTACCTCGCATTGGTAAGCGGCAGCACGCAGAATGTAACCAGTGACTGCATGGATTGTTTTTTCGACCAGCCCAATCTGGCAGATGAGATCGAGGCGAGCGGACGCACCTGGAAGTCCTATCAGGAGAGTATGCCTTCGCCCTGTTTCATCGGAGATGCGGGCGCCTATGCCCAATGGACGAACCCATTCATTTATTTCAACTCGATCCGGCTGGACAAGACCCGCTGTGACCGCAGCATCGTACCTTTGTCTCAATTGACCAGCGACCTGGCAGCCAACCAACTGCCCAACTTTTCGTGGATCGCGCCCAATCTATGCGATTCTGGCCACAGCTGCAATGCGGCAAATACTGACAAATGGGTGAGTGCAATGATAGCCAAACTGGAAGCCTCCCCGGCGCTTGGGCAGAACAGCTTGATCGTCATAACATTCGACGAAGGGGTGGAACGTAATACTTCCGGAGTGAATTCCAATACGCGTGGGCAGATTGCGACAGTGCTCATCTCGCCTTTGGCCCGCCAGGGCTTTACCGACGCCAACACCTATTCGCATTACAGCTTGCTGAAGACGATCCTGACTGCCTGGAACCTGCCTGCTCTTGGCAATACGGCCCAGGATTCCATTCAACCAATCGTTGAACCCTGGAATACGCAGCTCGGCCAATAGAAGTTATCCTTAAAGATGGCAGCCTTCGCTTGGCATGCTAAGAACCTATTAAAATAATCATCAGGATTTTGCATTGGAGTGTGTGCGGTGGCATACCACCTGGGTAAACATCCCGCTGTGTGCGCAACCGCATGCACTCTCCCTTCCCTGTAATTTAATAGAACCCGTTCCCTGGCAGGGAACGGGTTCTTGAATTGTTCCTGGTTTATATTGCACTTTTTTTGCTAAAACTGGTTGATCGCATTCGCATTCACTTAGCACGCATCAACGATTTGATTAACCACACATTTCTCTTGTGCATATGCGCCAGCTTGGATTCACCGGGCCCAAAACCGATGGTCAGGATTTCCAGTCTGATCAACGCCCCCGCGTTGGTGCTGAAATCCCAGAAATGTACTTATCGGGGGAATGTCCGAATATTTTTGCATACGCTTCGATTGCCGGCGGTCAGGTGCCTCCTTCATCATCAAGGCGCGCGTGCAGGTTTTGCGCGACTATGGCATTTCGCAAAGCCCGTTCAACAGCTTCCTGACCAGCCAGGGCATCGAAACACTCAGCCTGCGACTCGACCTGCACGTCCATAACGCCCAGGTAGTGGCTGAATGGCTGAAGAAGCACCCCAAGGTCAGCTGGGTCAAATACCCTGGCTTGAAAAGCCATCCCGATTACGAGCGCACCAAGAAATACTTCCCCAAAGGTCCCGGCGCGATCCTGGGCTTCGGCATCAAGGGCGGGGCGGAAGCCAGCAGGCAGTTTATCGAAAGCCTGCAACTCTTCAGCCACCTTGCCAACGTGGGCGATGCAAAGAGCGTGGCCATCCATCCCGCCACTACCACCCACAGCCATTTGAGTAAGCAGGAACAGGTGACTGCGAGTGTCACTCCTGACTTTGTTCGCATTTCCATCGCTATCGAAGATATCGAGGATATCCCGTGGGACTTAGACCAGGCCCTGAAAAATTCCTGATTAAAGATCTTACGCCTGGTTCTTCTGATTGTGCAGGAGCACCAGGCGTAAGGATTAACTGGAACATGGTCTACCATTTTTTACCCCGCCATCAACCTCGGCCTATATTGCAGTGCCTCCGCCACGTGACTTGGCGATATCCTCACACTCCGTGTCAGGTCCGCATCAAACACGCCAGTTTAGCACCCAGTGATGGACTTTGCCTGATAACTTTACGTCATATTCTTGTCGGTCACATTCAGAACGCAGTTACATGCCCGCCTACGCCAGACGCATGTCTATTAAAGACAGGGGTTTCCGTATGATCTGCCGGTCGCCTGGGGGTGCTAAACTACCCGTGTGTTCCTTATCCGCCACTTCGTTCCAAAGGAGATGACGGCGATGAACCGATGCCCATAGGGATACACATCATCAAACGTTCTTTTCGTGCATAACATAGGGGAAAAAGGTAATCTTGAGGGCGGTGATGAATGCGAATTAACGATTGCGCACCTTTTTATTTGCAATCCTGTGAAACTTTACTTTCCGCTAATTTAAGCGCAAGTTTTATGCCGGACTGATTCTGCAGCCCAGCTGAAACTACCGGAATGAACCTCCGGGACCTTCGAACCTTACCAAATGCACAGGTCGTCGTGCTCCCGGGCCGGTCCGCTCTCGGGAGAAACGCTGGTGCAAACCGTATAAAGGTGCCCGGACAGGATCTCGTGCTGCCTGAGGCGCCGGCACTGGTTCCCATAATTGAGCCCCAGCACCTTACACAAATTCTGGATGGGAACGACCAGCTCGCCCTGGTCGGTTTGATAAAGCAGGAAGATCAAGTCATAGAACTCAAAAAGGTACTGTTTGACGATCTTCAACCTTTGATCGCCAGGTGCCTTGTTTGCCATGTTTGTAAACTCCATTCCCGAAATCATTGTTCATTTCTGAGAGATCGGTTTTCGAGAGCACGTTCCAGGTATCCATTCCCGGCCACCCCGTTCTTTTCCTTCCTTTCAAGCGGGATGGCCTCCGGAGTGAAGGCATGCTAGAGCAAGGGGCGCGTCCCCTCGATATGAACTACCGCTTCAACACCGTTATTTGTCATTTGCACCTCCAATAAAGAATATATGTTCTATTATTGCCGTATTATATATCATAATTAATTCTATTATCAAGATTTGCGAAGGCAATCTTTCAAAGAGATACAGGGTTTATATGGGGTAAAGAATGGAGATTTAGTACAAAAAGGGAATTACTTCTGAAGGTGACGGTAGATCGTGCGCGTCGACACGCTGAACTCGCGGGCCAGTTCTTCTGGACGGGCGCCTTCAGCAGCACGGGCTTTGATTTGGATAATTTGGTCTGATGTTAGTTTGAAGTTCCCGCTTGGCCGGCTCTTGAAATCAGCCAGATCATCAGGATGGATAAACCAGTCCCGGCCGAACTTGCGAGCCGGCAGGCGTCCGGAATGGATCAATACATTGATACGGGGCAGGCTGACGCCCAGTCGTTTGCCAGCTTCTTTCGTGGTTAAGTAATCCATAGGTGAAATGACTTTACCACAGCCCTGCAGGCGGGTCAATTTACATATGTTCTATTTTTTCGATGAAGCTGCTTTCCAGCGCCAAGTGCTGAAATTGCATGTTACTTTTCTCAATTGCGGCAAGATGATTGCTCGGGAGTCTGCCATCAGCAGACAATTTCCAGTTTTTAGGTCAAATCCGGGGCCTAGATTTATGCACGCATTCGTTTCTTTTTTATTTTAGTCTCGCAACCTTTCCGCAGTGTCTCAAGCGCATTCGAAGCATCCGGCGAAATTACTGCGGTAATTTGCATATGCGCTTCCAGTCGAGTGTTGGCCTTTGGCACCCATTCACGTTTCCCGTCTGAACAGCGTACGAGTATACAACCAGCCGGAAGCCCGAGGGAACGAATTTCGCGGCCAGCAAAAGGGGCATCCGTTGATATAGTATATTCCACCACCGCGGGCTTTTCCAGAGAGAACTTACCCCCAATCTTTTTCAAATCGCGTTCCAACAAAGCCTCATAAATTGGTAAATCTTTAAGGGCTTCAGCCACTGCGTATGCGCAGAAACAGGCCACCAGCAGTGGCAGCATCAGGGAATAATTTCCCGTCATTTCGACAATGAGCATAATGCCGGTGAGCGGAGCGCGTACAATCGCGGCGAAGTAAGCTGCCATTCCCACGACTGCGAAAACTGCCGGGATAGGCACCATGGCCGGGGCCAGTGTGTGGGCAATTTGTCCAGTTGCCAGGCCAATCAACGCGCCCAGCACCAGCAACGGCGCAAAAATACCGCCTGGGGCGCCACTACCATAACTGCTGGTGGTAAGCAAAAAACGAATTGCAAAGAAAAGTGGGATGGCAGCAAGCAGCATGTCTCCCTTTAAAACTGACTCTGCCAATGAATTTCCGCTTCCGATCATGGGTGGAGAAAACCATCCGACCAGCCCAATAACTCCACCTGTGATGGCTGCCGCCGGAAGCACAAAGCGACTTGGCAGGCGTGCATACAGACGAACGGTCATCAGCAAACCGCGGTTAAAAAGTACGCCCAATAATCCCGCCATTATTCCAAGCAGGGCAAATATCGGCAGGGAAGTCAATGGAGGTAAAGGATAACTTGGTACGGTAAAGACCGGAAACTGGCCGGCGCCGATCCGAACGACTATATCCGCGATCGCCGCCGCTATAAAAACTGCCCCAAACACCATCGGTTGAAAGTCACGCCGGACTTCCTCCAGCACGAATATGAGCCCGGATAAGGGAGCATTAAATGCAGCCGCCAATCCGGCGCCGGCTCCGGCAGAAATCAGGGTCAGCCTCTCGCGTGGCGGTACCTTCAACCATTTTGAGACGGCGTCTCCGACAGCGCCGCCCATTTGCACAGTGGGGCCTTCCCGGCCCAGCGCCATGCCGCTCCCGATGGAAAGGATACCCCCGAAGAATTTGACCGGTAGAACCCGTTTCCACTCAAGCTTGCGGAACCGGTGCAGAACCGCTTCAAGATGTGGAATGCCGCTCCCGCTGGCTTCCGGTGCGTACCTCCGGGTAATTGCCACTGAAATTCCTGCACCGGCTGCTCCGAACAGGATCGGGAAAATCCAGCCCCAATAGGGCATGCGCTGCGCCCACGCAATCATTCCGTTTCTTAAGGCGTCTGCGCCGGTCAGGGCCGCCCGAAAAAACAGGGCCACCATCCCTGCACAAAGTCCAACGAGCGCCGCCCGCGGGAAGATCAACCGGCGCTGCTGGCGGATATCCAAGTATTCCTGGATTTCAGTTCGTTCAGCGATATTTTCTTTTTTGGAAGAAAGGGGAGGGGTTCTTCGGAATTTGTTTTTTAATTTGGTCAGCAAAGGGATTTTCCAGTCATGTCTGTTTGGATTCATAGAGTATTTCAAGTCGGGTCATGGATCATGG
>Ga0182027_10014973_pt1 | contig 10702 bp, 9 predicted proteins | sample 712E1DmetaG_FD_121300 | JGI IMG/M metagenome (GOLD analysis project Ga0182027, IMG submission 121300) | Permafrost microbial communities from Stordalen Mire, Sweden - 712E1D metaG (Illumina Assembly) | ecosystem: Environmental > Terrestrial > Soil > Wetlands > Permafrost | place: Sweden...
ATCGCAGGCGCGCCACAGGTACCAACTGGCCACGGAGCGGAAGGGCGCCCAGCGTTTTCCCCTTTTGAGCAGCACGTCGGGCTTGGGCAGGTCGGCGGCTGCAATGGGCCTTGATTTGGGCAGCCGCTGGAAGGTGAGCGCGTAGCCTTTGCGCACGCCGTAGTCGGTCACGGGCAGCACATCGGGCCGGCCGAGGCGGAAGATGAGGAGCATTTCGACAGTCCACGTGCCGATGCCGCGCACCTCGGTAAGGCGCGAGACGATGTCGGCGTCGGACATCCTGCGAATAGCTGCGTGCGAGGGGACGGTTCCGTCGAGCGTGCGCGCGGCCAGGTCGCGCAGGGCCTTGATCTTGTTGCCGGAGACGCCGGCGGCGCGGAGCGGTTCGTCAGGCGTTTCCAGCAGGAGCTGCGGTGTGGGGTCGCCGCCAAAATACTCGCGGACCCGCCGGTGGATGGTGGCCGCGGCCTTGCCGTGCAACTGCTGGTAAAGAATGGACTCAAGAAGCGACTCGAAAGGCGAGGGCGAAGGATCGAGGCGGAGCGTGAAGGGGCCGGCGCAATCGATGAGCATGGCGAGTTTTGCGTCGCTGGCCCTGAGATGCTTGAGCGCTTCGGCGGGATCGAAAGGGAGTTTGCGGCTGCGTCCGTCGTGAATCATGGAAGGAGTCTATCGCACCCGCCGCGTGTGATACTTGCGCTGTGCTTGGCGTATCGGCTGCGAAGAACGGGGGATATAGCTGGCTTGACCAGCCGGATCGCGATGCGGCGGTGAATTGATTTTTGATGTGAGAGAATGCCGAGGTTCCCCCATTCACACGCCTGCCCCTGCTAGAGTATGCTAAACCACCGAGAAAAGGAGATCCCAATTTATGACTCTTCATCGGTACACAGTGATGACAGTTGCTCTCTTCCTGGGCTTCACAATTTCCAGTTCGTCCAAAGCACGCGCCGTGCCCCAGGGACCACCGCAGGCCGGTTACGGACAGCAGCGCGGGGATTGGGATGCACCGCCACAGGAATTCTCCGAGATCCAGCGCCAGGGCTTTCGCGATGGAGTCGAAGGTGCGCGCAAGGACTTTGGGAATCACCGCCAGCCGAATCCTAATAATCGCGACGAATACCGGAAACCAAGGGTTCCGCACCAGATGTGGGATGCTTACCGCGAGGGATTCCGGCGCGGATACGAGCGAGGTATGCAAAACATGATGGGAGGACAGCAGATGCAGCCGGAGTATGGATCGGCGCCAATGCAGCCGCCGCCTCCCGATCGCGGTGGATACGGCATGGCCGGCGGACCGGGTCGCGAGGTCATGCTCCATGGATTTCAGGATGGAATGCTTGGGGCACTGGGAGACCTGGACAACCAACGTCCGCCCGACCCCAACAACCGAGACGAGTATCGCCGTCCAAATGTTCCCGACGAGATGCAGGAAGCCTACCGGGACGGCTTCCGACAGGGTTATGAGCGGGGCATGGCCTTACTCACAGGCGGACCGGATCGCAACGACGACTTCCGGCGTCACGCGTTCGAGGACGGAGTGGCAGGCGCGCTGAAGGACTTCGGCAACCACCGCCAGCAGGATCCCAATAACCGCGATGAGTACCGCAGTCCGCATGTTCCTTACGATATGCAGGAAGCCTACCGGGACGGCTTCCTGCGCGGCTATCAGCGGGGTTGGTCGGAGTTGTCGGGGTTCGCCGGTCACCACTGAGGCCATTGACGTACGCGGATCTCAAATGCCTGCTTCGTCCCTGGCAACCTGGGGAGTTCGTGTCGCTCGTGAATGGCTTGCTCTAGTAGAAAAGGTGATCGCGCTCAGAGCTTCTGTCTTCGTGCCTTGCCGCGCCTCGCGCCTGTACCATGAAGGAAAGCGGCGGAACAGGAGCTCCACTATGAAGATGCGGCCGGGATCGCAAACCGGATTTCTGCTTTGCGGCAAGGAATGGACGGATGGAGAGCCGCTGGAGGTGCGCTCGCCGTGGGACCAGGGGTTGGTGGGCCGCGTGACCATGGCGACGCGGGCCGACGCGCGCCAGGCGGTGAACCATGCGTGGGCCAGCCTGCGCCGCACACGCGCACTGCCGCGATGGAAGCGCCGCGAGATTCTGGAAGACGTGGCCGCCGCGCTCATCGAGCAAAAGGAGCGCTTTGCGCAGTTGATTGTGGCCGAGGCCGGCAAACCGGTGCGTCTGGCGCGGATCGAAGTGGATCGTGCCGTACTGACCTTCAAAACCGCCGCGGAAGAGGCCGCGCGGTTGGGCGGCGAGAGCATTCCGCTGGATCTGACCGAAGGCAACGAAGGCCGCTGGGGACTGGTGGAGCGCTTTCCCGTGGGGCCGGTTCTGGCCATTACTCCCTTCAATTTTCCGTTAAACCTTGTGGCGCACAAAGTAGCGCCGGCCATGGCCGCCGGCTGCCCGCTGATCGTGAAACCCGCGTCGCAGACCCCTTTCACCGCACTGGCGCTGGGCGAAGTGATTTTGAAGGCCGGCTGGCCCGAGGAGGCATTGGCGGTGCTGCCTCTGAACAATGCCGACACCGCATGGCTGGCGGAAAAAGAAGATCGCATCAAGCTGGTAAGCTTTACCGGCTCGGCCAAAGTGGGCTGGGAGCTGAAGGCGCACTCGGGCCGCAAGCGCGTGCTACTGGAACTTGGCGGCAACGCCGCGCTTGTGGTGCACAGCGATTGGAAGGATCTGGACGACGCTGCACTCCGCACCGCGCACGGGGCCTTCAACTACGCGGGGCAGTCGTGCATTAGCGTGCAGCGCGTGTTTGTGGAGCGCGGAATCTTTCAAACCTTCCTGTGGAAGGTGGTGGATCACGCGGCCAAGCTGGCGACCGGCGACCCTTCCAATGAAGCGACCGATGTGGGGCCGCTCATCCGCCTAAGCGAAGCGGAGCGCGTGGAGGCGTGGATTAAAGAGGCCGTGGAGGGCGGCGCCAAGCTGGTGGCTGGCGGCGAGCGGACCGGTTCCGTGGTCACGCCAACGATCCTGACCGGAACCAAGCCCGGCATGAAGGCGCGCGATGAAGAAGTCTTCGGACCGGTATTGATCATTGAGCCTTACGACGATTTCGAGCAGGCGTTGGCCGAGGTGAACCACTCGAAGTATGGATTGCAGGCCGGGCTGCTCACGCGCGACGCCGGCCGCATTCTAACCGCGTATCGCGAACTGGAAGTGGGAACGCTGATTGTGGGCGATACGCCCACGTGGCGCCTTGAGCCGATGCCCTATGGCGGCACAAAAGACTCCGGGCTGGGCCGCGAGGGCCTGCGCTCGGCTATTGAAGAGATGACTGAACCGCGCATGCTGGTGATGAGCGCGCTCGGTTAACGCGAGAATCCTATTCCAAGCTGCAGTTCCCTCACAAAGCCATCGGGTTTCCCGGTGCGTCTTGCCGTTCCTCAAGAACCCACGCCGCGAAAGCATGCTAACAGGTGTATGCTTGCCGAAGCCGAAAGGTCGAAATTAAATGCCAACGCTCTTACGGCGTTTTAGGAAAAATTGTGCTCTGCCGGGATCTTACAGGGTAAGAGCTCCCTGCTGGTCGCGTAGACTTGAGGTTCGTGGCCTCTGAATATAGCATTTCCGAGAACGCTATCGCTCGCAGCGCAACGGCGGCAACGCGTAACCGGGACACCATTCGACAGACGGACCGGGCCGGAGGAAAGCGATGAATTGGTATCTGGACCCATGGAAGAGATATGCCCAATTTGGCGGGCGGGCGCGGCGAATGGAGTATTGGACCTTCACGCTGATCAACCTCGCGATTTGGGGTCTGTTGTTTGTTTTCGGGATTATGTCCTCCGGCGGGGAGCAGGCCGGCCTAGCTCCGGTACTGCTTGTGTGTTGGACCTTTGGTCTGGCCGCGTTCATTCCCATGATGGCTTGCGCAGCGCGGCGGCTTCACGACACCGGCAAGAGCGGCTGGTGGCTTTTGCTCATTTTTGTGCCGGTCATCGTGCTGTTGGTGTTCTCCGAACACCCATTGGCGAGTCGCCAGTTGCAGGATTTCTTCCAATATCCGGTCGTCGTGGCGCCCATTGTCGGCGGAGCGATCCTGACGGTCTTTCTTTTGCTTGGCGGCAATCCAGGCGTGAACCGGTTCGGCCCGAATCCAAGGGAATCGGCGTAAATCGCAGCCCTTGGCGGGGTGAGTCACTCGCCGCAAAGACAGGTCAAGCGGAAAAGCTGCAGATGCCAGCGGCGCATGGCGTTGCGGTGCCTTGTGCAGGTAGCGAATTACTTCGCACACATATCGAGCATGGCCTTTGCATCGGCCGCGTGGGGGCCGTCGGGGGCCAGCTCGAGATATTTTTCGAGGGCCTGGCAGCCTTCAGGGGTCACAACTTTGCGGTTGGAATCGATCGGTGCGTCGGCGAAGAGATCTGACCCGAGAACGAACCAGGCATTGGCAAGCTTGGGGTCGGCCTGTACGCTCTTACGGCAGGCAGCCGCAGAATTCCGTGTGTCGCCGTTGTTGTACCAGACGGCGCAGATGTTGAAGTACGCCTTTCCGGGAGTCGAGGACAGCTCAGCGGCACGGTTATAGTTGTCGACCGCATCCGGGTTACGTTTCAACTTCAGCAGTGCGTTGCCTCTCCCGACATAGATCTTCGCCACGCCGTCTTTCCACGCAGTATCCGGCTGGCCCTGCGCGGGCTTCTCCTGCTCGGCCGCGGCGAGGGCATGGTCATAGGTGGCAAGACACGCCTCCAACGGCCCAGTGTCGCTGTGCCCGGTTGTAGCGTAGAGTTGCGCGTTTGCCAGCAGCAGCAGATTGGCCGATGTGGCGTTGGTGTCGACCAACTGCTGCGCAGCCGCGAGTGCGGCCGGCCAATCCTTCGCTTGCATGGCCTGGTCGTAGGTAGCCTTCAGCGCCTGGGGCGTGTTTTGCGCGGCGGTTTGCGTCGCGGCCGGCACGCCGAGAAGCAACGGCAGCAAAGCCGCCGCGGCGATGAGAAAACGGCTGCGCATCTTGTGCCTCCGATCGTGGGGATGAATGGCAGATAGAAACACATTAGACCGGCGTAAGGATGAATGTAAATGACTGCTTTGCGGTCGCTGGCCCCGCCGTCGCAACAGCTCAATCAACGCCAAGATTGCCGGGGAATCCGTGCAGAAATGTGTTCCTGCGCCCGGCCCATGCGTCATGGGCGCGCTATGCGCGGGGACAATCCCGCTGTGCGGCCGAACGAGGCCGTTCTTCGCGTGGGGGCAGATACAACAGGCCCGTTGCTTATCACATGTCCCGGATGACAGCGGCGCTGCCGAGAGACCCGCAAGATGGAACTTTGTTCCACTCTGGGGAATAAACATTTCTCTCGGCCATGGAGCTTCGCCTTAAGTCAAACGGAGAAATGCTTCAGGCCTTTTACTTAGCCTTGGCTTTCTGTGCGGCCCAGCGCTTGCGCTGCGCTTCGGCAATTTTCTTGCGCGCTTCCGCGCTCAGCACGCGCTTCTTCCTGGGCTTGGCTTTGGCCGGCGCCTTCTTGGCTTTGCTTCCGGCTTTGGTGGTGGTCGTTCCGATGCCGGCCAGCAGCTTGCGTGCCTGCGAAAGCCTTGCTATCTCGGAGTCAATTTGGGCAATAATGTTTTCAATCGCCATAAATGTAAGGATAACTCAAAAAATCAAGTCCGCAACAGGTTTCTGCAATGTATTTTCTATACTTATGACGGCATTCCCTCGAATAGCTCGATTTTGTCCGGCATCCTATAAGGCAGTAGCTTATCGGCTTTAGACCGTTGCTTCCCGCCGATCGCAGTTCCCGGAACATTACAGCTCACAACGGATGCACCGCGTCCTTTCTAATTTCGGGTCTTTCTCCAACCACATGCAGGGCGCACATGGATTGCCCGCGCGGTCAGGGTAGATCGAGATAAGTCCACGGCAGCGCGGAGCAGCCGCTGCCGCGACGTAAAATCACCTGGCGGGATAGGCCGACCAATCTATCCCGCCGCAATGCTTTTTAAGTTGCTGGAGCCGTTTCCGGATCCAAAGTCTTACATGCCGAGAAATTCGACGTGTACATAGGTGCCCAAGCGCACGTTATAGGCCAGATACCAGCCGATGGCGTCCGGATCCTCGTAGATGACGATTTCATCCGAGTCCCAGAGCCAGCCGTCGCAGAAAGCTATGTCCGCCGCCGCGACATCCCAGTACCATCCGTTGAACCAAAACCTGCTGGGACCGCCGCCCGCAAGCCGCCAAACATGCTTGGGGCCAAAGCCGCCGGTAAAGTGGCCGTGCTGCCATGGACTGTCGAGATGGTAGCGCGGATCGTTGGGGCCGGTATCGTGACCAACCCAGGTTTTTCCTTTATCCACGTGCGGAGCATTGGGGTGGCCCGGCTGGTCGGCGTAGTTACGATGCGGATCGGGCGCCTGCGGCTTACCTTGATACGGCGCAGGGCCATGCGCCGGCGGTTTCTGATGTTGGTTCTGCTGCTTGTCTTGATGTTGGGCAAACGCCGGCACTGCAAATACGAGCAAAGCTGCGAATGCGATCTGAATGGCCTTCATCGATTCCTCCCGATGCCCGACGGGAGAAGCGCCCTCAAAAACTGGCCTTTCCCTGAGCGGGCGATCAAAGACAACTGCTTACACTCCGGCATTCTTGCATATGGCGGTGCCATCTGGCACATAAATTTTTCGGCAGGCGGAGCTTTGCAGCCAACGGCGGTTGCGCGGTCGCGAAGCGACCTATGCGGTTTTGTGTTCGAAGTTAGATTTACGCGTTGACAGTTACCGGAGCACGCCGCCAGGCATACAGCGGGAATTGGTTGGCCAACTCGGCTACTTCGCCGCGAATGCGCGCGAGCGCGGCATCGTCGCTGCGCTGCTCGAGGGCCTTGGCGATCCAGGCGGCAATCGTGCGCATCTCGGGCTCTTTCATGCCGCGCGTGGTGAGCGCGGGCGTGCCTACGCGAATGCCCGAGGGCTTGAGCGGCGGATTGGCATCCCAGGGGATGGAATTTTTGTTGACCGTGATGCCGGCCTTGCCCAGCGCCAGCTCGGCTTCCGAGCCGAGGATGCCCTTTTCGAAGACATCGACAAGCATGAGGTGGTTGTCGGTGCCGCCGGAGACGAGGCGGTAGCCGGCCGCTTGCAGGCCTTCGGCCAGAGCCTTGGCATTCGCGACGATTTGTGCGGAGTAGACGCGGAATTCGGGGCGCAGCGCCTCAGCGAGCGCGACCGCTTTGGCGGCCACGATGTGCACCAGCGGCCCGCCCTGCTGGCCGGGAAAAACGGCCTTATCGACGGCCGCGGCCAGATTCTGCGAGCAGATGATCAAGCCGGCGCGTGGGCCGCGCAGGGTTTTGTGCGTAGTGGTGGTAGTGATGTGCGCGTGCGGCACGGGCGAAGGATGCACGCCGCCGGCGACAAGGCCGGCTATGTGCGCCATGTCGAAGATATACACCGCGCCCACTTTGTCGGCGATCTGGCGCATACGAGCGAAGTCCCACAGGCGCGGATAGGCGCTGGCGCCGCCGATGATGACCTTGGGCTTTTCCTGGGTCGCGATGGATTCGAGCTCGTCGTAGTCGATGGTTTCGGTTTCGCGGCGGACGTGATAGAACGTAGTGCGGAAGAGCTTGCCGCTAAAGCTGAGGTGGTGTCCGTGGGTCAGGTGGCCGCCGTGCGAAAGGTCGAGGCCGAGAATAGTGTCGCCCGGCTGCAATACCGCCGCGTAGGCCGAGGCGTTAGCCTGTGAGCCGGAGTGCGGTTGCACGTTAATGTGCTCGCCGCCGAAGAGCCGGCGGGCGCGGTCGCGGGCCAGGTTCTCCACGATGTCGGCGTATTCACAGCCGCCGTAGTAGCGGCGACCAGGGTAGCCCTCGGCATATTTATTGGTAAGGACCGAGCCGGCTGCCTCCAGCACTGCTTCGGAGACAAAGTTCTCGCTGGCAATCATCTCCAGCCCCTCGTGCTGGCGGAGCATTTCCTGGTCAATGGCGGCGGCCACATCGGGATCGGCCTGGGCAAGGGGCAAAGACATGCGGTTAGTCATAGATAAATTCTAGCTGGTTCCCCGGCCGGTTGAAACCGCCGTCGCTCAGGCGGCCATTGCGTACACTGGAAACAGCATCCCCCTGGTAACCATCTACGAGGACCTTGTGGCGAACCAAAGCAAACAGCTGATTCCAGTCGCGATGTTCCTCGGCATGTTGCTTACAGCCGCGGCACAGACCGCGACGCCAACCCCGAGCCCAACCCCGAGCATTGACGCAGCACTGCTGGCCAAGGCGAATGCCGGCGACGCGGTGGCCGAGGTGCAGGTGGGCGAGCAGTACGCGCAAGCCGCAGCCGCAGAGCACGACAAAGCGCAGATCGCCGAGGATTACAAACAGGCGGAGGCATGGTACCGCAAGGCTGCCGACCAGAACAGCGTTGCCGGGGAACTCCATTTGGCCGCGCTCTACCGCGACGGCGGCGAGGGATTTCCACGCGATATGGCGCAGGCGGCGGCGTGGTACCGCAAGGCTGCCGAGCAGGGAGACGCGGACGCGCAGGGAACGCTGGGCGTGATGTATTCAATGGGCCAGGGCGTGCCGCAAAGCGACGTGGAGGCCTACTTCTGGCTGGACCTTGCGGCTGCCGTGAAGGGTCCGAACCAGAAGAAGTACGCGGCCAACTGCCAGATGGTTGGCCAGCACATTACTGCCGATGAGCTTTCCGATGTGGAAGATCGCGTAGAGAAATGGAAGGCGGCGCATCCGCGGCCGGATGCTGTGCAATGAGTTCCGCGCCCATGTGAGGCCGGAAGATATGCTGAGTTTATGACCGGCGCACGTATCCCACGCCTCGTATTCTCGCTTGTACTTGTGGCAACAGCGCCTTTAGTGCATCACGCCCGCGCGCAGGATGAGAACCTGACTTACGGAGTCGCCATCACCCCTGCCGTGGTCGCGGCCGGTTCTCCGGAGCTGATTCGCGTTGACGCCCCTGCGGGCGCAGCGCTTAACGGCGAATGGCTGGGCAAGAAGCTCGAGTTCTTTCGCGGACGCGACGGAAAGGCGTGGTATGCGCTGGCAGGCGTGGATGTTGAGGGGGCTGCAGGGCCTTCCGATCTGCGGATCATTGCGCGGCTGGCGAACGGCAGCGGTGAGCAAGACCTCAGTCGTAGTGTCGAAATCCATCCCGCTCACTACCGGACAAGCACCCTCACGGTGGCGCCGCAGTTTGTTGCGCCGGGGCCTGAAGAGCTGAAGCGCATCAAGTCCGAGAGCGAGCTAAAAGCGAAGGTGTTTGCAGCGAGCGCGCCGGAGCCGCTCTGGTCCGGAGACTTTCGCGCGCCGGTGACGGCCCCGCCGACCGACAGCTTCGGCACGCGGCGCATGTTCAACGGCACACTGGCCAGCGTTCACAAGGGGATGGACTTTCGCGCGCCAATGGGAACGCCGGTGCGCGCCTCGAACAGCGGCGTGGTGGTGCTCGCCGCGCCGCTCTACTACGAAGGCAACTGCGTGGTCATCGACCACGGCCTGGGCCTGTTCACGATCTCGATGCACCTGAGCCGCATTGACGTGCATGAAGGGCAGCGCGTGAGCCTAGGCGAGCGCATCGGGCTGAGCGGAGCAACCGGCCGCGTGACGGGGCCGCATTTGCACTGGGCCGTGCGCTGGCAGGACGCGTATCTCGACCCTGCCAAGCTGCTGCGGATGAATCTCGACCCCGTGCGTTAACGCGAAATCGCTCCCTCTTGGACTTCGTGCTGCTGCGCTTCACCGGACGCGCCGGATTTGCGTCCCGCCGCTTTCTCTTCGCGCAGGGCCTTGAACGCGCGGTAGACAAACCAGCCCAGGTACCATCCGTCGATGAATTTGTAGGGCGTTTCGCCGGTGGTGTAGTGGCCGCAGGGCAACACGCGCGGCTCAAAACGGATGCCGTGGCGGCGAAAGGCGTCGACTACCTGCAGCGAATACTCTTTGGGAAAGGTTAGATCGTAGTTGGCGTAGACCATCAGCACATTCTTGCCGGGGCCGTTGGCCTCAGGTCCTGCGAATTGCGGGTAGTAGTTGACCGGGCTGACGGCCGCCCACAGAGCGCGCACCCGCTCCTGGGTGAAGCCCTCCTGCTCGAGCGCCTCGCGCACGTGGCGAGTGCTTTGCCCGGCCCACACCACGTCTCCGAATGCTGTTGACGCGTGATTGAAGGCGTTGACCCTCAGCCGCGCATCGTGCGCGCTGGCGAGGAATCCGTAACAGGAGCCGAGGCTCGTGCCCAATACGCCGAAGTGCTCGTAGCCCTGCTCCTCAAGCCAGTCGAGGCAGCAGCGGATGTCGACCACCGCCTGGCGGCAGGCGGAGATGGTGCGCCCGATGTTGGCGCTGACGGCGTAGTCGGAGCGCTCCAGCTCCGCGGGCCGGCGAATGTCGTGGTAGGGCTTGGAGAGGCGCAGCGCCGAGACCCCCATCCGGTTGAAGATCGCGCAGAGCGAGTTGTGGCTGAAGCCATCGGCATTCCACTGCGGCAGCACCACGATGGCCTGTCTAGGCCGCGCGGGATCTTTGTGTGCTGGAGCAGGATACCAGCGCGCGGTCGCCAGATCGTTTTCCGCGTACAGCGTGCGCTCCGGCGAGGTGAAGCGCAGGAATTGCGCGTGTGGGAGTTTTCCTTCGGCTGCCAGTTGCTTGAGCGCCGCGTCTTTGGCAAGAGTTTCAGGGCGCACGTTGGTGGGATAGAGCTGCGGG
>Ga0182027_10014974_pt1 | contig 10702 bp, 7 predicted proteins | sample 712E1DmetaG_FD_121300 | JGI IMG/M metagenome (GOLD analysis project Ga0182027, IMG submission 121300) | Permafrost microbial communities from Stordalen Mire, Sweden - 712E1D metaG (Illumina Assembly) | ecosystem: Environmental > Terrestrial > Soil > Wetlands > Permafrost | place: Sweden...
GCGCTTACTTTCGCTGCTCCGCAAATGGCTACCAAACCCAAGGCAATTCTGGGACAGTTGTTAACGCAAATTACCCCGCCTGGACTAAACCATTTTTTGTATACATTGGGTGGTGCAGATGCCAACGAAAATGCCATTAAACTGGCGCGGGCTGTTACCGGACGACATAAAATCCTGGCGCGTTACCGTTCTTATCATGGGGCCACCAACGGCGCCACAGCCTTGAGCGGCGATCCACGCCGGATACCTTGGGAGCCGAACGTGATGCCTGGGGTGATCCACTTTTTAGATCCTTACCGATACCGTTCTACATTTCATCGAACCAATCCTACCATCTCGGAAGCTGAGTTTGCCAGAGATTACCTCAATCACCTTGAAGAGATCATTCAATATGAAGGTCCGGATACAATCGCAGCAGTGTTAATGGAACCTGTTACCGGAACAAACGGCGTAATTATTCCGCCTGAAGGTTATTTGCAAGGGGTTCGAGAGATTTGCAACCGGTTTGGAATCCTGTTTATAGCTGATGAGGTGATGAGTGGGTTCGGCCGGACTGGGAAATGGTTCGCCGTTGACCATTGGAACGTAGTCCCGGATATGATCACTATGGCAAAGGGGTTAACTTCGGGTTATGCCCCTTTGGGGGCAGTGGCTATGAAGGCCGAAATTGCGGATTATTTCAAGGAGCGGACCTATCAGGGTGGTTTAACTTATAACGGGCATCCAATTTCATTGGCGGCAGCTATTGCCTGTATCGAGGTTATGCAGGCAGACCATCTGGTAGAGCGCGCTGCTGAGACCGGGCTGACACTAACCGATCTATTGGCTGAGCTGGTCGAACGGCATCCATCTGTTGGTGAAGTGCGTTCGATTGGTTTGTTCGGCGTGATTGAGCTTGTCCGAAACCGCAAGACGAAGGAACCCATCGCCCCTTACAATGGAACCAGCCCCGAAATGGTCGCCTTACAAAAATACCTTTTGGACCATGGACTATATGTTTATAGTCACTGGCATACACTTTTGATTATTCCTCCGTTAATCATCACACCTGAAGAGCTGGTTCAAGGGTTTAGCATCATCGACCGGGGGCTGGAAATAACCGATGCAGTTGTTCATTAATAAACACGATTTCCAGGTAACTTTATTGGGATACACCGCGTCTAAAAGACAGGAAAAACGATCAGCCAGAAACCATATGAAGATATAAAAATATATTGACCGATGGAATGCAGTCCGGTATAAATGTGGATGAATGTCGGTCGTTTGGAATCTGAGTGTTCATAATATAGGAGTTATTTGATGGAATTCGATTCAAAGGATGTTTTAGACAGTTCTTCCCAAGCAAATAGCGAACGGGTTAAAGTCCTGGTTTTGGGTTCGGGCCCAGCCGGGATGGCCGCGGCGTTGTATGCGGCTCGCGCAGAATTGAATCCGGTCGTGATTACCGGCATGGATATGGGCGGTCAGGCTGCCACAACGTTTAGTATCGAGAACTACCCAGGGTTTCCTGACGGAGTAGGCGGACAGCAGTTGGGTGAACTGTTTCAGAAGCAGGCTGAACGTTTTGGAGCGCGCTTTGAATTTGACGTTGTCACTTCGGTCGATCTGTCGAAGCGGCCTTTTAAGGTTGCTGCTTATAACAAAGAATTTCTCGCCGAGACATTGATCATCACGACCGGCGCCAGCCCCAATCACCTGAATGTCCCCGGAGAAACTGAATACACCGGTCATGGGGTTTCATATTGCGCAACTTGTGACGGCTGGTTTTTTAAGGAGAAGCGTTTGGTTGTTGTGGGCGGCGGCGACAGCGCACTGGAGGAAGCCCTATTCCTGACACGCTATGCCTCCTCCGTCACGATAATTCACAGGCGTACTGCGTTGCGGGCAGGTGCGATCTTGCAAAATCGAGTCAGAGAAAACCCTAAGGTTGATTTTATCTGGGATACCGTTGTGACCCGCGTCAATGGGAACGGTGTGGTTAAGGCGGTCAGCCTGGAGAATGTAAAAACCGGCGAAACGTCTGAACTGCCCGTCGATGGCGTATTTATATTTGTTGGTCATACGCCAAACACTTCCCTTTTCAAAGGTCAATTGGAACTGGAGGAGCGCGGTTACATCGTCACCGATGCACTTATGCGGACCAGCGTTCCCGGTGTATTCGCAGGAGGTGAGGCTTCTGACCCGCATTTCAGGCAGGTGGTCACATCGGCCGGTATGGGTGCAGCCGCCGCAATCCAGGCTACCCATTTCCTGGAAGAGAACTATCAATAACCTTGAAAGATAAAAAAACAGCCCAGCAAATTTCTATGCTGGGCTGTTTTTGTGTTAATTGATTATGGTGATGTTGTGGATGAGACCCCACTTGCTCCCCACCAGCTAAATACGCGTGGGTCGCTGGCGGCGCCCGCAGTATCCCAGGTAGGTTGACCGTTTTGATCCGTGCCAGTTTGGCGAACCGGGATCACGACCCAACGCAGGATATGCGGTGTATTACCGACCGGTCTGAGGTTGGCCGGGACAATATACTTGGTGTCGGTCACATATTCCACTATTTTTTGCCCATTTCCGGAAGTGACGTCTTCGATGGTGACGGCGTAGGCTTCATCCTGGCGTAAAGTTCCTACCGAAGCCCATTGCAAAGTGATGGTATCGTCGGCCGCCGTAAAAGACGCGCCATCTGCCGGTAGGAGCAAATTGGGCGCGGGATAAGGGGGTGGTGGTGTATCGGTCGACGTCGGTCCGGGTGTAGGCAGCCGTGCACACAATGGAATGATCAAGTCCTGGCCTTCATAAACGGTATTACTGGTCATCCCATTATAGGTAATAATGGCCTGTTGATCAACGTTATAATTGGCGGCGATACCCATAAGTGTATCATTGGCTTTGACCGTGTAAGTTATCTTCTGGCAGGCCGATTGGGTTGCCTCGGAATCGCTCAAAGTTGAGGTTGGCAATGGGGAAGGGGTGGGTGTAGGCTGCGGGATCTTGAGCGCCTGACCCACATATAAACTACCGCAGTCGGCCGACAGGTTGTTCAAATCGATGATACTCTGAATGGAGATTTTGAAGATGACTGCAATCAAGCTGCAAGTATCATTCTGTTTGACTACGTAATCAACGGGGGGCAGCAGAGTGTCACTGGGTTCGAGGGTAGGCGTCAGGCTGGCAGTGGGTGTTGGAGTAATGGTGGGTGTTAATGTTGTAGTTGCAGTGGCAGTAGGCTGTACAACCCGGCCAGTACCTTGCAGTACGGTATATACCGCGCCTGCACCGATCCCCAAGACAAGCAGGATCACGACTAGTGCAACCGGCAGGCTAAGGGTTAGCTCTGGTAAACGCGGTCCCTGTACGCCTTTAGATTCTGCTTTGGAAGTCGATGTCAACGTTCGTCCACACACCAGGCAGCGGGTGGCGTTTTCGCTGAGACGGGTACCGCAGGTAGGACAGATTTTTGGTTGTGAATTTGCGATTTCTGGACTCATAAGTTATCTGGGGTAGGAGATTCCCTGGTTGAGATAAAATTATACCATAGCCCAGCCCGGGTTGACTTCTTTCGCCTTTGCAACAATTATTGGATTGTGATATGCTCTTTTTCTATGAATACTTACAGCCTGTATTTGCATATTCCATTTTGCATTCACCGTTGTAATTACTGTGATTTTAACACATATGCCGGGCAAGAATCGGAAATTCCTGCCTACGTAGAATCGCTCTGTCGTGAGATCCTGCTGGTGAGCAGCTCTGCCAACAAGCGGCTGCCGGTTCATACGATCTTTTTTGGGGGAGGCACCCCCTCTTTGCTCCCGCTGGCCTCGCTCCACAAAATTCTGAATACAATTGCGGGTGGCTTTGATTTGCAGCCTGGATTGGAAATTTCTCTGGAGGCAAACCCGGGTACTGTTTCGCCGGATTCGCTGCGGGGAATGCGTGAAATTGGCATCAACCGGCTGAGCTTTGGGATGCAGTCGGCTCATCCGGATGACCTGCGCTTGCTCGAACGCCAACACAATACGATCGATGTAATTCAAGCTGTCAAGTGGGCGCGCCAGGCAGGATTCGATAATTTGAATCTCGACCTTATTTTTGGGGTGCCTTTCCAAACCCTGGAGCGCTGGCAGCGTTCGCTCGACCTGGCGGTTAGCATGGGAGTTGAACATCTCTCGCTCTATTCGCTGACACTGGAGCATGGAACTCCTTTCCTGCGGTGGGCTGAAAAAGGGCTGATCCCATTTCCGGATGATGACCTGGCGGCAGATATGTACGATTGGGCCTGCGAGCGTTTGTCTGGCGCCGGTTTTTATCAATACGAAATCTCTAATTGGGCGCGCCATTCGGACAATGGTACCAGTTATATGTGCCGACACAATTTGCAGTACTGGCACAATGCACCTTATTTTGGGTTTGGCGCTGGAGCTCATGGTTATATTCAAGGGTACCGTACGGCAAATGTGTTGGGGATCAAGGCTTTTATTGAGCGTTGTTCAGAAATTGAGAACTGCCAGTTTCCAATTGGGCCAGCAGCAGCCCAGGCATTACTAATCGACCGCTGGACAGAAATGCAAGAAACAATGATGGTTGGGCTTCGTCTTACGGATGAAGGAGTTTCAGCCCAAACCTTTCAAAAAAGGTTTGGGGAAACGCTAAATGATATGTTCGGTAAACAAATTTTATCCCTAATGAAGGTTAACCTGATCGAATGGGCCGGACCAGACGGCGACCGCCTGCGGTTAACCCAACATGGCAAACTGCTGGGGAATTACGTCTTCCGGCAGTTTGTAGGAGAAGACGTTAAACCCGGACATCCATTCAACCCAACCCAAACAAAAGGTTCGGCCAATTGGGTCAACTCACCCTGACGTAAATTTGCCATCCACGGGTTTCCCAACTGGTCGGCAAAGCTACCGGCGTCGTCCAGCGGAAGATCCACTGGGCATCTTCGGTGCGCATATTCACACAGCCGTGGCTCATTGGATTACCAAAATTGTTGTGCCAATAAGTGCCATGGGTGGCCACGCCTCCTGGCGCAAAGAAACAGGTCCAGGGTACCCCTGGCAGCTCATAATAAGTACTTGGATCAATGTTTAGCTTGCCGTTGCCCATATGCTTTGAGGGCATTTTTGAATATACGTAGTAGTCGCCGACCGGTGTATTTGTTGATATTAAACCGGGCGGGGGATTTGCCTCAGGAACGCCGGACGATATTTTTGTCTGGAGCACTATATTGTTATACTCGTAGGCGGTCAGAGTCTGCTGGGCAATACTGACCTCGATCCTTTTTTTAGACGGTGGGACATCCGGTGAGATCGGTGCAAATTCTTCCGCTCCAATTGGGCTGAAGTGGGGCGCGGCAGCGTAGTACTCAAAACCCAGATCATCTTTTATATGGTACCAGGGTTGGCCATCCGGTCCTGCCATGACACCCATCACCCAATGGTTAGATCCATAGTACAGCCGGTAAAAAGATGTCCAGGTTTTCATGAGCGGGTTGTACCGCATTGATTGCGTATAAGGCACAGTCACCCGCGTAAGCTGGCCCTTTTCCGGGAAGGTGGACATTACGGAATTGAGCTGATTTTTAACGGCTTCAGTATATCGGCTGTGGATATAACCTCCCCAGACCCGGTACCAGACCGGGTTCCAGGCTGGGCCTTTGTCAGAGACCAGCGAATAGTAGACATTGACCAAATCATCAAAATAATGTTGGTAAAGGATCTTGCTTTTATCCCAGGGTTGGCTATAGACACTGACAGATTTGGTTGTTATCCGGACCGTATCGACGCTGTCAAGCTGCTCGCTGTTACCTGCATAAGGGCTAAACGCCAGGCCGGCTAGACCCAATCCGGCCAGTTTGAGGAAATCACGACGTGAATATTTACCGTTCATATGGATAGATTATACCAATAAAATCCAATTAATCTCCCAGGGCAGTACCTACACGGCGGGCGGTTTCGATCCAGGTGTGGTCGAGTGGGACAGTGCGCCGTTTGCCAACGACCTGCTCCAAAGGAACCGCTTTGGTATTAGAACCGCGTAGGGCGACCATCATGCCGCTAACGCCATCATTAACCAACGCAGCGGTGGCTGCCCCTAGCTCGGTGGCCAGTAGGCGGTCGCCCGCCGAGGGTGTGCCGCCTCGTTGGACGTATCCCAGAATGGTTACCCGGGATTCCAGGCCGGTGAGCTGTTCTAATTGGGCCGCCAGCCGCATAGTGTTGCTGGTATGCTGGAACTGGAATTCTAAAAGTTGGGCGTCCACTTTTTCTTTATCGGTCTTCTTCTTGGCATCTTCTTTTTCTATCAGCAATTTTTCGTACACGGCTGCATCCTCTTTGGACATGGCGCCTTCGGATACTGCCACAATGCTGAAGTGTTTGCCGCCTCGGCTGCGAACCAGGATCGCTTCGGCGACCTTATTGATGTCATAGGGAATTTCCGGGATCAAGATTACATCGGCGCCTCCAGCAATACCCGAACCAAGCGCCAACCAACCGGCATTATGCCCCATTAATTCCACTACAATAATCCGGTGATGACTGTGAGCAGTGCTGTGCAGCCGGTCAATGGCCTCGGTGGCAATTCCCAGAGCAGTATCAAAGCCGATGGTAGTGTCGGTCATGGCGACATCGTTGTCGATCGTCTTGGGCATGGTCAGGATATTCAATCCTTTTTGTAAGAGGCGGTAGGCGTTTTTCTGGGTACCGCCCCCTCCTACGCACACCAGCACATCCAGGTGATGGCGGTGATAGGTATCTACCATGGCATCTGTCATATCCATCAGCTTGCCGCCGATCTCCATGCTCTGAGGCTTGTCGCGACTGGTGCCCAGAATGGTGCCGCCAAGAGTCAAAATGCCTGAGAGCACTGCTTCGTTTAATTGGATGGTGCGATCTTGCATCAATCCGCGAAAGCCATCGAAAAAGCCTGTGATTTGCATATCAAAAGTGCTGAAGGCCGATTTGCCCAATCCCCGGATTGCTGCATTCAACCCGGGTGTATCGCCGCCAGCGGTCAAGACACCCACATATTTCGTCATAATTACCCTCCTGGCATCCCCTTTATCCTTGCCCATAATAGAGGCCAGCCAACATATCCATTATATTCCAAGTTTGATACTCGGCGAAAAAATACCAAGTACGTCGGAATAATTTTACTAAAGATGACCTTAAAATATAGATTATAATTTTTTTAATTGTTGGTTTAAAGCTTTAATTGTGAAGTAAAATATATGGAATTTTTTCTGAGGTAGAGTAATGGATATCAATTCATTCCAAATGTTTGATGGGAAGATTATCCTGAGGCTGAAGGATAGGGTTTGCGACAATGCTGATGATTTGATTTCGAGTAAAGTCTTTCGGAAAGTGTTAACGCGCTGTATCAGTGACCTTTCCAGGCGTAATTCGAAAATGATTGGTATTTTCGACCACAAAGATGTAACCGAAAACGATATCCAATTACTGATAGAAACACTGCATTTCCTGACTCGCCTGAACGGTGACCTGGTGCCAAAAGTCGTGAACGGTACCGACCAATTTTTTCGAGACCGCATCCTTTTCAACGATTTTGTGGAATATCTTTATAACTACTGGCGTGATTTACAGCGTTTGATTGTGTGTGATTCGGTTGGCGACCAGTTCGATAAAAGACCCTATCGAACCTTTAATTCCACCATCGAACATCTGACACATCTCATCCGCAGCACTTACCGCGATGTGCAGGAGAATATTACCGGCAACCATCCACGCATATATCGCCAGGTGCGGGCTGGAGCTGAGATTGCCGCGATTGCATTGCCAAAGGACAGCCATTATCCTGCGCATTATGCCGCAAGATTGAGCCACCTTTCCATCATCCGGCAGGTGTTGATCTACCCGCCCTTAATCTATACCTCCGGCATTAATAAACGTACTGGATCTTTTGAACGAATCTATACCAACCCGATCGATGCCATAGACCTGAATAGCGAAGAATGGTTATGTTACCCTGCCAAAGTTGGCCCATTGCTCGTGATGGTTTATTTCTCAGTATCTCAGTTTGAATTGAACTTTTCCCTTTGCAATCTTTTCGATTTGGCGGACGATGAGGATCTCCAACGCAAGCCGGATGCGATTTGTATATTCGGCATACCGGAAGACAAAATGCCGCCTTCCAAGAAATACAAGACAGTTTTCTTCGATGACGAGGAAAATGGAATCCTGGTTGGAGCCGTTCCCGGAAGCCGGAATTATGATTACTTCGGTTATCTAAAGAAGATGATCTTGACCTTGCATAATATCAAGATGATGAAATCAGGCAGGATGCCTTTTCACGGGGCGATGTTTCACCTGGTGATTCGCAACAGTGGGGCTTATACGATTTTGGTAATGGGTGATACCGGGGCTGGTAAATCCGAGACTTTGGAGGCGTTTCGGACCAGCGCCTCTGATTTATTGGAAGATATAGTGATCGTGGCTGATGACATGGGCTCATTGAATATTGGTAAAGATGGTGAGATATTAGGCTATGGGACAGAAACTGGCGCCTTTGTTCGCCTGGATGACTTGCAGCCGGGTTATGCCTTTGGCCAGATTGACCGTACTATCATCATGAACCCAAACCAGGTCAATGCTCGGGTAGTATTGCCGGTGACTACCTTCTATAATGTCAATAAAGGTTTCAAGGTAGATTTTGTGTTGTATGCCAATAACTACGAAACCGTAGATGAGGATCACCCGGTATTTGAAGCCCTTTCCTCACCGGAAGAAGCGATTGAGGTGTTCCGGGCGGGCAATGTGATGAGCAAGGGTACAACCAGCACGACCGGCCTGGTGCATACCTACTTTGCGAATATTTTTGGCCCTGAGCAGTATCAGGAACTGCATGAAGAGATCGCCAAACGCTATTTCCAGGCCTTTTTCGACCAGGGCTTGTTCGTCGGACAGATGCGAACCCAGCTCGGTGTGACCGGAAAAGAAAGAAGTGGACCTCAGGAAGCTGCCGCCGAACTGTTGGCGGTGCTAAAGAAGAAGGCGTCAGCTACCTGATATAAGGTGAAGAATTCAGTGCAGATGTGTAGATTTCAAATCTGCTTTGGAATTTACAGGTCTTTGGCTGATGAGAAAGGGAGAAGATGCGATGAACCCAATGCACCAACCCATTCTGTTTACCCCACAGTATCGGAACTATATCTGGGGTGGGAATCGCCTGAAGCCGGGCGAGACGCCGGTGGCGGAAGCCTGGGTGATTTATGAGAAAGATGAGGTCGCCAGCGGTCCATTGGCCGGACGTACATTGGCAGACCTGGCGGCTCAATATGGAGCAGGATTGCTCGGACAACGGGCGGTCGAAACTACCGGTCTGCGCTTTCCTCTATTGATCAAACTGCTAGACTGCGCCAAATGGCTTTCGCTACAAGTTCACCCGAATGATGAGCAAGCCAAAGGATTGGAGGGAGTAGGTTTCTTTGGTAAAACCGAAGCCTGGCATTTCTTTGAAGTAGAACCAGGCGCGGAGATTCTGTGCGGACTGCACCCGGGGACAACTGCTGAGGATCTGGCGGAGTCGATCCGGAGTGGTACGGTGGTGGAAACGATGCAGCGCCTGGTAGTTCGGGCGGGTGAGAGCATTTTTATCCCTGCGGGGACGATCCATGCGCTTGGTCCCGGCTTGTTGCTTTACGAAGTACAGCAGAATTCTGACACAACTTACCGGGTATTCGATTGGAACCGCCCGGTCACAAAGGAAAGACCGCTGCACATTGAAAAAAGCCTGGCGGTAGCGAACCCAGAGGCGAGCGGTAAGCTTTTACCACTACCGGAACTGGCCGATGGCAGCCAGAAGACTTTGATTTCTTGCCCGTATTTTAAATTGGAAACCCTGGCCGCCCAATCAAACCCGATTCTGTTGGACCGGCATGGAGAATCCTTCGATGCATTGACAGTTGTGAATGGAAGCATCCGCATTGAAGGCGATGGTTGGGAAATCTCGCTCATGCACTATCAAACAGTATTGATTCCGGCCGGTTGTGGGCCTTACCAGATAAAACCAGCCGGATCCTACCGGGCGCTGAGAGCAACTGTTGGGTGAAAAGAGTAGAAAAGGCGGCGCTTTCTAGCGCTTTATCCAGCCCAGGGCGGCCTCGAAAGACTTTAAACCGGTAGTTTGATTGTCACCCTGGACGTACCAAAGATTTGAATTGTTTGAGTCGCAATTGGCTTTTATAGAAAGGGTCTCTCCAGGTTTGGTTTCATTGACATAGTTAATTTGCAGCCAGTCCAAACAGTTGGCCCGATATTCTTCTTGCGGAAAACAATCGCAGATCCATTCGATATAACGAGCAGCGTTGGCGTGGCCTAACAGGTCAATAGCGCTGTAGCCAGCCTTCGCGGTCAGGCGTTCGAGCAGGCCTTCCGGCAGGTCGATCTTTTCGAGTTGTTCATCCAGGGCGCTCAAACCGCCATTATCGGGGACAGATCCACCCAGGGCTTGAGGAGGCAGAATGCGCCTGGCTTTGGGATTGATGAGCAGCCAGGCAAAAGAGGCGACTGCCAGGGGCCGTTTGTCAGCGTCGCGGATGTCAAAATCGCGCATGAAGAATAATTTCTGATGGATGCCCTTTGGCCAGGTCTTGATGATGACCGGCTGCTGCAGGGTTGGAAATTCGATAAAACGGATCTTGACCCGTGACAGCACCCAGACCAGGTCACGTTCCAACATGCCTTCATAA
>Ga0182027_10014975_pt1 | contig 10702 bp, 9 predicted proteins | sample 712E1DmetaG_FD_121300 | JGI IMG/M metagenome (GOLD analysis project Ga0182027, IMG submission 121300) | Permafrost microbial communities from Stordalen Mire, Sweden - 712E1D metaG (Illumina Assembly) | ecosystem: Environmental > Terrestrial > Soil > Wetlands > Permafrost | place: Sweden...
AAATGGGATTTCGGTGATGGAAACTCAGATACCATTATAAACCCGGATCACAGCTATTTAATATCAGGAAACTACAACACAAGGCTAATATCACAATCGTCAGGTGGTTGCAGGGATACAAGCAATTTAACAATAACCGTTCTTGAAGATCCTACGGCAGCTTTCTGTGTAAACGATACCAGCCAGATACTACCGGGCAACAACTTTGTATTCAGCAATCTTACCAATTGCAAACCTGCATCCTCAACATGCAAATACCTGTGGGATTTCGGCGATGGTCAAAGCGATACCATCAGCAATCCAACCCACAACTATAAGGCAATAGGAATGTACCATGTTTTGCTGACTGCTACCTCAACAAATGGTTGCAAGGATACCATCAGCCTGAATGTTTATGTGACAAACATTATAGTTATAACAGCATTTACGGTAAAAGATGTATGCCTTGGCGATTTGGCATATTTTAAAAACAGCTCCACCATCCAATACGACAGCTTCATGAACTTTCTATGGGATTTTGGTGATGGGAATACAATCATCCGACCCAATCCTCAACATATGTATACAGATACCGGCATATACAAGGTTCAACTGGTATCTTTGAGTTATGGAGGTTTCAGGGATACAGCCAATGGGAAAATAAAGGTTTTGCCATCACCAATTGTAAAAATAATCGCTTCACCCGACAGCATCCTGGAGCAGGGAATAAAAGCAACCTTAACTGCCAATGGCAGCTTTGATAGCTTATTATGGTCAACCGGAGCCATAACAGCAAGTATCATTGTAGAGAAATCCGGCATTTACAGTATCAGGGTTGTGGATTTCAATGGCTGTGATGCTGTTGACAGTATAACTATTGAGTATTTACCGGAAAAACCTTTTTCAGCGATGAATGTCATCACCCCGAACGGAGATGGCATAAACGATTATTGGAAAATCGACAACATAGAAAAATACCAGCCTTGCGAATTGGCCATCTATAACCGATGGGGTGATGAACTGTATTCAACGAATGATTATAACAACAATTGGGACGGGAAGTATAAAGGCAAAAATCTGCCGGAAGGAACATATTATTTTGTGTTGAAAACCAAAGCCGGTATGGTTTATAAGGGAGCCATCAATGTTTTGAAGTGATAATATCCAGTTTATTCCTGTTCTGGTTGTTGGTAGAATTCTAAAATGATCTGAGGCACTCTCAAAATCCTGAATTTGAAAACGCCAAGTCCCCCTTAGCAAAGTGGAATTCAGGTGGATGTCCCTCTTAAAACATGTATCAAAAATCCATTTGGAAACGCCAAGTCCCCCTCCTGAGGGGGATTCAGGGGGTCAAAAGTTAAAATTTAAGCTCTTTTGTATACACTTTCCACCAATTACCTGGCTCCATAGAATGAAATTTCTTTCCCGCCTGCCATACTATTTGGCAAGTGAAAGTATAAAGGGCGGGCAGGAGATTCGTCCGCCGATGCAGGCAAAATCTCCTAATGAACAAATTATACCATTTCGGATTAAGAAATAGGCCAAAGGAATATTTCGAAATTCAGAAATGGTCAATACTCGAGAGCAATATATTGGACTAAGATATATTGCGAATCGGTATTACTGAACCCAATGTCAAACCTGCACTGGAATCATCTGAGGTCCCTTGACAGGTGACTCATCTGAGGAGGCAAGAACAAATTACTGAACCTAATGTCAATCCTGCCCTGGAATCATCTGAGTCCCTTAACAGGTGACTCATCTGAGGAGGCAATGAAATCGATATCGGATATTTACCCACTTCAGGGTCTAGTTTCAGACTAAATAATGAAAAAATAAGCAACGATATCCTTATCCTGAAACTGACCCTGAAGATAAATATTTAAAAGAAATAACTGACCAGTGAATCGAACTTCAGGGTCAATTCTGAATGAGAAATACAGATCAATAATAAAAATTCGTCAGAATTAGCCCTTGAAGCGGGAGAAGAAATCTACTGTCATTTTAACATTTTGATTTTTTTTGTACTTTTGAGCATTCATCAATTCTTCCAAATATCTTGACATACGATTATAAAATAACAGTCAGGGGTTATGAACTTGATTCATATAACCATCTGAATAATGCCGTATATCTTAATTATACCGAACAGGCAAGATGGGAGATCCTTAAAATCAATGGATTGATTGAAAAGTTCAGATCGCGGAAACTTTTCCTTGTGATTACTGAAACTCAAATCCGATATATTCGTGAAGCCCTTTTATTTGATGAGATCACCATTTATACCAATATCGAGCATCATGCCCCTTACCTTATATTCAAACATGGCCTATATAATCAACATCATCAAAAAATAGCCCGGTCTACCGTTAAAACTTTATTGATTGATGAACACAAAATTGCTCAGGATATTCCGATAGAATTAATTAAAGCATAAAACTTAAGAATGTACGATTCTAAAAGAAAACAGAATTCAGGATACAGAATTCAGAATCAGTCAGTAATTTCAATTTTGGAAACATTCTGTATTCTGACTTCTGTATTCTTTCTTCTGTTATTTAAAAAAAAGTCAAGACAATCTAAATGAATCCAACCCATCCCTATATTATTTTCGATAAAATAGATGATATTGGCATTGTCACACTCCATCTTCCCCCGCAAAATTTTATTCCGGTTCCTGATTTTATTGATGATAAAGAACTTCATGCCTGGATTACAAAAAACCAGTTTAAAGGAATCATTATTCAGGGTGCAGGCAGGCATTTCTCTGCCGGAGCCGATCTGAAAAATCTGTTTGATCTGGCCCGTGATGAAAAACAACTTATAAGCAGGATGAACAAAGGGAAAGATTTGCTCGAGTACATCAGCAATTTAAAGATACCTGTAATAGCTGCTATTAAAGGCAGTTGTTTTGGAGGTGGCTTGGAAATTGCCCTTGCCTGTCATATCAGGGTTTGTACCGAAAATGCCTTATTTGCTTTTCCGGAAGTTAACCTCAACCTCATGCCCGGCCTGGCTGCAACGGTCAGGTTGCCTCAACTTACAGGTTTCAGCAATGCAACAAGCATGATACTTACCGGCGATATCACGGATGCAGGAACGGCGCTCAAAATAAAGCTGGTTGATCATATTTCCGGGGATAAGGATATTTCATTATATGCTCTGAAACTCCTGAAAAAAATGACAGATCACCATTTGTTGGAGGTGATACATTCCATCATGACATCGCTTCATAATTCACGAAAGTTACCATATAAAGAAGCGCTTGCCGAAGAAACAAACCTGTTTTGTAAACTTGCCATCACAGAGGCTAAAAAAAACTATGACGAAGATCATAAAATCCATGCATAACCTTAGTAATCTAGCCGGATACAGTAATTTTCACCTCATCATATCTATTGATGATTTCAGGTATAATATCTTACAAGCACAAAGCATAAATGATCTTTTTACCCAAGCTGAATTAAGTGTATTTTCACCTGAAAAGAGCATGAAAAGCCTGGCTGGAAGATATCTGATTAAGAAAAGTTTATTCGATTTGCTTTCAATTGAGCCAAAATATACAGGTATTGAATTGCTAAACAATGCTTTGGGTAAGCCGGAGATGACTTTTTCTGCTGAACTTCAGAGGATTTTAGACCAGAAGAATATACGGTCGGTAAGTTGTTCCATGTCACATTCAAGGAACCATGCCACAGGAATGGTTGCCGTGAGCTATCATGTAATTTCTCCTTCCTGCCGCACAATAATATGGTATATCGAAGACGGAATAGGCCATCTTATCCTCAATCAGCCACCTACCAACAAAATGAACAAAGTATTCTTCGACGAATTGAAGGGTCTGTACCAGGAGCTGATAAAAAGTACGGAGTTAAAAGCAATCATTATTTCAGGAAAAGGGAGGCATTTCTCATCCGGAGCCGACCTGGATGAAATGTTGCAACGTATTATGACTGATTATAAGCATCATAAACAACCCGGATTCCTTTTGAATAATTCTGCAATTTTCAATTTCTTCGAAGATATGGAGATTCCCGTTATTGCTGCCATACGTGGAGTTTGTATTGGCTCGGCCCTGGAACTTGCCCTGTCGTGTCATTACCGTTTTTGTGAAGAGGGAGCTTTGCTTGCTTTACCTGAAAGCACATTCAACCTGATGCCAGGTTGTGGCGGGACACAATTATTAACCCGGCTTGCCGGATTTTCAAAAGCTGTTGAAATTATTCTCGAAGGCAGGAATATATCGCCCGAAGAGGCATTATCACTGGGAATTATAGATAAAATTACTCCACGTAAACAAGTTGTTCAAATTGCTACTAATTTTGCAAAAGAAATTACTGAAAAAAAAGACCGTGATTTCAGCAAAACAAAGTTATATTGCAATTAATGAACAAACCAATTCAAAATCAAAATATATCAGTTAAACTTACCGGTAGCGGAACATTCCTTCCCGGTGAGCCCATTACGATAGATCGGGTGGATGAATACCTTGGCGAACTTACCGGGGCACCTCAAAAAATCCAATCATGGCTTAAAAGGATGAAGATACTGATGAAGGAAATGCTTGAGGTTGAACATTATTATTATGCCATCGACCCAGTAACCCGCGAATTTACCGAGGATAATATCACCATGTCGGTCAAGGCCGCTCAAACAGCATTGCAGGATGCCGGGAAAAGTGCAGAAGATGTTGAATTGATCGTATATGCCAGCGCCCATATGGACCAGATGCCCACACCATCGGTCAGGATACAGGATGCCCTGGGTATTGAAGCATGTGCCGAATTTTCAATTCACTCAAATTGCACTTCAGCTTATAAAGCAGTTTTACTGGCCAACGACCTGATCAAAAACGGAAGATATAAAAATGCACTTGTCATATCATCAGGAATTTCTTCATCAGAGCTAAGAGCAGAGTATTATAATCAGGCCATCGTTACTAAGGAATCCTTATTCCTCAGGTATTTTTTAAGTGATGGTGCCGGGGCTTTATTTTTCGAAGCGGCCGATGATAAAACAGGTGGATTATACCTGCAGAATGCCTATATTGAATCGATAGGCGGAAAAAAGCCTTCTGCTATGAATAATGGCCGTCCTGCTTACTGGATGAATCCCAGGGAAGAATTCGAGCAGGGCAGGCATCATCTGAACCAATTGTTCCAGGAGGAGCTGCGAAAGCATTTCCATGATCCTGATGGGACTGTATTTTATAAGGGCTTGAAAAGGATGATCGAAAAATATAATATCGACATAACGAAACTGAGATATTTCCAGGTAAACTTCCCCTCCAGGCATATTTCCGACCTGATTATAGAAGAATGTGAACAGTTGGGTATTCCCCGGAAAACATTGTATACCAGGATGTCGTCAATGGGTTATGCCGGCCCGCCAATGGCATACATCTGTATCGATAAAATAAAAAAGGAAGAACCTTTGAAATCAGGCGACCTGGTTCTGAGTTTTGTAACCGAGGTAAGCAAGTTTATGCAGGGTGGATTTACCCTTGAATATAAATAGTGTTAGATTAATCCATTAATTGAATTTTTTATTATCGAATGATGAATTTAGAAGTTCTTAAAATTATAATTTAATGTACGAAGTACGATTTACGAAGAACGAAATACGATTAAAACAAATCAGTAAACAAATGAATACAGAATACAGAATGCAGAATTCAGAATTAGGCAAAAATATCTAAACTGAAAACATTCTGTATTCTGTATTCTGTCTTCTGTTTTCTGTTTTCTGTCTTCAAAAATTTTTCATAAATCGTAAATTCTGAAATCAATTTTCCCAAAATCATATCGAACAGACAAAGTATTAACTCTCAAATGACCACCGACAAGAAATACAAACTGCTCCTGATCAGTCCCAAGCAAAAATACCTTGCTTATACTGCCCATGCCGAGTTGGCAAAAATGTTCGGTAAAAAAAGGCTGATGATACCACTTGCATTGCCGATGGTGGCAGCTTATACCCCCGATTATTATGAAATACGAATTGTTGATGAAGAATCAGAAGCTCTTCCGCTTGATTATAAGCCAGACATTGTAGGTATCACAACCATTGCCGCAACAGCAGAAAGGTCTTTTCAGCTGGGTGACATGTATAAATCACAAGGTTCCGTAGTTGTAATGGGAGGAATAAATGCCTCAGTCCTTCCTGAAAATTATTTGCCACATGCGAATACTGTTGTCATTGGAGAAGCTGAAAATGCCTGGGAAAAGTGTCTTGCAGATTTTGAAAAAGGCAACCTCCAGACTACTTATTCTGCTGATCTCAAATGTGATTATAAAACGCCAAAACAACCCCGATGGGACCTGGTTAATATGAAGAATATCTTCCAGGTAGCAGTTCAGATCACAAGGGGTTGTCCTTTTAACTGTGACTTTTGCCTTGTTTCAAACATATTTGGAATGAAAATGAGGTTCAGGGAGATCGACAATGTAATTGAAGAGATCAGGCAATTGCCAACGAAATATATATTTTTTGTTGATGACAACCTCACCATCAATAAAAAATATGCCCACGAACTGATGAAAAGGCTCAAACCACTGGATATTTCATGGGCCTGCATGTCGAGTATAGATGTAGCCGACGATGAAGAATTGCTTAAAGAAATGGCAGATTCAGGTTGTTTTAATATCCTGATCGGATTTGAATCGCTCAACTCAGGCAGTCTCGATGAAACTCATAAGAAACATAACCGGGGAGGTGAAATGTATGTTGAAGCCATCCGAAAAATTCATCATGCAGGGATTCAAATAAATGCCTCCTTTATTGTCGGATTTGATAATGATACACTGGAAGAGTTTGACCGTATATTCGACTTTTCAATGAAAACAAACATGCCCAATGTAAACCTGCATTTGCTGGCTGCACCACCCGGCACACAACTTCATTCAAAATTAAAGGAACAGGGACGATTATTTTCAGTACCGGTAAATATTGGCGTAGGCTTTTTCCCGGTGATCCATTACTACAACATGGGTCAGATTGAGCTATTCGATAAATATATGGAAACCATTCAAAAGCTTTATTCTTTCAAAACCATACTCGAAAAAGCAAAAGGTTTATTTTTAAACGGTTCTTTTACCCGCCACGGAGTCAAGGTTTCATTTTTTGTTAAAATAAGACTTATATTAGTGGTACTTAAGGAATATCTTTTTACAACGAACAAGGATAAAAGAGAACTGTTCTTTTTCTTAATCAGGCTGATCAGAGAAAAAAAGATTGTGGTCGATAAGGCTTTTTCCTTTATGCTTTCCATGCTCAGTTCGCACCGGCAGGTTAAATCAAACATGCAAAATATTGAACATTATCGTTCCCTGATCCGGAAAAACGACATCGGGCCATGGAAAAATCAAATGATAAGTAACCCTGAGAAATAATGAAAAACAATATCATGACACGAAGACACAAAGTTTCACAAAGGAAAATTAAAACAAATAATGGTGATAACTTGGTGTATATTAGAGACTAAGAAACTTTGTCGTTCATTTTACTTTCTGGAAGAAGATGCAATTATAATGTAACACGCAAATGAATGAGATTAAAAAAATTGGTATCATAGGTGAAGGGAAAATGGGTGGAAACATTTTTTCATACTTACGTGATTTTGATTTCGAACTTTTTTGGATATGCAGCAGCATCGAAGAAGCTGAAAAACAAACTGCGGGTTTTATAAAAAAGACAAACCGCCAGTTAAAAAACGGCATTTTTGATGCCTCATCGCATGCCATCCGAATAAAAAAAAGTCATATTGGCAGCGATCTGCAGTTGCTGAATTCATGTGACCTGGTTATTGAGTGCATTTATGAAGCAACTCTTTCAAAAATCCAACTGCTGAAAGAACTGGAGAACTTTGTGAAACCTGATTGCATACTTGCATCAAATACTTCTTCAATCCTGCCTACCCGGCTATTTTCTCCACTCGATTATAAAACCATGGGCATGGGCCTTCATTTTTTCTATCCCATTGGATTGCGTAACATTGTTGAAGTGAACCTTTCGCCCTATACTTCTGATCTTGCAGTACAGCGAATCAAACAGTTTTTATGTAAAATAGGCCGGCGCTTCCTGGTTTTGCCTGAGGAACATGCCTTTATTCTGAACAGGTTGTTCCTGGATTTTCAGGTTGAAGCCTATAATCTGATGAAGGAAAACAAACTCAGCTACAGTCAGATCGATCATCTTATTACCAAACACCTGTTCCCGATGGGGGTTTTTGAAGTATTCGACAGTGTTGGTATCGATATTATGCTGGTATCGATCAGAAATTACAGTCATTTTACAGCACATCCCAAATTTTACCAGCCACTTATTGAATGTTTTGAATTGTTACTTGCTCAGGGTCGGTTGGGTCAAAAGTCCAAAGCAGGATTTTATGATTATACCGAAGCCATTTCAAAAGAAGAGTTACCTGAAATTAAGAACGAAAAAGAGCTGGTTGAACGGCTGAAAATGTTTTACGTTCTTCCCATTGTCGATTTTGTAAAGAAAGGCATTTGCAGGGAAGAGGAAATCGATCATGCTTTCAGGGAATACCTGAGTGTTGAGGAAGGACCGGTTACTCTGGCAAAGAAAATGGGGGTTTATTGAGGAATTTACGATTTCAGATTTATGATTTATGATTTGTCGACTTTAGACTTCCCAGGATTGATTAGCATTAAGTTAATGAGTTTGTAACAATTATAAGGTAGCTGCGATATTTTTCATGAAGTTTCTTTTCCTTTTTACAGGCATTTCTGTATTTTGAACCTCATTTTTGTGCATAATTCTTAATGTATCTATCTCAAATTTAATTTGCAACCTCATCCAGTATTCAGCATTTATTTCAAATACATTTTCAAGCTTTAAGGCTATTGCAGGGGTAATATTCCTTTTACCGTTGATGATTTCGTTCAGAACATTCGGAGCAATATCCATTACTTCGGCAACTTTTAACTGTGTCAGACCTCTTGCTTCTATCTCATCCCTGATTAGTTTTCCGGGATGTGTTGCCTGAAATGGAACTTTATCACTTTGGATCATTAATTCCTTTTTATTCATAATGTTTGCTGATTTTTAAAATGATTATTATATCCGGTTTCTCCAGTTCAAACTCAATTCTAAATTCCCTATCAATTCTTAAAGACCAGTGTTTCTCAATTTTTTCAATATTCAGGCTTCGAAATTTTGATAATTCGTTGATATTCTGACATTCAAGAATATAATTGATTTTATCCCTGAATTTTTCAAGAATGATTTCGGAAAACTTCTGTTTACCATCATAATTCCCATAGTAAAAATTATAAAGCTGAACCGAATAAAATCTGATTCTCATTGTACAAATTTAGCATTAATTTACTAAAATAGTAAATTAAATTTTATTTTTAAATGAGGGTTAAGGGTTCTGGTATAGAAGGATTAGTATTTTTAAATTAAAGGATATGATGCTCGATTATGGGTCTTTAAATTAAAATCAATCATTCAAAATTTAAAATTCTTTATTTTTGCCATTCAGTTTAACCACCCCAAACAATAAATGAGCAACAAAGTAGTCATAACCGGATTCAGCCTTATTACATCACTCGGACTTGATGCCGATACCAATTGGTCGAATCTCATTGCCGGAAAAAGTGGTGTTAAAAGGATTACCATTTTTGATCCATCAGACCTCCAGACACAGATAGCAGCCGAGGTTCCGCATGAATTTGAAACACTGGCACACAACTACATCAAAAAAAGAGCTTACGAACAAATGACCCGCGTTACCCGGATGTGTTTTGTGGCCGCAAAAGATGCAATTACTCACAGTGGTATAGATATGGAGGCGATCGATAAATCCAGGGGTGCAGTGATCCTTGGCGTTGTAAGCACAGCCAATACCAGTGCCGAACAGGGAACCACCTCAAGGAATACCGTTCTTAAAAGCATGACCAATGCCATGTCGGCATGGATATCATTGGAATACAAATTATTGGGACCCAACTTTACCGTTGCCTCAGCATGTGCTTCTTCGGCATATGCCATAGGATTGGGTTCCGACATGATCAGAAACGGCATTGCTGATATGGTAATTGTTGGCGGATCGGATTCAATTGTGAACAGGGAAGAAATTGAAGGCTTCAATGAACTTTATGCTTTGTCGGTTCAAAACAATCCTCCCGAAAAAGCCTGTAAGCCATTTGATCGCGACAGGGATGGATTTGTTATCGGCGAAGGTGCCGGAATCATGATACTCGAATCTGAAGAGGCAGCTAAAAAAAGAGGTGCAAAAATCTATGCTGAACTTGCCGGTTATGCCATTACCAGCGAAGCATACAACATCATGGCGCCCCAGAAGGATGGCGAAGGCATTGCCTATACCATATCAGAAGCACTACGGAAAACAGGTGTTTCTGTAGATGAAGTCGATTATATCAATGCACACGGAACATCAACCACGCTGAATGACTTATATGAAACACTGGCCATAAAAAAGGTATTTGGCGAACAAGCTTACAAAATACCGATCTCCGCATCAAAATCGATGATCGGGCATACCATCGGGGCAGCAGGAGTTATAGAAGGGATCATAACAGTCATGAGCCTTGTTAATCAAACCCTCACTCCCACTATCAATTTACACAATCCTGATCCTGACCTGGATCTCGATTATGTTCCCAACATATCAAGGAAACATCCCATAAATTGCGCATTATCGAATTCTTTTGCCTTTGGCGGACACAATGCTACCCTG
>Ga0182027_10014976_pt1 | contig 10702 bp, 7 predicted proteins | sample 712E1DmetaG_FD_121300 | JGI IMG/M metagenome (GOLD analysis project Ga0182027, IMG submission 121300) | Permafrost microbial communities from Stordalen Mire, Sweden - 712E1D metaG (Illumina Assembly) | ecosystem: Environmental > Terrestrial > Soil > Wetlands > Permafrost | place: Sweden...
GTGACGGTGGGGGTGGCGAAGGTGCAGGTTGCATCAGCCGGAAGTCCCGAGCAGGCGAGAGTGACCGGGCCGGCAAAGCCCTGGACAGAGGAGACCGTGACGAGATAGACAGTCGAACCCGGGCCGCTGATGAACTGAGTTGGCGGAGCGGCGGAGAGGGTGAAGCTGCCGGGGTTGACGACCTGGGCGACAGTGCCCGAACTGGAGGCGAAGTCGAGGGTCGCCTGGTAGGTGGCCGTAATGGTGAGAGTGCCCACCGGGAGCGTGGAGGTGGTGCAGGTGGCGACGCCGGATGAGTTGAGCGTGGATGCGCAGAGCGGCGTTGCGCCGTTATAGAAGTTGACGGTGGCGGCCGTGACGGGAAGGCCCGCCCCATAGGTGACGGCGGCGGTGAAGGTGACGCTGGCGCCCTGGGTGACGGGAGAGGCGGAGGTTGTCACCGTGGTGACGGTGGCGAGCGGCGTGATGGCAAGCGTGCCGGGGACGACCGTGACGGTGGCGTAGTTGGCGATGTTAGCGCCGGTGACGGCGGCGGTGATGGGGTAGCTGCCCACGTCGGAGAGGAGGGTTGCCGTGGTCGCGCAGGTGACGGTGAAGACGTCGCCGGGGGCCGCGCCGGAGATGGCGCTGGTGAAGGTTGGGTTGGGGGCGGCGTAGGCCCGCGCCGCGTTATTGACCGTGATGACCAGCGGGGTTGTGGCGGGCGTGATGGTGAGCGTTCCGGGGATGACGGTGATGGTGGCGTAGTTGGCGGCGGCGGCGCCGGAGACGATGGCGGTGATGGGGTAAGTGCCGATGGGAGAGAGGATGGTCGCCGTGGTTGAGTAGGCTATGGTGAAGGTGTCTCCGTTGAGCGCGCCGGCGATGGCGCCGGTAAAGGTTGGGTTGGGCGTGCCGTAGGGCCGGGTGGCGTTATTGACCGCGATGACCAGCGGGGTTGTGGCGGGCGTGATGGTGAGCGTTCCGGGAACTACGGTAATGGTGTAGTTGGCGGCGGCGGCCCCGGAGACGACGGCGGTGATGGGGTAAGTGCCTACGGGAGAGGCGATGGTGGCCACCGTGGAGTAGGTGACGGTGACGGTGTCGCCATTGAGCAGGCCGCTGATCGAGCCGGTGAAGGTGGGATTGGGCGTGCCGTAGGCGCGCGAGAAGCTATTCACCGTGACTACCAGCGGTGTTCCCGCAGGCGTGATGGCGAGCGTGCCGGGAACCACGGTGACGTTGTAGTTGGCGATGTTGGCGCCGGAGACGGTAGCGGTGATGGCGTAGTTGCCGACGGGAGAGAACTGCGTGGCCACCGTGGAGCAGGTGACGGTGAAGGTGTCTCCGTTGAGCGCTCCGGCGATGGTGCTGGTGAAGGTTGGGTTGGGCGTGCCGTAGGGCCGGGTGGCGTTATTGACCGTGATGACCAACGGCGCGGTGGGCGTGATGGTCAGCGTGCCTGGTATCACGGTGATGTTGTAATTGGCGGCGGCGGCGCCGGAGACGGTTGCGTTGATGGCGTAGTTGCCGACGGGAGAGAACTGCGTGGCCACTGTGGAGTATGTGACGGTGAAGGAGTCTCCGTTGAGCGCTCCGGCGATGGTGCTGGTGAATGTTGGGTTGGGGGCGCCGTACGGGCGGGTGGCGTTATTGACCGTGACCACCAGCCCGGTCCCAGCTGAGGTGATGAAGAGCGTTCCGGGAACGACGGTGATGTTGTAGTTGGCGGCGGCGGCACCTGTGACGGTTGCGGTAATGGCGTAGCTGCCTACGGGGGATGTGATGGTGGCGGTGGTGGAATAGGTGACGGTGACGGTGTCGCCATTGACGAGGCCGGTGACGGTCCCGGTGAAGGTTGGGTTGGGGGTGCCGTAGGGCCGGGTGGCGTTATTGACCGTGATGACCAGCCCGTTGCCGCCGCCCGTCCCCGCGGGCGTGATGGTGAGCGTGCCTGGAATCACGATCACGCTGTAGTTGGCCGCGGCGGCGCCGGAGACGGTAGCGTTGATGGCGTATGTGCCTACACCGGAGGTGATGGTGGCGACTGTCGAGTAGGTGATGGTGAAGGTGTCGCCATTGACCGCGCCGGCGATCGTACTGGTGAAGGTTGGATTGGGCGAGCCGTACGGGCGCGAGGCGTTATGGACCGTGACCACCAGCCCCAAACCCCCCGTCGCCTGGGTAATGGTCAGCGTGCCGGGGTTCACCGTGATGTTGTAGTTGGCGATGTTGGCGCCGGAGACGGTTGCGTTGATGGCGTATACGCCAACGCCGGAGGCGATAGTGGCGGTGGTGGAGTAGGCGATGGTGAAGGTGTCTCCGTTGACCGCGCCGTTGATGGTGCTGGTGAAGGTGGGGTTGGGCGTGCCGTATGGGCGGGTGAAGCTGTTGACGTTGACCGTCAGGGGCGCCTTGGTGACATTCAGGGTGGTGGTCCCGGTCACCGAGCTGTAGTACGAGTTGGTGGAGGTGAAGGTGAAGCTGACGGTGTAGCTGCCGAAGGGCAGGCCGCTCGGGTTCGCGTTGCATGTGATGGTTCCCGCCGATGCGTTGCTTATCGAGGTTGTACAGAGAACCTGGCTGCCGTAGTAGAAGACGATCGAGCCGCTGGCGGGGAATGTTCCGGTGAAGGTGAACGACTCCGAGAAGGAGTAGCCGTAGACCTCGGTCTCCGAGAGGAGGGTGAAGGGCAGAGGCACGGTGGAGTAGCCGCCGGATCCGCTGGTGCTGAAGAGGACGGTCTGCTGCGAGTTGTAGGAATTGGAGAAGAGGTTGGACTGGCCAGCGGGAGCCGGGCCGATTGCCGTGGGGGTGAAGGTGTATCCGATGTCGCAGACGCCGCCGGAGACCGTCGTTCCGGTACAGGTCGTGGCAGCCGCCGATACGTTGTAGTGCAACGTATCGGTGGTGGTGAACGGCAAGGAGGTAAAGGTAAGGGTGGTGTTGCCGGCGTTGGCCAGATACTGCAACTGCGGGGAAGAGGTGGCGCCGATAAGCACGTTGCCGAAGCCGATGGTGCTGGTGCGCGGGTAGGAGACCTCGCGCAGCGCGCTGTTGGCGGAGTCGATGACGAAGAGGTCGCTGGATCCGTCGAGGGCGATTGTCAGCGGCGCATTGAGTGTGGCCGCGGTGCTGGGGCCATTGTCGCCCGTATAGCCGGGGGTCCCGGTGCCGATGACGGGCCAGATGTCTGTGCCGTTGCTGATGACGGAGTAGACCGCGTAGACGATGTTGGCGGTATCGTCGGCGATGTAGATGTCGCCGGCGGCGTCGATGGCGAGGCCGTCCGGCATGAGGAGGCCGGTGCCCGTGGCCACGCCGGGCAAGGTGGTGGAGGTGGCGCCGTCGCCGGCGACGATGTGGATGATGCCGGAGTTGTCGATCAGGTAGACGTAGTGGGTGCCTGCATCGGCGACGGCGAGGCCGTTGGGGCCAAGCGCAATGCCGCTGGGGTCATAGAAGACGGCAGTGGTGGCGGGCACGTTGTTCGCGCCGCCGACGGCGCCGCTGCCTGCGACGACGCGGCGCTGCCCGCCGGCGTAGATCTCGGTGACGTTGTGGACCGAGCCGCCCATGGCGACGAAGATGTCGTCGAAGCCGTCGACGGCCATGGCATTGACGTAGAGCAGACCTGTGGCATAGGAGAGGTTGATGGAGCCGTCCGCGCCGAAGCGTGCGATGCTGGTGCTGGCGCCAATCCCGGCCGGAGTATTGGCGACATAGATGTTACCCGCTCCATCGACCGCCATGGCGGCGGGCGAGACCAGGCCCGCGCCCTGGGCCACGACGACCTGAGCGGCACCGCCGGCCGCCGGATAGAAGAGGACATCGGCGGTGGAGGAGCCGTTGCCCCGCTCCAGCACATAGGCGTCGCCGGCCGAGTCGGTGGAGACGGCGATGGCGGTGCGCAGGCCGGAGGCGCGGGTGGAGGCCACACCCGGAGCCAGCAGGCTGAGCGGGCCGAGGCCCAGGCCTTGCAGTTCGACGCCGATCAGCTTGCCGCTGATTGAGTCCTTGAGTTGCAGGGCGGAGTAGCGATAACCGGGACGGCTGGGCTGGAAGTTGATTACCACCTGGCAGGTGGTGGAGGCCGACTTGGCCCCGCTGCATGTTGTGCTGACGAGGAAGTAGTCCGTCCCAACGGTGACGGTGAGATTCACCGCCTGATTGATGCTGAAGATGATGGTCTGGCTCGCGCTGGTCGAGCCCACGTTGGTTGGCGGGAAGCTCAGGTTGGTGCCCAGCTTGCGCACAATGTTGTTCTGCGAATCGGCCAGATAGATGCTGCCGCCGGGGTCCGTGGTGACGCCGAGCGGCTGGTCGAGGGGGACCAGCGATGCAGCCTGGCCTTCCTGCGAGACGTTGTACGCGCCGGAGGCACCGCTGGAGAGGCCGGCGATCAAGGTCAGCGCGTTGGTGCCGGAGTTGAAGCTCACCACATTGTTCTGGGTCACCGCCGACTCCGAGATGAACAGCGAGGCGCTGGACGTGAAGGCCAGCCCGTAGGGATTGCTCAGGGGCGTGGCCGAACTGCCGGTGCTGTCGTTGACGCACTGCCCAACCGCCGTCTGCACAGTCGCCATTCCAACGATCTCGCGCACGCAGTTGTTGTTTGAATCGGCGATGAAGAGGTTGCCGTTCTTGTCGAAGGCAAGACCGGCGGGGCGGTCGAGTTTGGGGTTTGTGCCGGTGATTCCCGCGCAGAGGGTGTTGGCTGCATAGGGCGAGAGCTGGCCGGCAACGGCGCAGATGGCCGTCGCCGGGTCGGTGGACAGATGGCGCACCACCTGGTTGACGGTGACGCCGGTGTTCGAACCCACGATGGAGATATAGAGATTGGAGCTGCTGTCCACCGCCAGGCCAATGGGGACAGGCGTATCCGAATCGGTCGGTACAAACGTGCATGAGCCGGCCACCGTGGTGAGGACCTGGTTTGAGTAACTGTCGACCGCTCCGCTGGCCAGGCTGCGCACGCAGTTGTGCTGGCTGTCCGCGATGTACAGCGTGTTGGAGCTGTCGATCGCCAGGCCGGTGGGCGCCAGCAATCCCTGGGCGGGGTCGGGGCCCGGAATGCTGGCGGTATTGCAGGTATCAGTTGCGTTGCCGTTGATCCGCAGTCCGGCCACCGTGGAGATGGCACCGTTGGGAGCCACCTTGCGCACGCAGTTGTTCTGCGTGTCGGAGATGTAGAGGTTGCCCAGTGAATCGAAGACGACTGACGTGGGCACGTTCAGGGTGGTGGCCGTGGCAACCCCCGAGTCCTGGTTGTAACCGCCCGTGCCTGTGCTGTTGCCGGCGTAGCGCGAGGTTGTATCCAGAATGGTTGCAAACTGACCGCGAGCGCTCAGGGGGGCCAAGCTAGCAAATCCTGCGAGGAGAAGAACGAAGGGCCGGGGGAAGACTGTACGCAAAGCACACAGACGAGGGGTGTTCATGTTGAAGGAACTCCAGGAATGGGTCGCCGTTCAGGGTGCATCTGCACAGACCTCTCACAGGGCCGTGCCGGGCATGACGGGGAAAAAGGTGCCACTCCGCGCATTTTCAACATTATAGGTGGGGTTTTATTGGAAAGACACGAAAATCGCAGACGGAGTCAGGGATTTTCTCAGTCGTATCTTCTTGTGTAATACGCACTCCGCCACTGGATTGGCTCGATATATCAAGATCGGGAGTGATGGTTTCCAACCTTCGCGCAGTGATTCTGACCCTGGTCCTGAATAACATGAAGGGGAAGAGGGAGGGCCAAGTATTTTGCTTGAATACTGAGAAGTGACGCGATACGCTATACGCATGATCAAGAGCTTCCGGCATGCTGGCATCGAAAAGTTCTTCGCCACCGGAAGCAAAGCGGGAATTCAACCAGCCCATGCCGCCAAGCTGTCGCTTCAACTCTTTCAGTTGAACCGGGCGAAGACCGCAAACGACATGGATGCTCCGGGGTGGAGATTGCACCCTTTGCACGGCGATCTCAAACACCATTGGACCGTGAAGGTGAATGGCAACTGGCGATTGACATTCACCTTTGAGGGCGGGAATGCCATTCTTGTCGACTATCAGGACTACCACTAGGAGAGACGATATGCGCATGCACAATCCCCCACACCCAGGCAAAGTGCTTCGGGAGTTTCTGGGCGACCTGGATGTAACGACTGCCGCAAAGCATCTGCAAGTCTCTCGCGCAACGCTCTCTCGCATCCTCAATGGGAAGGCGGGAATCTCTGCCGATATGTCGCTGCGTCTCTCTGCCGCGTTTGGCACTCACGCCGAGATCTGGTACGAGTTGCAAACCGACTTCGATATGTGGCAGGCATCGCAAAGAAAACAGCCAAAGATTGAGCCGTTCAGCCGGGCCGCGTAGAACTCAAACCCATCAGGAGTGGGCGACGCCGTATGCGTCGAGGACGTCCTGGAGGGTCACGATGCCGACCAGCGTGTGTACATCGGCGCGGCTGACCACCGGGAGCAGATCGATCTGGTTATTGCCCATGCGCTCCAGGGCCAGGTCCAGCCCCTGATCGGCGTGCATGTGGGGAAAGAGGGGCGTGGTGATGATGTCGTCGAGCAGCCTGCCGGAGTCCTCGTCCACTTCGACCTCCATCTGCGACTGAGTGACGATGCCGATGACGCCGCGCCGGTCCGTGACCAGGGCCGATCGCAGGCCGCTGGCACGGATGCGTCCCAGGGCCTCGCGCACCGTGATTTCGGATTCCAGCAGAAGCCCAGGAGCTTTCATGATCTCCGCGACCGTGCGCTGATCTTGATGCAGCCGCGTCTTGGCGCTGGGCAGATGGATGCCGTCCTGCACGGCCAGCGCCTCGTAGATGGGCTCATGCTGCAGGAGGGAGGCGACAAAGAGGCTGACCATGTTGGCGATCATGAGGGGAACGATGACGGCGTAGTCCTGAGTCATCTCGAAGATGATGAGCACCGAGGTCATGGGCGTGCGCACCACGCCGGCGAAGACCGCACCCATGCCCACCAGCGCGTAGGCCCCGGGCGTGGCCGTCGCCAGCGGGAAGAGATGATGCGCGGCGGTGCCGACCACGCCTCCCAACATGGCGCCGAGGAAGAGCGATGGGCCGAAGATGCCGCCGGCGTTGCCCGAGGCATAGCTGGTGGTGACGGCGAAGAGCTTGAGCAGCAAGAGAAGAAGCATCAGGTGGAATGCCATGCGTCCGTTCAAGGCGTCGCCGACAAAGCCGTATCCCACGCCCAGCACCTGAGGCACAAACCAGCCCATCCCACCCACCAGCAGCCCGCCGACCACCGGCTGGAACCAGACCGTCTTCTGCGGGAAGCGCAGGAAGCGTGCGCGCTGGTTCAGCAGTAGCCATGAGAAGGCCGCCGAGACCACTCCGCCGGCCACGCCGAGCACCGCATAGACGGCAAACTCGGCCGAACTGACCAGGTGATATCTCGGGACATTGAAGAGCGGATGATCGCCGAGAGATAGACGTAGAACGACCCACGCCGTCGCAGAGGCCAACACTACGCCGCCCATCATGGGCGCGTTGAGGTCGCCCATGATCTCCTCCAGGGCAAAGACGACCGCGGCCAGGGGAGTATTGAAAGCGGCTGCAATGGCCGCCGCCGCGCCCACCGGGATCAGGTTCTTCACCTGCTCGGTGCTGAGGCCGAGGGCGCGTCCCAGAACGGAACCGATGCCCGCGCCCACCTGCACCGAAGGCCCCTCGCGTCCCAGGGGGATCCCGCTGGCCAACGTCGCCGAGGTGCAGAAGAACTTGCCCAGCACGGTGCGCAGCGTAATGCGACCGTCGCGGGCAAAGAGCGCGGCCTTGGTCTGGGGCACGCCGCTGCCGCGCGCATTGGGGAAGAAACGATAGAGCAGATACCCGATGCCGAGCGATCCTGCGACCGGGAAGGCCAGACGTCGCCAGGGCGCGCCCACCACCGGGTACAGGCGCATTCCCATGTGCTCCGTCAGCACGATGAAGGCGACGACGGCAAGGCCGGTCAATGCGCCGATGACCAGCGACAGCCCGAGAAAGACCTGGCTCTCGCGTTGCCGCAGCACGTCCATGCGCTCGGAGAGCGGAACCTGCCACCAGCTCCTGCACGCCGTCTGGTCGGTTTTTTTCATCTTTCGGGAATTTCCTCCCAAACAGAATATCCCACTGGATTCGCCGTTCGATGTGCTGTGCGGCTTGAGGATGGGTTGAAAGCGTTCTGCAACGCCGGACTTGTGCCGTATGCCAGCGCGGAACCAGAGTTACTATAGCCTGGCGAAGAGTATGCGATGCGGTTTTCCTTAAGAGAAAACCGCGCAAGGTTTGTTTGCCCCGGATACGCCTACTCTGGTTCCGCTTTAGCGTCGGACAGACCCATGGGCCGGAATCCAACCATCCTCGCCGCGTCGCTTGCGCCGCGGGCGTTCGTGAATTTGTCGCAGGCGCTGCTGAGCCTGCTGTCTCCTCTTCCGATCCGCGCGCAGACGATACAATCGACAGAGAGGGGGGAGCCAAGCCGATGTTCGAGGTCACCGTGGAAGCCGGCTTCTCCTCCGGCCACTATCTGCGCAACTACAAGGGCAAGTGCGAGAACCCGCACGGCCACAACTACCGCGTGCTGGTGACGCTGGAGGGCGCGGAGCTGGACGAGGCCGGTCTGCTGCTCGATTTCAAGCTGCTGAAGACGCTGCTGCGCCCGGTGGTCGAGCGCCTGGACCACCGGATGATCAACGACATTGCGCCATTTACCGAGCTGAACCCATCGGCGGAGAACCTGGCGCGCTACTTCTACCAGCAGACCGCCAAGCAGCTAGAAGAGATGACTGGCGGGCGGGTGCGAGTGAAGGACTGCACACTGTTCGAGACGGACACCAGCTTCGCGCGGTACTACGAGTGAGCTGCCGTATACTGTTCGAGAGGTCTGAGATGCAAATCGAGCTCAATGACGACTTGCAGGCGGCGCTGGAGAAGAAGGCGGCCGAAGCATGCATGAGCGTATCAAGCTATGCCAGCTTCATCGTGCAAGAGCAGTTGCGCGAAGACACGCTGGCTGCGCCGGACCGCTCGAACGCCATCGACGGCTTGATTGAGCACGTGAAGACGTCGAACGCAACCTCCGGTCGCAAGGGCCGCGAGTGGAGAGAGTTCATCCACGAAGGACATCGAGATTGAGCTTCGTGCTGGACAGCTCGGTCGCTCTCAGTTGGTGCTTCAAGGACGAGCAGACACCGGGGTCTCTTCAGGCTTTGAACGCAGCGAGAACACGAGCGATCTTCGTCCCGTCCTTTTGGCATGTAGAGATATCGAATGTGTTGGGAATCGCCGCCCGGAGAGGACGACTCGATCAGGCCGATCTCGCAATCGCTGTCCGTACGCTGGCGTCCCTGGAGATACATACCGATCTCCCGCTCCATCCCATCGGACCCGCCGCGCTGCTCCCGCTGATGCAGCTCTATGAACTGACCGCCTACGATGCGACTTATCTGGAGTTGGCGATGCGTCTCAACCTTCCTTTGGCGACATTGGATTTGAAGCTCTTATCTGCTGCAAGGCAGGCTGGAGTTTCGCTTTTCGGCTCGACCTAGAGATTGAGCGTCTTGCGGTAGAGGAGCGCGTGCAGGCCTTGCGCATAGAAGTTCTGTACCACGCCCACGCGCGCGTAGCCGATCGACTCGTAGAAACGGATTGCTTCCGCGTTGCCGGTGAAGACGTGCAGCTCCATCTCCACGGCGCCAGCGGATTGGAGCCTGGACTCGACCTCCGCCATAAGCTGCCGCGCCAGTCCGCGCCGACGCCATGCGGGAGCAACATCCAGGGTTACGACATAGCCGGTTCGCTCGTCCAACTGCGCGAGGCAAAAGCCTGCCAGTTCTCCTTGCGCCTCGGCCAGCACCGTCACCGCGGCGGGGGCCTCGGCGAAGGCGCGCATGGCCCCGCGGCTAAACTGGAAGACCGGCTCGAAACAGACGAGGTCGAGCGCGTGCATCGCCCGCCAGTCGCCGAGCCGATAGCTGCGCAGCGTCGCGTGGGCCGTGCGGTCCCCGGACTTGGAGTGGTTCGCAGCTGCGGTTAGAGCCACCGGCGCACCAGCCTGCGCACCAGTTCGGCGGTGACGCCGTAGACCAGATACGAGGCGATCTCGCTGCCGCGCTGGCGCGCGATCTGGATCTCGGGCTGGGCGGCGAGGCCGAGCGCGGGCTGCGCGGTCGTGCATTTCAGCTTCAGGAACGGCCAGCATCCGACAACCCGCGCGTGCTGCACGGGCAGTTCGCCTTGGTGGGCGAGCGCCTCCATCGCCAGGCCGAAGCTGGCGCCGTGCCTGGCGGTGGCCTCGGGGTAGAACTCGGCGACCGCGCCATAGGCCGCGCCGGCCGCCGCGCCCAGGCCCCAGCGGAGGCCCTCGCTCAACCTCGCCTTTGCAGCCGGCGTCAGAGCGTCTCCGGCCACGAGTTCGACGGCGAGCTCCTGCGGCTCCGGCTCGCCATGGGTGTGCGGCGGAAAGATCCGCTCGGCAAGGGCCTTGGCGGCGGTTGCGGCCAGCCCTCCGATCAAGCCGGCGATGAGTCCCCTGGCCAGCGACTTGTGCATTTTCACCGCCGCAACTTTTGTCTCGCTCATGACAATTCCTTCAGAGGGTGCTGAAAGAGCCTTGATTGCCACTCCTGGAAGATGGCCCGGGGCTAAAGCCCCATGATTCCATGGACTGAATTCAGGGGGCTGAAGCCCCCTGCTCCCTCCGAAAGGCAAATACA
>Ga0182027_10014978_pt1 | contig 10701 bp, 7 predicted proteins | sample 712E1DmetaG_FD_121300 | JGI IMG/M metagenome (GOLD analysis project Ga0182027, IMG submission 121300) | Permafrost microbial communities from Stordalen Mire, Sweden - 712E1D metaG (Illumina Assembly) | ecosystem: Environmental > Terrestrial > Soil > Wetlands > Permafrost | place: Sweden...
CCAGCAGTATACGCGGCTGGAATACGAGACGGTCTATCTGCCGGGTTTGAGCAAGGAAGAGCTGACCGACGTCGGCAACCTGGCCAAGAACGTCTTCAATGCGCAGCAGGCGGTGACTGAGCCTTCCTCCGGAACGATCACCCTGCGCGCCTCCCAGAGTACGCTGGACGCCTTCAATGCCACCATGAGCCAGTTGCTCGACGGCCACAGCCAGGTATTGCTGGAGGTGCGCATGATCCAGCTTGCGCACATCAGCGCGCGCAACACCGGCGTGAAGCCTCCGCAGAGCGTTTCAGCCATCAATGTCTACTCCGAGGAGCAGTCCATTCTGAACTCCAACCAGGCCCTGGTGCAGCAGATTATCTCTTCGGGTTTGGCCGCGCCCGGCGACACGCTGGCGATTCTTGGCATTCTGCTGGCCTCCGGCCAGGTTTCCAGTTCCCTGCTCACCAACGGCGTAGCCCTCTTTGGCGGAGGACTGACGGCGTCGGCTCTCGCTCCGGGCTCAATGTCGGCCAACTTCAGCCTGAACTCATCGGACTCGCGCGAGCTGGATGAGATCCAGTTGCGGTTGGGTGACGGCGAGGATGCGACGCTGAAGACCGGGATGCGCTATCCCATCCAGACCTCTTCGTACTCGAGCATTGCCGGCAGTGTGCCCACGATTCCCGGACTTACCGGCGCGGGAAGCTCCAGCAGCCTCTCTTCCCTGCTAGCTTCCTACGGCGGCGTGCCGAATATTCCCCAGGTGCAGTATCAGGATCTGGGGCTGACCCTGAAAGCGACGCCCAGGGTGATGCGCGGCAGTGAGGTAGCGCTCAAGATCGACATGAAGATCGATTCCCTGGCTGGAACTTCGATCAACGGCAATCCGGTGCTCAGCAATCGCGCCTGGTCAGGAGTGGTGACGGTGAAGCAAGGCGAGGCCGTGGAGGTGGTGAGCGAATTGGACAAAACCGAGAGCCGCGCCATCAGCGGAGTACCGGGAATCAGCGAGATTCCGGGCATGAATAATCTGACCGGCAAAGACATACAGAAAAACTATGCGACGCTGCTGATCATCATCACCCCCCATGTGATTCGCGGCGCGCAGGCCGCCGGCCACTCGCCGATGCTGCGCGTGGAGCGCGGGCAGCCGGCGCGATAGAGCGGCAATGCGCCGCAAGCGGCCTTGATGTAAACTCAAGAGAGCGAGTCCCGCCGCCTCCCGGCAAGATTTTTTGTGCGAAGAGGCGTGCGAGTGGCCGCGACGTTGAAGCCGCGCGCAGGCGTTTTGCGCGTGTGTGCAGAGACACCCCGAAGAAGGAGAACTACCCTACCGATGGCCAAGATAGCCAAAACAGGTGACCGCAAGAAGGTAATGGACACGACGAAGTCGACCGACTGTCCCAAGTGCAGCAAGCCGACGCGCATCGTCAAGCGCGTGAAGGACCGCGAACGCGGCGTCCCCGGCGGCGTCTACATCTCGTGCTCCGTTTGCGATTTCTACGAGAAGCTCTAAGCCCCAGTTTGGCGCAGGAAAAGGCCCGGCTTTGGCCGGGCTTTTTCATTCAGAGCTATACTTCAACCTGAGATGGGTTCTTGCGCGCCGCGCGGGTGCGCAAGCCGGGGAGAGAGCAAATGAGTGCAACTGTGGCGAAGGATATGCCAGGGAGCGCCGCTCTATTGGCGGCGATTGCTTTGTCGGGCGTTTTGTGTTGCGGATGCGGTGGAGGTAGCGCCACCACTGGCGGTGGTAGCAACACAGGCGGCGGAGGCAACGCAAGCTCGCCGGCGGGAGTTCCCATCATCACCACCGTGGCAACTCAAAATGGCGCCGTGATCGTGACCCTGACCTCGCCGACTCCCGGCGCTACAATCCTTTATTCCGTAGACGGCACCACGCCCAACGCCGCTTCCTCGTCCACAATGATCTACCAGGCTCCACTCCTTGTGGCTTCGAATCTGACGGTCACCGCGGTCGCCACCTCCACGGGCCATACATCCAGCGCCCCTCTGATCCAAACCTTCACGCCCAACATTCCATCGGGAACACTGGTGTGGAGCGACGAATTCAGCAACTCCACCAGCGCCAACGCAGCGCCCAACTCTCAGTTCTGGACCTACGACACCGGCAACAGCGGCTTCGGCAACCAGGAGTTGGAGAACTATTGCGCCTGGGGCTCAAACGCCGCGCCGTGCGACCCCACCAAGCCCAACGCCTACGCGGACCCGAGCGGCATCCTGCACATCGTGGCACGAAAGTCATCGACCGGTGTCTTCACTTCGGCGAGGCTCAAGACTCAGGGCTTGTTCAGCTTTCAGTATGGCCGCATTGAGACGCGCATGATGCTGCCCGAGTCGCAGGGCATGTGGCCCGCCTTCTGGCTGCTGGGTAACAGCATCACCACCATCGACTGGCCGGCCTGCGGCGAGTTGGACGTAATGGAGCACATCGACGGCAGCAATCCGCAGAACGAGGGCTTTGACTGGGTGCAGGGATCGATTCACGGAAGCAATCTGAATGGCGGCATCCAATATCATCCGGTGGCCTTCACCGCCGCGGCCTGGCACACCTACGGCATGATCTGGAGCAAGGGGCAGATTCAGTACTATGTGGACAGTCCGTCCAACATCTATGCCACCTTCACGTCCAGCACGCAGGCCGGCACATGGCCCTTCGATTCAGGTTCGGAGTTTATCCTGCTGAATCTGGCAATTGGGGGCAGTTGGCCCGGCTCTCCCAACGCAACCACAGTCTTCCCATCGGAGATCCAGGTGGATTATGTGCGGGTGTATACGAACTAGGATAGGACGCGAGTTTTCTGCTTCCGGATTTATTGTGTTACATCCGAGTTACAGATTGAATATGATATTCGCACGTTTTTCGCATTGCTTTGACTTTCCGTTTACAGCTTCCGGCGGATACTGTTTTCGTGATCGCCGACGCTCGTCAGAATCTTCCGTTGGAGTTATCCTCTGCTTTTACCTCTCTGGTGGAGCTTGCTTTTCCAACATACATTTCCCCCCGGCCTTTGGAGCCGCGCATACGCGCCGAGGTTGGCCGCTACCGGCTGCGGCTGGCCGAAACGGCTGAAGATCGCGAGGCCGCCTGCCGGCTGCGCTTCAGGGTCTTCAACATTGAGCTGAACAAAGGACTCACGAGTTCGTATCAAACCGGACTCGATACGGACCACTTCGACCTCTGCTGCGAGCATCTGCTGGTGGAAGACAAGCAGGAGTGCAATCCTTCCCGGCGCGTCGTCGGTACTTACCGGATGCAGTCCGGCGCAACCGCCGCGCGCAACCAGGGTTACTACTCCGAGCAGGAATTCAATTTCGCCTACTACGAGCCGCTGCGGCCGGGCATTCTGGAGCTGGGCCGCGCCTCGATTGATCGCGAGCATCGCACGCCGGAGGTGCTCACCTTGCTGTGGAGGGGTATCGCACAGTATGCTAACGACATGGGATTGCGCTACCTGATCGGTTGCTCATCATTAACTTCGAAAGACCCGGCGGAGGGCTGGCAGGTGTATCGCCAGCTTGACCAGTACAGGGTTTCACCGGAGTTCGAGACTGAGCCTACTACCGCTTACGTATGTCCCAGCGAGCCTGAGGGCCGGCATACACAGTTGCTGCCCCAAACAGAAGACCTGTCGTTGCGAATTCCCGTCAAGGTGCCCAAGCTGCTGAAGACCTATCTGGCCATCGGCGCGCGCATCTGCGGACCGCCGGCATGGGACCGGGATTTTGGCACCATCGATTTCCTTACTCTGCTCGATCTTCGATTGATCTCGCCGTCGGCGCGCAATCGCTTCCTTGCCCCGCTGACCACATGAGCTTTCTTGCCTTCCGGCGCGCTGTGGCGCTGGGATTCGCTCTCGCCTTGTCCATTGTCCGCTTCTGGATTCTGCGGCTCAGTGGCCCGCTTACGCTGGAAAAACGCGCCCTCTGGGTGCAGCATACCTGCCTCAGTATTCTGAATGGCGTGGGCATTCACTACCGCGTGGAAGGCACTCCGCCGACGCATGGGCTGGTGGTTGCCAACCACCTCAGTTACATCGACATTCTCGTCCTTTCAGCGGCCATGCCCTGCTTCTTTGTCGCCAAGGTGGAGATCGGCGGCTGGCCTTTCTTCGGCAAGGCGGCGCGTCTGGGCGGGACCATCTTCCTGGACCGGGCTAGCCTGGACAGCGCCAACTCCGTGGCCAGGCAGATGATCGAACGGCTCAAGGAACCGATGCCCGTGCTGCTCTTTCCCGAGGGTACCAGCACCGACGGGGCCAAGGTGCTGCGCTTTCATTCGCGGTTGATTGACCCGGCCACTACAATCGGAGCGCAGATTACCGCCGCCGCCGTGCGCTACATCATCGAGGACGGCACACCGGAGGCGAAACTCTGCTGGGGAGATGACACGCTCTTTATCACTCACCTGCTGATGACGCTGAACACACCCGGCTTCTCAGCAAAGGTGAGTTTTGGCGAGCCGCACGTCTACTCCGACCGCCGCACAGCTGCAGATGCAACCCACGATGAAGTGACCGCCATGCGTGCGCAGTTGCCGCTGCCGTAGGAGCTGGGAAGGCCGATTGCCTGCTTCGCTTTACCCCATCTCCACATCCACCTGGTTTTCCTCGAGCAGCATCTCCGCTGGAATCAAGTTACCCTCCAACTGCGTCCCGTTGAGAATTAACTTCTTGACGCCTTTTTGCGCTCCTGCCGGATTCTGAACTTCTATAGTTAGTTTATTTCCGCGAAAGATGCGAGTCATGTTGAATTCTTTCCACGCGGAAGGAATGCAGGGATCGATTCTCAGGCCGTCATACTCCGGCTGACATCCGAGAATGTACTGGGTGGCCGCATAAAACGACCAGGCAGCGGAGCCGCTCAGCCAGGGAACGCGCGAGGCGCCGAAGCGCGGACTGTATTTGCTGTGCGTGAATTGGCAGTATACATAAGGATCAATCTGCCGGACCTCCGCGCGCGAGTTATAGGCGGCGGGCAGATAGGATCGGAAATACTCGTAGGCCAGATCGCCATGGCCGAGCAGAGTTTCGGCAATCACCGCCCAGCCCTGCGTATGGGTGAAGATACTGCCGTTCTCCTTCAAGCCCGCATTGAACAGCGCGGCCCTCATCACGTGAAAGTCCGTGTGCACATAAGGAGGGTCGCAAATCATCAGGCCGAACTCGGTGGCCAGGCGCTCGCGTACCGAATGCATCGCCCGCGCGGCCCTTTCAGGATCGGCATGTCCGCTGATCAACGCCCAGGATTGCGGATTGAGAAAGATTTTGCCTTCGGCGCTTTCCTTAGAGCCGAACTTAAAACCGTCGGCGCGATAGGCGCGCAAATACCATTCTCCGTCCCACGCATTTGCTTCCAGGCGATGGTCTAACTTCGCTAACTCAACCTCTGCCCATTGCTCTTCATCTCTTAAAGTCAGCAACCGGCAGATCTCCAGATAGACTCGCAGGGCGTAGCGCAATTGAAAGGCCACGAAGATCGATTCCCCCTGCTGCCCCAAACGAATGCAATCGTTCCAATCCGCGGACAAACCGCAGGGCAGGCCATGCGCACCGCTCCGCTCCAGATTGAACCGGATCGCGCGCTTCATGTGGCCCAGTACGGTATCTTCTCCATGGTCGGCATACGGCAATACCTTGTGATAGAAATCCAAGTCGCCGGTCTCCTTCACGTAAGACGGAATCGCGTTGAATAGCCACAGGCAGTCATCGGAACGGTACTCTTCTTCACGCGGAGCTTTTTCGCGCCCTGGGTGATGGTCGAACTGCCTGACGACAGGCATGGCGCCGCCTGTCGAGACCTGTCCGGTGATCATCAATTCCAATCGCTGGCCGGCTTCTTCGGAAATGGTGTGCATAACACCTAACATATCCTGGACCGTGTCCCGAAAACCCAATCCGTCGCGCTCGCCCGCATAAATCAAACTGGCCGCGCGCGACCAGGCATAGGTGATCAGGCAGTTAAAAGGGCCCCACATATTCAGCGTGCTGTTCAACTCGGCGTCCGGCGTTTCCACCGTAAGCCCGGCGAGGCGCTGATGCCAGTAACTCTTGACCTTGGCAAGTTCCTCGCGGACCTTCTTCATGCTGGCGAACTCCGCCGCCGCGGCTTTGCCTTCCTCGCGGGCCCGACCAATGCCCATCAGGAGAAGGAATTCCTTCGTTTCTCCGGGAGCAAGAGCAATCCGGGCTTGCAGCGAGCCGCAGGCGTTGTCGCCGACAGCCAGCGAGTTTGTGCATTGTCCCTGCTCGACAACTGCGGGATTATGATAACCTCGATAACTTCCGATGAAGGCGGCGCGGTCTGTGTCGTAGCCAACTACCTCGGCGCCCACCAATGCCTGAAAAGTATGCCTCCCCTGGTCCTTCTCCGCGAAGTTATCCGGCATGAGCGGAATATTGACATTGGTCCCGTGGTCGATGATGTTATCCTCGACCTTCATCTTCACGGTGTGCTGCGTGTACTGCAGATTGATCAGATCGTTCCACACGTCCCAGTTCCCGGCATACTCCACGTAATTGAAAGCGCTTAACTCACGCGGCTTTTCACTTAAGTTAGTGAGCTTCACATGCCAGCACTCGAAGGTCTTTCCCAATGGAACAAAATAAGTGGTCTCGGATCGTATTCCGGCATACTCCGATGAAATGACTGTATAGGCGCTGCCGTGGCGGCACTCCGACGTATACTGATCGAGTGGCTTGCCGACAGGCTGCCACGACGCTGACCAGTAATCCTTGCTGTCGTGGTCATGTAGATAGACATAACGGCCCGGCTGGTCCATCGGGACGGCGTTGAAGCGCAGCCGCATGAAACGCCCAATGGCCGCCGATTGATAGAAACTGTATCCGCCAGCATTGTTGGTGATGATGGCGCCATATTCCGTCGAGCCCAGATAGTTGCTCCACGACCGGGGAGTATCGGGACGAGTAATTACATATTCTTTGTTCGCGTCGTCAAAGTATCCGAATTGCATTGGCAAGCTATCCTCTTTTTGTTCGCAATGCCGCTATCAGGCAGAGGCCGATTCTCCCTTTGCCTGCCTTACCAGCAACTCGCTCTGCATCTTCTTCATCCTGGCTTCGTTGAGCGGATAAAAAAGCAGACCCACTCCGGTAAGCAGGAAGGCGACAGCGGGGATGAAAGTAAACAGAAGCAAAATGCCGTGCAGAGCATGAGGCGTCTGCGCGACACTGGCCTGGTATCCAAATTGAGCGAGCATCCAGACCGTCACCGGCCCGCCGATGGCCCAGCCGAGTTTGTTAGACATACCCGCCGCCGAGAAGACCAGACCGGTGGCCCGGCGGCCGGTGCGCCACTCGGAGTAATCAGCGGAGTCGGCGAACATCGCCCACAGCACCGCGGAGGTCGGCCCTGTTACCGCGCTATATAGCACTTGAAAAGCAAACATCAGCGCCACTTGCTCCGGCCTTACCCAGTAAGAAACGGCCAGGAAGAGCGCGCCCAGAACTGCCAGACCAATGTAAGTGGCCTTCCTTCCGGCAAATCGCGTGACATATTGAATAAGTACGGTCCCGAGGAGCGACATCAGCGTGCCGGCAACCATGAAAGCGGCGGCCAGCTTTTCATTGCCCACGTAGTACTGGAAGTAATAGAGGATGGCGCCGCTGCGGATGGCAACCGCGCAGACAGTCAGAGTTCCCATCCCAAAAAGGATGAGCCACGGCACGTTGGTGGCTAGATCCTTCAGGTCCTGACTTAGCGTGCTCTTCTCATAAAAGGGCTGCACCCGCTCGCGCGTGAGCGCGAATGTGAGGAAGAAAAGCGCGACCGCCGCAGCGGCGTAGATGCCCATCGTCAACTGATAGCCATGGGCTTTGGCGACTGCCAGCAGCTCCGGCCCCATCTGCGGCTTGACTCTTCCGAAGTAGTCCACTAGGTAGAGCGTATAAGTCTGGACTACCAGACCAGCCGCAAAGGCAAACGCGAACCGGTACGATGAGACGCTGGTGCGTTCCTGCGAATCGGAAGAGATCACGCCCATCAAAGCCGAATATGGGATGTTTATTGCCGAATAGACCATCATCATCAAGCACAGCGTGATGTAGGCGTAGATCAGCTTTCCGTTGGGGCTGAAGGAGGGCGTGGTAAAGGTCAGTACGCTGATGATGCCGAAGGGAACCGCAAACCAAAGCAGGTAGGGACGAAACTTTCCCCATCGCGTCTTGGTCCTGTCGCCCGTCACGCCCATGAACAAGTCGAAGCCCATGTCGAGAACACGCGTCAGCAGAAGCAGTACCGCAAGCTTTTGCAGCAATGAGCGCTCCAAAGCGGCATCGGGAGTATAGAAGAAGACGTCGGTATAAAACTTACTCTGAAAGTAAATAAAGGTCATCCAAAACAGATTGGAGGCCGCGTCACCGAAGGCATAGCCGGTTTTTTCGAAAAACGTCAGTTTTTGAGTTCTAGAATTCATGTATCCAGTTCCTCTTGTTCAGGGCCACAGTGATGCAGCGCCGCGCAGCCGCCTACGCGTGCCAGTATACATGAAAGAGATAAGGTCAGATCGTTATGGCGCGCACGGCAAGTGCCGTCCATAACAACAGTAACTCCGCGGAAGTTCGGGACGGGCTCAGACCTTGCTATGCGTTATCGGCGATCAGCAGGCGCAGATCGCGCAGGTTTTGGCCGGTAGGTCCGGTGACTACGGCGTCGCCCAGGGCGGTGAACATGGGACAGGCGTCGAAGGCGGCCAGCGAGGACTTCAGGTGGAATCCGAAGGAGTGGGCGCGGGCGACGGTGGTGGGATCGGCGACGGCGCCGGCGGACCGGGTGTTGCCGTCAATGCCATCGGAACCGGCGCTGAGCACGGTCAGCCGTTCGCCTGGATAGCTCTCCAGCTCCAGCGCGCACTCCATGACAAACTGTTGGTTGCGGCCGCCGGCGCCGGGAGAGCGGTCGAGGGTGACCGTGACTTCGCCGACCGAAATCAGGCAGAGCTTCGGATGGATGGCGCGCAGTTCGTGGAAGCGCTCTAGCAGGTAGCGGGCGGCATCGGCGTAGTCCCAGTCGTCGCACGTATTGTCGACCTCCACGTGGAAGCCGGCCTTCTCCGCCAGCAGGCGGGCATTCTCCGCCAGGTCATGGCTGGAAAGAAGAATCTCAAAGACCGAATCGCGGAAGGGCGCATCCTCTTCGCTCATGGAGGCGGCTGTGGTGATGCGGCGCGCTGGTATGAGGCCCAGCTTGGGCAACTTGGCGAAGAAAGGCGGACGCCTGCGCTTGTTGCCGGGCGACTCGGGCAGGTCTTCGCGCTCGAAGAAGGCGCGGATGGAGGGCGGAAGTTTGGTCGCCAGATCGTACTTTTCCAGCAGGGCGCGCACCTCGGCGACGGTGGAGTGATCGGGCGAAGTGGGACCGGAGGAAAGCGCGTCGAGCGAGCGCAGCGGCACGTCGGGAACCAACAGGCTGACTTTGGCGGCCTCCGGCGCGGCGATGGCCAGCCGCCCGCCCTTGACCGCGGAGAAATGCTTGCGCAGGGTGTTGATCTCGCTGATGGGCGCGCCCGAGGCAAGCAGCAACTGATGGAAGGCGATGGTGTCGTCAAGCGAGATGCGCGGGTCAAGCGGCAGGTCGAATAGGGCCGAGCCACCCCCGGAGATGAGGAAGAAGACTAGCGTGTCTTTGCGGGCCTTGCGCAGCATGGCCAGCGCGGCGCGGGCCGCGGCGAAGGAGTCTTCGTTGGGCGTGGGATGGCCGCCTTCGAAGTAGCGGAAGCGCCAATCGCGGCTCCTGGGAAGCTGGTTGGAGCAGCAGATGCCGCGCAGACCATTGCGGCGGCTCATGCGAGTGAGCAGCACATCGAGCATGGGGCCGGCTGCCTTGCCCAGCGCGATGACAAAAATCTTCTTGTAGTTGGAGAGGCAGATCGTCTCCGGTCCGCTGCCCTCGGGCAGGAGGCGATGCAGCGTGTCGCCCTCAAAGCGGAGGCGGCGGTCGAAAGCCGTGGCGACGCTGCAGGCCTTGATGGCGCCGGTAAAAATCTCAGTGGCCGTATCATGCAGAGTATCGAGGACGAAATCGCTGACGGGAGTCATGAACAGTGCTCCTTCAGCCAACCGGCGAGCGCCGCGCGCGGCGTCTCGAGTTGACAGTTAAATAAGTGATTGGCGCGAAGAAGGAGCGGCCATTGTATCGGTTCGGTGAAGGGTGCGGTCGTAGTCATTCCACACTTCATTCTACGCGCAGGCCATAAAGATTTCTTTATATCGGGGGCGTTCCCGCAAAGTGTCCCAAAGTGAGAGATCGCGGCCCGCCGCTGCAGAAACCCAACTCCGGCGTAAACGAGTGGGTCAAGCACAGATTAAGGTATTCTGACAGTATGATGATTGATCTGCCGCCGAATTCCTCCGCCATGAATGAACTTGATCCCATTCGCTTTACTCGTCAATTGTGCGAAATCGAATCCACCACCTACCACGAGGGGGCGGTGGGCGATTTTCTGGCGGATTTCCTAGGCGCACGTGGCTGGGCCGTGGAAAAGACGCCTGTCGACCAGCCGAAGGAGAACGCCGGCGGCGGCCCGCGCTGGAACGTCTATGCGGGCGCGGCCGGCGAGACGCCTGATCTCCACCCCACGGACGGAGACCTGTCTGTTCACCCCAACGAGCAAAGATCGCTCGCCGGGGACCCCGAATCCGTGGGGACCCCGGACCTGGTTTTTTCCACGCACATGGACAC
>Ga0182027_10014979_pt1 | contig 10701 bp, 8 predicted proteins | sample 712E1DmetaG_FD_121300 | JGI IMG/M metagenome (GOLD analysis project Ga0182027, IMG submission 121300) | Permafrost microbial communities from Stordalen Mire, Sweden - 712E1D metaG (Illumina Assembly) | ecosystem: Environmental > Terrestrial > Soil > Wetlands > Permafrost | place: Sweden...
ACAAGTTCTCCGAGTTAAGCAAGGCGGGACCACCACATTGCGCGCCCAGTTGGTCTGGGCTTCCCTTTTCCCTCTGGCAACTTTTGTCCTCTTATCCGCATTGGTGGCTACGGTTGCATTTCGCCAATTGACTCTCACCCTAGCGCTGCAACGCGATACTGCCAGAGTGCAGGCAGTCGCCGGGGTTCTGGCTTCCTCGTTATCCCCCACGCAGGCTTCAATCGATGCAGGCTTATCAGCTTCCCTGAAAGCAGAATTTTCTGACCCAGCCCTTCAACTGTTCCTGATCGATCAATACGGAAATGTTATTGATCATTCCGGGCCCGGCGATGGTCAGCTTGCATTGAACAGTCAGGAGCTTGGGTTATTCGTCCAGGGCCAAAAGCCGGCCAGTCATCTGACCCAAACCATTCCGGCCGGAGAAGAAATCATTGCTTCGTATGCCCTGCTTCCAGTCCGGCCGGTGGGCTTGATCATGGAAGAGCCCTGGAGCACGCTGATGGCCCCGGGTATTTATTACCAGTTAATTCTGATCGGATTGTTGGTGCTCGGGACGATCTTTTCCCTGTACATGCTTTCTTTGAGCGCCGGCCGGGTGACCGGTTCCATTGCAAAATTGGCAGAAAATGCCGCCCATGCAGTTCCCGGCAGCCTCTTTCGTCCGATGGCCGAACAGGGTCCGCTTGAGCTGCGTCTTTTGATCAAAGCTTTCAACAAAATGGTTGTCCAACTGGCCGAACAACAGAGCAGCCTGCGCCAGTATGCTCATAAGGCCTTACTCAGCCAGGAGGAGGAACGCCAGCGTCTTTCGCACGAGCTTCACGATGGGACCATGCAGGATCTGGTTGGGTTGGTGCAGCGGGTGGAGCTTTGCCGGTCTGAGATGGACCGGGACCCGCTCCTGGCTCGCCGCCGACTGGACGAACTGCAAGGCCTGCTTGAGCAGACCCTGGGTGACGTCCGTCGGATCAGCAATGCTTTGCGGCCTTCCATCCTGGAAGATTTGGGTCTTCCGGCTGCCCTCCAGGCGCTGTGCGGCGACCTCCAGAAGCAAATGCCGTCCATTCATTGCGAATGTGTAGTGAAAGGGGAACAACGGCGCTTACCTCCGGATCTCGAGCTGGCGGTCTTTCGCGTTGTCCAGGAAGCCCTCGGAAACATCCGCAAGCACGTCCGTTCCGTCACCGGTGTGGAGGTGCAGATGGAATTTCGTGAGAACGAGATCAGAACCGTGGTGCGTAATGATGGACCCATCTTCCCCACCCCGGATGTGCGTTCCCTGGTTCGCAATGGTCACCTGGGACTGGCAGGCATGTACGAACGTGCCCGTCTTTTCCATGGCGAGTTGCATATTTCTTCCGATCCGGCAATGGGCACAATTGTCAGGCTGCGCCTGCCTTGCTCACCTGAATCAGTTGTGGAGGCGGGGAACGCCGTGGTGTGATCCTCCCCTACCCGGGTACCCAGTGCTGGTAAAACAACTTTGTCCCGACCACTACAATGACCAGGCCGGTGAATAAAACCACCAGGTTCAAGACCACCCACGGCAGGTCCGCCCGTTTGATCGCCCGCCAGCGCAGCGACCCCAGTTCGGCTAAAAGCATGTCCAGGAAGTTGGCGGCCGGGAAAGCCACGGTGAACAAGCCCAGAACCCTGCTGCTGATGTAGTTCAAAAAAAGCCCCCGCCTGAAGGGCGGGGGCGTCGTTATGGTTTCGGACTAGCGGATACCCTGATCGATAAGGGGAGAGATGGAAGAAAGATTCTTCGGGGTGAAGGTACCTACGCCGGTGTTAATGGTCAGGCCAGGGATCTGGTACATCTTGGTAAAGAAGATCTGCTGGACGGGGAAGAACCCTTGCAGGTAAAGCACCTGGTCGAAGCTGGCACTGATCCAGCCCTGCGTGATGCCATCTTTCGTGGCGGGGGAGAGATCGATACCGCCGACGATAATATCGCCGGGTTTCTTGCCGGCTGCCTGGAGCACCTTGGGTAGGACAGCGGTGATGTTACCATGCTGGGTTCCGATGGCCTTGAGGTTGGGGTGGGCCGCGATATAAGCAGTCAGGATCGGGATGGCCAGCGAGGCGTCTTTATCCACTGCATCAGTGGCATCCAGCTTGTCGACCTTGAGACCGGCAGCGGTAAGCGCATCGTAAATACCTTGGGAGCTTACACTTCTGCCTTCATTGTGCCAGATGTCGTATACGACAGCTTCGTCACCGGATTTCAGTCCAGCGGCGATCATGGCCGTACCGGTCAGGAAGCCACCGTCGTGCAGGTTGGCGCCGGCATATCCAAAGCCTTTGGTCTGGTATTTTTTCGCAATGGCCTGGAAGGCAGCATCGCCGGGGTTGTTACCGCTGGTAATGATAATCCCCTGGCTTTCAGCATCATCAATGAGGGCCGAGAAAGCGTCCCCACCGGGATGGCCCATGATCACGATGCCGTCCGGTTTGGCGGCTACGGCCTCTTTGAATTGGTCGATCATCTTCTGGTTGTCCCAGCCTGAGTACTGCTCGACCAATTTGATGTTGAAGGCAGCAGCTGCAGCCCTGGCGCCGTTCGTGCGGGCCAGTGTGGAGCCATCACCTTGCGTGCCACCCATCTGCATGTAGACGAGCAGTTGCGGAGCGCCAGACGTAGCAGCGGGAGCCGCGCCTTGCGTTGCGGCCGGAGCCGCGGTCACTGGCGCCGCCGGAGCGCTTGTAACGACAGGAGCGGCAGGAGCCTGGGTGGCGGCAGGAGCCGGGGTGCCACAGGCTGAGAGAATGAGAGTGGCCACTAACAAGACAGCCAGTATGCTAAATGTACGTTTCATTTATTCTTCTCCTTTTTCTGATGAAATTGCTCGGTTTGGATAGTTGATAATTCTGATATCTTTTCTGTATACAAGTATATTTTTCCTGCTCCTTTCTCCTTTCCTGCTGGAAATTTAATTCCCTTCGTCCCGGGTATTCGAGCGATCCGGGCTGACCCAGTGACGGATGCGATTGGAAAATGTGGTGATATGTCCTTCCCCAATGACAATGTTCAGCACAACCGAGGCGCCCATGACAAGACCTTCGATCAACTGGACCCAATAGCCGCTGATGGTGGTCGCCACAACCCCGGCTTCCAGTGAGCCAATGATGTAAGCGCCGAAGAAAGAGCCGGTAATGATACCCAGGCCGCCGGCGATGGAGGTCCCGCCGATGAAAACCGCTGCCATGGCCGGAAGCAGAAACCCTGAGCCTTGCGTCGGAAAGAAGACATTGATTTCGAGGGTGAGAAGTAAACCTGCAAAGGCTGCTATCACACCCATCACGGTGAAAAGCTTGACCCGGGTGGCCACCACATCGATTCCCATCACGCGTGCGACGTTGGCATTGTCACCGATGAACGTGATTTCCTCTCCAAATTTGTGCCGGTTTAGGATGAACCATAGGAAAATGGCCAGTCCCATTGACCAGATTGCCTGCATGGGTACGGGAACCTGCCCGATGGTGATACGCCCAACAAATATGGTATGAACGAGGGTGGTCGTGACCTCTTTGATATTCAATTGAAGCCCGTTTGCCAGTAGAATGGTCGCCCCGTACCAGAAAAATTGTGCTGCCAGGGTGGCCATGATGGAGGGCACGCCAACCTTGGCAACCAGTATGCCGTTGATATACCCGACCAAAGCGCCACAGGCCAGGGCTAAAACCAGGCCGGCCCATGGGGCCCAGGGTGAATGAAATGTTTTAAAAACCCAGGCAAATACAAATCCGGAAAGTGCAACGACGGCAGGGAAGCTCAAGTCCATTTCACCGGCGGTAACAACCAGTGTCAGGCCCAATGCGCAAACCAGTACAGGTGGCACCGTCTGTAGGAACGACATGTAAATGCGGAATCCGGTGAACACCCTCGGAGCTGCGACGATCAGTATCCCATACAGAACCGCCAACACTGCCGCGACGGGGAGTCCCTCGATTTTTCCCAGGAATTTGAGAAATGACGATCCTTTTTTCATAACTCCACCTTGTCTTTCATTCCATGAGAATATTCCAGCAGGAATTCATCCAGGGCCTTCAGACTGATATCTTTTTTGGCAATATCCGCCACAATTTCCCCGCGATCCATAATGACGAAGCGATCGGAGATTTCGTATACATCCGTCATGGCGTGCGAGATATAGATACAGGCTTTGCCAGACTCCTTGATCTTATGCACAAAGTTGAGCACCTTGGCGACTTCCTTTAGAGAGAGAGCCACGGTTGGTTCATCCAGAATGATGAGCTCTGCTTCAAAATGCATGGCTCTGCCGATCGCCACCCCCTGGCGCTCGCCACCGGAAAGCTTGCTTACCCTCGAATCGACCGTGATGCCCTTGCCCCGGAATCCGATGGTATTGACCATGATTTCATTAGCGATCTCTTTTTCTTTTTTAACGTTGATGAAACCGAACGGCAGAGTGATCTCCCGTCCAATGAAGAAATTTCGCCACATTACCTGTTTTTCACCGAGGGATTTATCCTGGTAGACAGTTTCTACGCCATGTGCATGCGCCTGCTTGACATTGTAGCTGCGCAGGTCAACCTTCTTCCCGGCGATGTAAAGTTCGCCGCTGGTCGGCGGAAATACCCCGGTGAGGATTTTCACCATGGTCGATTTTCCGGCGCCGTTGTCACCGATCAATCCGACGATCTCATTTGCCCCTACTTCCAGGTTTATTTTCCTTAGTGCACAAACAAGACCGAAATATTTCTCGATATTGACCATGCGCAGTGCGCTGCGCTCAACTGAGGACTCAACCACAGGGAAACCTCCTTAATATGGATATGTTTTAGTAACTATCCGAAAACCATTGAAGAACCGTATTTTTTTGTGGCCATTCGCGTAGCATACCCGAAGGGTGCGAAGACGCATACACGCAAAATGCGAGCTCCTCCTGGACTTTCGGATAGGTAGTTAATCTATTTTGGAACAGAATGAATTGCAGGTTCCACCTCAATCAATGGGAGTGCGCAGGATGATGCGGATGGCCGCGCAACCATCCGCATCATCCCCATCCTTCCATATCCTGAGGAGGCACTGTTACAGTGTAGCAAAATTGGGTCAGGTTGTCTTTGTGTTTCCCCTTGGGTTCTCTAAGGGATTCCCCTTGCCACCCCAAGGGTTTTCCCCTCTTTGCTAATTTACCTCCCCTCCCAGGCATTTCCCAAAGAGCCGGTTAATCAGGCTCGTCGTTTTCCGAGGGAACCCTGGGGTGAGGAATTTCCACCTGCAGGAGCGAACCGCCCTGCGGCTGCCTTTGTAAGCGCATGCGTCCACCCAGTAGAGCCACCCGTTCACTGATGCCTAATAAACCAAAATGGCCGTTCTCTGAAAGGTTGTTGAGGTCAAAATCGTTGGAGAATCCCAGCCCATCATCCTGGATGGAGACCATTAATGCACGCGGCGAAGTGTGTTGGACACTGATTTGAACAGAGGAAGCCTTGGCGTGACGCCAAACGTTGTTCAAACCTTCCTGGACGATGCGAAAGATGGACAGTTCCGTGGCCTCGGGTAACCTGCCAAGCTTTGAATCCACCTCCAGTGCCACCTTGATCCCGGTCCGTTCCGCCCAATCGTTCGTGAAAGATTGGATTGCAGCGCCCAATCCGAGGCTGTCGATGGTTGGAGGGCGCAGGGTCCCGCAGATTTGCCGCAAGTCGATCACGAGTTCCCGGATGCCCTGGCGGATTTCGCCCAGTTCGCCGACCAGAGTTTCGGGAAGTTTGTGTTCCGTCTCGATGCTTTCGAGCTGATAGTTGACGCCCAAAAGGTCCTGGATAACCTGGTCGTGCAGTTCGCGCGCCAAGTGCTTGCGCTCCTGCTCCCCCTCCGAGAGCAACCGGCGTTGGGCTTCCTGAAGGGCACCATTGGCTTGGTCAAGCGCCTGAACGTGCCCGGCCAGCTCATCGATGAGTTGGCGGTTTAATGTATCCTGCGCAGCCAGGTCCTTTTCCAAAAGCATTTGGTGGTAATGGAGCTGTTCGGCCTGCTTGCGGATGCGATCGTAGCTGTCGAAATCCAATATCGTTGCGCTTACATTATGCTGTGCATCGGTGCCGACCAGATAGGCAACCATCGTTTCCCGGTTGGTCTCATCGGTTTTTAAATCGGCCACCTTGCGACCCTGGTGCAGGGTGATAATTCGATCCGTGATTGCAAAAAGGTGTTCCAAATTGTTACTGCTGAAGAGAACCGCCACGCCTGTTTGGCGCCAGGCATCGATCAGGTGCAGTAGTTTTTGCTGATAAGGATATGTCAGGGAAATGGTCGGTTCATCGATGATCACCAGCCTGACGTGTTGGGTCAGGACACGCGCAATCGCGATCATCTGGCGTTCTTCGCTGGACAGGTTTGACACTTTTTCCCGCAACGAAGGAATCGGAACGGCAAGTTCGGCCAGGATGCGACCAGCCTCCTGTTCCATCTTTTGCCGGTCGGGGAACTTCAACCAGTGGGAGCCGGCCGGCCAACCGGCCTCGTTTCCAAGGAACATATTGGCAACCACATCCATCCGGTCTGCCAGATCGGGTTTCTGGTGGATTACGCCAATCCCAAAACGTTGGGCATTGTAAGGCCATTTGAGCCGTTTATTGTCAAAAAAGACGCTGCCTTCGTTCGGAACGTATAAGCCGGCCAGCAGCATTACCAGGACGGATTTGCCGGAACCGATGCTGCCTGCCAGACCAACCACTTCACCCGGCTGGATGTCAAAACTCACCTGCCTTACCGCCGGCAAGTTGCCGAATTGTTTTGAAAGATTGATCACTCGCAAAAGGGGTTCCATGGTCTATGGGGGCGGGAGCGGTTTGGTGAAATCGTTTGTATCCCAGGCCTGCAACATGGCATCTACGTTGTTCTTTGTGATGATGTTATAGCCTAGGTCTACAAAATAAGGATAAGTCTTTTGGTTGACTATATGGTCGTAAAGGATCTGTACAGCTTCATAGCCCCAGAACCAATTTTTCTGATCGAGCAGTCCGGAGAGATAGCCGTCCCGAAGGAGTTCCAATTCCACCGGGAGTGCGTCAAAGGCGATGGTTTTCATTCCACGATGTAAAGCGGCATCTTCCCAGAGCGGCATGGAGCCCCGGTCGGCAAATAACGGCCACATCCCCGCGAAATACCAGCCTTTGATATCGGGATGCGCCTGCATGGTATCTTCGACCGCCTGGACACCCAGGTTGATATCGTCGTTGGTAACCACGGTAGCAATAACCTGGATGTTGGGGTAGTTTGCAAGACCCTCCTTGAACCCACGGATGCGTTCCTCCAGGTTATCTGCTCCTGGAACGCCGGTTAATATAGCCACTTTCCCACTGGTGCCCATTGCCTGTACCAGCATATTTGCACCTGCATGCCCGGCCTTGATATTATCGAGCCCCATAAAGGTGAAACGCTTGCTGAGAGGTGAATCTGCATCCCAGGTCATTACCGGGATGCCGGCATTGAATGCCCGATTGATCGGATCGATGCATGCTGTCGGGTCGTCACAGGAAATCGCGATGCCATTTACTCCCTTGGCAACGGTATCGTCAATTACACGCGCCTGTTCTGACCCATCTGAATCAACCGAGCCTGCATACAGCACTTCCACATCCACTGGCCCCGCGGCAGACAGTTCCGCGGCTTTTGCAATGGCGCCCGACCGTCCTACTTCGAAGACAGGGTTGTTGAGTCCTTTGGGTATCCACGCGATGGTGATCTTCCGGCGTGTCGTTCCGGAAGGAGCCGGCTTTTGAGGAGGTTGTCCGGGAGCGGTTTGACAGGCAACCAGGATGCACAGGAAAACCAAAAAGAAAGCACGCCCACATTTCATGAAGCCGTCCTATTCTGTCTCCACAGGTCCAGGAGCAGGCCGAGGAAGATCATGGAACCGAGCGTTGCAGATTGCCAGTAAGCGGGTAATCCCAACAGCACGAGACCGTTAAGTAATATTTGCATAAAGGCTGCTCCCAGCAGCACACCCAGCGCGCTTCCCTCGCCGCCAAACAGGCTGGTTCCGCCTATGATTACAGCAGCAATAATATTCAATTCATATCCGGTTGCCGCAGTAGGCGCAGCCACGCCCAGGCGGGCGGTCATCAAAATTCCACCAACTGCCGTAAGGGCGCCGCAGAGTGTGTATACAATCGTTTTTAGCCTTGGCAGCCCGACCCCGGTGACAATCAAGGCCTGTTCATTATCTCCAAGGGAATAAATGTAACGACCGAGTACGGTTTTACTCAAAATGACATAAACAAGAACAGCCAATATGATTGTTATCAGGAGCGGGACCGGAATCGCCAGAGGTCCAACATGGACATCAGCCTGACCAAGATATCGAAAGTCCAAAGGGAGGTCCCTGATCGGCCAGCCTTCCGCCAGACCGAAAATGATTCCCCGCACGATACTGGCAGTTCCCAGGGTGACGATGAAGGGGGGAAAACGAACACGTCCGACCAACGTTCCGTTTATCCAACCTACTATACTGCCAGCCAATAAACCGGCAACTAATGCCAGGGGAATCGGGAGGCCAAACCGTAATGCCAATGCAGTGATCAGGCCTGATAAGGCCATTACTGCACCCACTGAAAGATCTATACCACCAATGATGATGACCAGGCTCTCGCCAAAGGCGGGAATGGTGATCCAGGCGAAATTTCTGGATACATTTTGCAGGTTGTTTGCGGTCAGGAAAGTGTTGGTGGACAGGCTTAAGAACACCACTACAACCACCAGGAGAATAAAAATAATTATCTCCTGCCGATTGATCCATTCAAACCGCCGGCGTTTAATGAATGTGTGTATCATTTCTTATAAATGAGGGCCGAGGATTTTTTCATGAGAACCAATGACCAGTTTACTGGGCGGTGTTTATATTATTCTAGCATATATGAGGCTTTCGGTAGCTTAACGTTATCCTTATAAAATCACTTATTCTTTGCCTCCTCCCCTTTTCATATGGGAGGTTTTCACCCGACAGGAAGGTGGGTGGCAGGATTATGTGAATACTCCATTATGGTATAAAATAATGCAAATGAAAAATACTCGTATCCTGCTGGCCGATGATCATGCGGTTGTACGGACGGGACTCCGCAAGGTGGTTGAGGAGATCCCGGGCATGCAAGTCATCTCTGAGGCTGAAAACGGGCCGCAAGTTTTTTCGACCCTTGAAAAAGAGACCATCGATTGCCTGATCATCGACGTCACCATGCCCGAGTTTGAACCGATTTCAGCCATTCGGCAAATCCATGCATCCTACCCTGCCATGAAGATCCTGATTGTCAGCGCCTATGATGATGACATCTATGTGCAGGGTTTGTTGAATGCAGGCGTGAATGGTTATCATCTAAAGGACCAGCCCCTCAATGATTTAAAACTGGCTCTCGAACGGGTCCTGGCAGGGGAGCGTTGGTTGTCCACGCCGATCATCAATAAATTACTGGGCATATCGCATCAGGGCGCGTCCTCGGAGCAGTTGACTGCCCGCCAGCGCGAATTGCTCCGACTTTTACGGGATGGTAAGGATAATCAATCCATTGCACAAGAAATGGGACTGAGCATTAAGACCATTGAAAATCATCTCACCCGCCTTTATCGCCAGTTGAACGTGCAAAGCCGCCTGGAAGCCGTCAATTATTTGATGCAACAACCGGCGTTGTTGGGATTACCAGGCCATCAAGCCGCCAATGCAGCCCCCACACCAGAATCGACAAAATTGCATGCTGTCTCCATCATGGTGATCGACGATAACAGTCGTTACCGGGGTAATTTGTTACACATGATTGGGAAAGTTTGCCCACAAGCCACGATTTTTGAAGCAGATAATATCGAGAACGCCGCACAAATGGCAGGCCGGATCGAGCCGCAACTGGCCTTTATCGATGTTATCCTGGGTGACGAAGATGGCCTGCGCTGCGCTCGCAGAGTGAAAGCAGTCTCCCCGCACACGCGAATTGTTTTGATCAGTGCTTACCCTGACCGTGAGTTCCACCGGCTGGGATTGGAATCCGGAGCAATTGCTTTTCTGGATAAAAAAGATCTTGACCTGCCTGCAATCAAACAGGTGATCGAGGATATTATCTAGCCATACCATGATTATTATCGGGGGCAACCTGAGCCTACCCGGGCACCCAGTGTTGGTAGAACAGTTTCGTCCCGACCACCACGATAACCAAGCCGGTGAACAGGACCACCAGGTTCAAGACCACCCACGGCAGGTCGGCCCGCTTGATCGCCCGCCAACGCAGCGAACCCAGTTCGGCCAAAAGCATATCCAGGAAGTTGGCGGCCGGGAAAGCCGCGGTGAACAAGCCCAGGGCGACGCCGGTCAGGCCGTTCACATGGTCGTTGCCGGTCAGGTCCGGCCGGAAATGCACCAGCAGGTTGAATGCCACTGCCACGCCAAGCAAAAACCATAATACGGCGGGATGCCGTTTGTGTGGGGTCGGATGCATCTTCATCACCAATTACTTTTAATGAGAGCATTCGTTAATTCACCCCACCCCCGGCCCCGCCCCTCAAGGGGCGGGGAGAAGATGGCAAAATTTGAGATTTGGAAGCGCAAAGCGCTTGCAAATCTCAAATTTTGCCTATTTCCCCCTTCCCGGAGGGAAGGGGGGCAGGGGAGAAGGGCGCGCATATAGTGACCGAATGCTTTCTTAATATCTTTATGCCGAGGCGCCCGAGTAGTGCCGCAGTCCCAG
>Ga0182027_10014980_pt1 | contig 10700 bp, 5 predicted proteins | sample 712E1DmetaG_FD_121300 | JGI IMG/M metagenome (GOLD analysis project Ga0182027, IMG submission 121300) | Permafrost microbial communities from Stordalen Mire, Sweden - 712E1D metaG (Illumina Assembly) | ecosystem: Environmental > Terrestrial > Soil > Wetlands > Permafrost | place: Sweden...
CAGAGTGTGGTTCAGCACCAGCACGTCCGACGACAGAATGCGGTTGCGCGCCCGCTGGAAGAAACAAACGCCGTGGTCCCTGGCAAAATCGGACGGATGCCCGCAGATTTTCGGCGAGCACAGTCCGCGCTCGGAACATACCTGCGCCCACACTTTCATGTCCGGCTCGATGTCAAAATCCGACAGGCTGCCATCCGTGGTTTCCTTCGACCATTCGTAGATGCGCTGAAGCTCCTCGGCCTCGGACGACGTGAACAAATTGCCGGACTGCTGCATGGCCTTGTGCAGCCGGCGCGTGCAGAGATAATTCGCGCGGCCTTTGAGCATCGTGAAATTGAATTTCACCGGCAAAATCTGCGCGAGCATCGGCAAATCTTTTTCCGTGAGCTGCTCCTGCAAATTGATGGTGTGGGTGGAAACGACGGCCTTCTTTTTTTGCGCTACGGCGAACAAAATCGCCGGAATCAGATAGGCCAGCGATTTGCCGACGCCCGTGCCGGCCTCGACGGCGAGGTGTTCGCCGTTTTGCAATGCCCGCGCCACGGCCACGGCCATTTCCTGCTGCTGCGGGCGAAACTCAAAGTTCTTCGCCCGGGAAAGCAACCCGTTCGGCGAAAAAAACTCTTCGACCCGGGAAACCAGGTCTGCGCCGGCGGGTTGAGGTTCGATGACGCTAATCACAGGGTGCGAATATGCTGATGGGTTGTTTCCCCGGCGAACAAAAAATCCAAGATTCCCAGCCTTGCCGCCGGTTCGTTCCCGGGTGGACGGGGAAGTCCACCAGGGCGGTTTTCGCCCACCAGCCCATAGCCGGGCGACCCCGCAACTTAATGATAAACCGGGCACTTATGGTATTACGTATGCTGCAAATTGAGTGTATAATTATTGATTGGCCCTTGCTTAATCGGAGGGGCGCACAGATTGAATTGAATCATGGCAGAAAGTGCCGGCATTAAACCGATATAAGCATGGATTTTCGCACGCAGACAAAAATGGGTGACGGCAAGCTTTCGAACAGCATGCGAAAGCAGGTTTTCACATTCTTGTCAGGTCAGGAACGGCCGCGCCGGTGGTGGGTCGGTCCGGTCGTGTGCCTGCTTTTCGCCATGGCACCGGCGGTTTGGGGCCGGGCCTCGGACCAGCTGCCCCAATCCACCAGGGTGCTGACCAACATTGCCGAGATTTGGTCCATGCCGCGCGAGCAGCGGGATGAAGAGTATCGGATTCAAACCGAGGTGGTGATTTATTACTTTGATCCGGAGTGGGGCAATGCCTCGGGAGAATGCCTGGGAATTCCCCGGTGGCTGCCCATCGACAACTCCCCCATTCCCTTGAAAGCCGGCCAGCGGGTCGCCATTGATGGGGTGATCGTACCCCGGCGAGAACAGTTTGTTTGGGACAAAACCCGGATTCGCATCCTCGAAGAGAATGTGGAACTCAAAGCCGAAACGGTGCGCGACCTGAGCAAAAACCCCCAGGAATTGAAGGACCATTTGGTGTCGGTGGAAGGCCTGATTGACAGCAAGCAGGATGATCCAACGCACAGCACCTTCAATTTTCTTTCCGGCAGCACCTTGGCACGGGCATTTGTGTTGAAGGGAACAAACAATTTGCCGCTTCAATTCAAGGAGGGTGATTTCGTTCGCATGAAATGCGTTTACTCCGCGCAGTTCGATCGCGACGGAAATATGAGCAGCCTACAATTGTGGGTGAGCAGCCCGACAGACATCAAGGTCCTTGGCTCGTTGAAAACGGACGCCCGCTTCGCCGTTCCACTCATTTTCAGCAAGAACATACAATCGGATACGCCAGTGAGCAACTTGGTTCGCGTAGCAGGCATCGTGCGTAGCTACGCACCGGGCAAGTGGGTCACCCTCTGGGATGCCACGGGACAAATCATGGTTCAGAGCAAACAGAGTCAGCCACTGCGGTTCGGGGATCGAATCGAAGCCATTGGCTATCCTAACGTGCTGGGCGTGCAGCAGTTTTTGCACGATGGTTTGTATCGGCTGGCAGTCTCGACCAACACAACCGCTTCCGCCTCAATGGTTGACACCAATAATACATTGCCCTTGTGCCTGGCCGAGCAAATTCGGGACTTGAGCCCTGAAGAAGCCGGCCGCCATTTGCCGGTTAATCTTCGCGGAATAGTCACCTGGTCACATTCAGAAACCCCCTTCGCGTACGTGCAGGACGCCAGCGGTGGAATCCGCGTGGTGAATCCGAAATGGGATGAACCCGACACAATGAAACCAGGAACGATTGTGCTTCTGGAAGGCGTGACCAGCGAGGGGGATTTTGTGCCGGCGGTCACCAACGCCGTCGTGCGCCGGGCTGGGTGGTGGAACATGGAAGAAGGACGCCTGGTGACCCTCGAACAGGCGTTCACCGGAGTGGAAGAGGGCCATTGGATAGAAATGCGTGGATTTGTCCGGGACGTAATGCAAACCAACGGACTGGCGCGTTTCGATCTGAGCACATCGAGCGGAGAGTTCCAGGCGTGGACGCCGGCCTCGCAGCCATTCGATGCCCTTAAAGGATCAATCCTTCGCGTGTCCGGGGTGTGCTCGGTTCTTTCCAATCCGCGACACCAATTAACGGGGATTCAGATTTGGACGCCGGATATAAAATACATCCAGACGGAAGAATCCGCCCCGTCTGATCTGTTCGCCCTGCCGCTCCGTCCGCTGGCCGGCCTGCGGCGGTTCAACATGGAAAGCGCGCTCAATCAGCGAATCCGCACCTCCGGCACAGTTGTCCTCCACGTGCCGGGCCGTTACCTGTATGTGCAAGACGGCGAGGACAGTGTCTTTGCCTTGAGCCAGCAACCGGACGCTCTTCAACCCGGAGACCGGGTGGAGGTGGTGGGTTTTCCCGGCGAGGAAGGCCAAAAAATTGTCCTCCGCGAAGCGGTTTATCGTCTCCTCTCCAGCGGCAGCGAGCCAAACCCGGTGCAATTGTCAGCGGCGAACTCCGGCGATGCGAATTTAGAGGGTCTCCTGGCGAAAGCCGGGGGGGTCTTGCTAAACAAGGTGGAAAAAGACGGCGAAACGCATTTGCTCATCCAGACCAAAGAATTCACCTTCGAGGCCAGCCTTAATTCAGCCGCAGTTGAAACCGAAAAAAAACTGCAGGCTTTGGCGCTGGGCAGCCGGCTCGCCCTGACCGGGGTTTACGAGGTGCAGAACGACGAATACAGGCAGCCGCGTTCATTCCTGCTCCACCTCCGTTCCTGGAACGATGTGCAATTGTTGCAGCAACCGCCCTGGTGGACACTGGCGCGGCTGTTGTGGGTGCTGGCCGGGGTCTTCGCCGTGTTCCTGATCGCATTGACCTGGGGCATTTTGATCGCGCGCAAAAACGCGCTGCTGAATCAGGCGCACAGGGAACTGCGAACGGCCAACGACCAGCTCGAAATCCGCGTCACCGAGCGGACGCAGGAGCTACGGGACCAGGTCGCCGCCAAGGAACGGGCCCACACCGAGCTGGCCCAGGCGCAACAAAGCCTCATGCTGGCTTCCCGGCGGGCGGGCATGGCCGAAGTGGCCACTGGCGTCCTGCACAACGTTGGCAACGTCCTTAATAGTGTCAACGTCTCCTCCACCCTGCTCCGCGATCAGATTCGCACATCGGAAACTCACACGCTCCTGAAAGTCGCTGAATTGCTGAAACAGAGAAACGGCGACCTGGCGGCTTTCTTGACCTCTGACCCCAAGGGGAAACTAATCCCGGAATTCATTATTCAAATCGCCGGGCAACTTCAAAAAGAGCAGAAAAACACTTCACACGAACTGGAGCAATTGTTCAAAAACGTCGCTCACATCAAGGACATCGTCGCCATGCAACAAAGTCATGCGCGCGTTGCCGGCGTCGCCGAAAAAGCGGCCCTGGCCAGCCTGGTGGAAGATGCCCTCCAAATTAATTCGGCGGCACTGACCCACCAGGGAGTCACGGTCGTCCGCAAGTTTGAAGAGGTGCCGCTCCTGATGGTTGACAAGCAAAAGGTCCTCCAGATTCTGATCAACCTGGTCCTCAACGCCAAGCATGCGCTGGAGGAATGCACCCAGACTGAAAAACGGCTCATCATCACCATCGCCAAAGCCGAACGGGAATGCGTCCTGATCCGGGTGGAGGACAACGGCATCGGCATTCCACCGGAAAACCTGACGCGCATTTTCGCCCATGGTTTTACCACGCGCCCGAACGGTCACGGTTTTGGCCTTCACATCGGCGCGCTTAACGCCCGGGAAATGGGCGGCTCGCTCTCCGCCGCCAGTGAGGGCGCGGGGCACGGCGCAACCTTTACCTTGATTTTACCGATGTCTCCCCCCGTCAAAATTTTATGAATGCCTCACCCGCCCAACCCGGCAACCGGATACTCATCATCGATGACAACGCTTCAATCCATGAGGATTTCAGGAAAATTCTTGGTCCGGACCAGGACCAGAACGCCGGGTTGGACCTCGTCAAGGCGCGGATGTTGGGGGAGGACACCGCCGTTTCGCTCCGCTCCGGTTTTGTGATTGATTCGGCCTTTCAGGGTCAGGAGGGTTTGGCGATGGCCAGGCGGGCCGCCGAGGAAGGCAATCCTTACGCGCTGGCGTTTGTGGATGTACGGATGCCCCCCGGCTGGGATGGGGTGGAGACCATCGGTCAGCTTTGGAAATGCTGTCCGGAACTCCAGATCGTCGTTTGTTCCGCCTATTCGGACTATTCCTGGGAGGAAATGATTCACCAACTGGGTCATTCCCCCAATCTGGTCGTGCTCCGGAAACCCTTCGACAACACCGAGGTGTTGCAGCTCGCCCATGCGCTCACGGAAAAATGGCGTTTGAACCGCAAGGTGCAATCCCATCTGGATAATCTCGAAACTTTGGTGCGCCACCGGACTGCGGAATTGGAAGCCGCGAATGCGAGCCTGAAAAAGGAAATCGCCGAGCGCAGCAAGTTCGAAGGGGTGGTGCAGGCGATATTGAAATAATGAGCGACTCCGGCGGCGGGCGGCTTGAGCTTGTCGCGGCTCCGCGGACGTGCCCTTCAGTGATGCGGGAATGGAGTTGTTGGAGGAAAACAACCATCGGAAAAATTGCGACGCGCCCGGCAAAAATTCTTTTCCCAAATTCGTCAGTGTTCGCCCGGCGGTAACGGTGGCGCCGGCAGGTTCGTATCGGTTATTGCCGGTGAATTGGTGGCTTGGGTCGCTGCCGCTTCCGCGGTCTTTTTGACAGCTTCTGCATCGATTTTGGCCTGCGCGGCGGCAGCTTCCTCGGCGGCCTCCTGTTGAATCCGCTTTTGCCGGTAAGCCTGTTCATCCGCAATCATCTGCTCCCGCAATTGCGCCATCGCCCGTTTCTGCTCCAAATCAAATTTGGCGGCCTTCTCAGGATCGTACCCATAATGCTGCTGCCAATCATCAGGAAGCATATCGAACGGGACTTTTTCCATCCCCAGCCCGCCACCGCCGAAAATGTAGCTGATCGTTAATCCCGCCGGATCCACCCTTTCAATGCGGAACTTATGATAAACCGTCCCCAATTTCGTTACCAGTGCGTCCGTAATCATCTGCTCCTGCAATTGCGCCATCGCCCGCTTGTGTTCCGCGTTGAATTCGGCGGCCTTCTCGGGATCGTACCCATAACGCTGCTGCCAATCTTCGGGAAGCAGATTGAACGGGATTTGTTCCATCCCCAGCCCGCTGCCGTCGGGAACATAGCTGATTGTTATTCCCGCCGGATCCACCTTTTCGATGCGGAACTTGTGATAAACCGTCCCCAATTTCGTTACCAGTGCGTCCGATGAAATTTCGTTTGTCACCTCCGATGGAGACGCCGGCTGATTGGTTTGGCCCAGGGCCTGTCCCATCAGACCCACCGACAAACCAATGATGAAAATGATTGTTCTCATGTTTCGCTTCATGTTGGCCGAATTGAAAAGCGAATCCCGTGCCACTGTCATGTCCGGGCCGCCGGTTTATTCCAATTCCACACCCAAATCATTTATCATTATATCATTCGCCCAACCAGCCTTTTTCTTCAATGCCCGAACAAATCCATCTGCGGCGGCGGGGCGAGCTGCTTGAGCTTGTCGCGGTCCTGCTGGCGGCGCTCGGACTGCCGCACGGTGCCCTCCGGCGTAAGTTCGGATTCTTCGAGGTTGCCGAGAATCACCTTTGCCCGTTCCAAAACTTCCTTGGGCACGCCCGCCAGGCGCGCGACGTGGATGCCGTAGCTCTTGTCCGTGCCGCCTTCCACAATTTTCCGCAGGAACACAATCTGGTCGCGCCACTCGCGCACGGCCACGTTGAAATTTTTCAACCGCGGCAGACGTTGCGCCAGTTCGGTCAGCTCGTGGTAATGGGTTGCAAACAGCGTCTTCGCCCCGACCTGGTTGTGCAGGTGCTCGACGATGCTCCATGCGAGGCTCAGGCCGTCGAACGTGCTCGTGCCGCGCCCGATTTCGTCGAGCACGATGAGGCTGCGCGGCGTGGCGTTGTTCAGAATGTTCGCCGTCTCGGTCATTTCGACCATGAAGGTGGACTGCCCCCGGGTGAGGTCGTCGCTCGCGCCGATGCGGGTGAAAATCCGATCCACCAGATCAATCCGCGCCTCGGCCGCCGGCACGAATGAACCCGTGTGCGCCAGCAGCGTGAGCAGTGCCACCTGCCGGATGTAGGTGCTTTTGCCCGCCATGTTCGGCCCGGTAATGAGCGCGATTTGGGGAAAAGTATCAATTGTTTCAAGGTGGGGCGCGCAGTCCTCTGCGCGCCGTGGTTCGGACGCCGGTTGACCTTCGACGGCGGGCAACGGAGTGCCCGCCCTACTTGAAAGCCCCGTGTCATTCGGCACAAAACGCTCGTCGGCAAGATTCTGTTCGAGCACGGGATGGCGTCCGTCGCGGATTTGCAGTACGCCTTCGTCAGCGACGACCGGACGACAGTAGCTGTGCAAGCGCGCCGTCTCGGCGAACGATGCCAGCACATCGAGTTGCGCCAGTGCGGCAGCGGTCTGCTGGATTTTCGGCAACTGACCAAGCACTTCCTCGCGCACGCGCTGGAAAAGCTCATATTCGAGCTTCACGCTGCGTTCCTCCGCCCCGAGGATTTTGCCCTCCATCTCCTTCAGTTCGGGCGTGATGTAGCGTTCGCCGTTGGCGACGGTCTGCTTGCGGATGTAATGCGGCGGGACCTTGTCCAGATTCGACTTGGTGACTTCGATATAGTAGCCGAAGACGGAATTGAACCGGACTTTCAGCGACGAGATGCCGGTGCGTCCGATTTCGTCCGCCTGTAGTTTCGCAATCCAGTCCTTGCCGCCGCGCGTTGCGTCATGGAGTTCGTCGAGCCCCGTATCGAAGCCGTCGCGAATCATGCCGCCTTCCTTCACGGCGAGCGGCGGGTCGTCCACGATGGCGCGCGAAATCAACTCCACGAGGTCGGGCGATTCGGTGAGCTGGAAATTTAATTCGTCAATCAAGCCGGTGGGGCGAGCGTCGTTTAACTCGTCGGTAGGAGCCGACGTGAGGAGGCTTTGGTTTTCCATTGAAGTGAGTCTCGTTACCTCGACTCCTACATTACGAAGAATTCCCTTCACCGCCGGGATTTGTTCCAGGGCCATGCGCAGGGCGACCAGATCGCGCGCGTTGCCGCTGCCGCTGCTCAACCGGCCCAGGGTGCGCTCCAGATCGCGCACCTGGGAAAGCTGCGCGCGGAAATTGTCCAGCCCGGCGGAATTCCCGATAAACGTCTGCACTGCCTCCTGCCGGCGGCGAATCGGATCAATGGCAGCGAGCGGTTGCGAAAGCCAGTTGCGCAGCATCCGCGCGCCCATCGGCGTGACGGTGCGGTTGACCACGCCGTAAAGTGAGGCGTTGCGCGGGGCGTCGTGATGCAGCGGTTCAAGGATTTCCAGATGCCGCAGCGTCGTGTAATCCAGCGCCAGATAGTCGTTCCGGCGATAAAACGAAAGTCGCGTGAGATGCTTCACGTCGCGGCGCAGATGTTGCGTGAGGTAATGCAGCGCCGCGCCCGCCGCGCCGATGGCGGCGGTGCGGTCCTTCAGCCCGAAACCGTCGAGCGAGGCGACCTTGAAATGCTCGCGCACGGTGTAAAGCGCGGTTTCCGGCGCGAACGTCCAATCGTCATAGCCGTTCAAGATCTTGAACGAGTCCCGTAACAAATCCCGCAGGGCGCCGGCCTCACTGGGATAAATAATTTCCGCCGGGCGCAATCGCTCCAATTCCGTCAGGAGGGCCGGCCCGGCCTCCAATTCCGTGGTCACGAAGTCGCCCGTGGTCAAATCCACCAGCGCGAGGCCGAAGGTTTTCCCGGCGGAACAAATCGCGGCGAGGAAGTTATTCCGTTCGGCCACGAGCATCCGCTCGTCGAAATGCGTGCCGGGCGACAGGATTTGGGTGACCTCGCGTTTGACGAGCTTGCCCGGCTGGGCGTCTTCCAGTTGATCGCAAATGGCGACCTTCCGGCCGGCCCGGAGCAGCCGGCCGATGTAGCTGTTGGCGGCGTGATGCGGCAAACCGCACATCGGCACGCCGTTGCGCGCGGTGAGCGCCAGATTGAGAATCTGCGCGCCCGTCTGCGCGTCCTCGAAAAACATCTCGTAAAAATCGCCGAGCCGGAACAGCAACAGCGCGTCCCTGGGCAGTTCGCCTTTGATGCGGCGATACTGCGTCATCATGGGAGTCAGTTGGGTTTCGGCGGCCATCGGCGGGAAAGATATAGCAGTTCATTTTGTTATTGGCACACAAAAGTTCATGCGGAAATTTTGCGGACGTTTCACCTGATTGCAAAGCGCCAGAGGGCTGGCGCAGTCCAAGACGCTTCGCGTATTTCAGAAATCGCCGTGTTGCGCACAGCGTCTTGGAGTGCGGTGGCCCTCCACCGCTTTTCCCCGAGGCAAGCCGGAATAATCTGATTTACCTCATGTCCGGCGCGATGTGTAGTTATCCCGCGCGGTCGAGCCGCAGGAGTTCGGCGCTGTAGCCTTTGCGGAAGTTCGGATACTTGAATTGATGACCGAGTTCCATCTTGAGCTTGCGATTGGAGACACGTTTGTTCGTCACGCCGCGCTTGCGGTTTTCATCGGGATTTTCCCGCGACTCGCCAGAGTGCGCCAGCGCGACGGCGGCGGGTTCGGACAGCGGGAGCGGCTTGTCCAGTGCCTGGGCCAGCCACTGGAAAAAGTGCAACTGGCTCACTGGTTCATCATCCGCAGCATTGTAAATCTCGCCGGGACGCCCGCTCTTCAGCGCCGCGATGATGCAACCGATCAAATCGTCGCGGTGAATCATGTTCAGGAAATGGGAACCGTCGCCTTCCATCCGCGCCTCGTTTTTCAGGAATTGCTTGAACCAATGGCCGCGATCCGGGCCGTAAATGCCGGCCACGCGCAAAATCACGGCTGGAAACTTGCGTTCGGCCACCGCCGCCAGCAGCACTTTTTCCGTTTCCATGAGAATCTTCGCCGTCTCCACGAGCGGTTCGGTGGGGCTGGATTCCTTGACCTGCGAACCGTCGGTCTGGCCATAGACGCTCGTGCTGCTGGTATAAACGAATTTCTTCGGCGGATTCGGCGCGAGCCATTCAATCAGGTTGCGCGTGCCCTGGAGATAAACCTGCCGGTAATCGTCCGCGCCGCCACCGGCGGCCACGCAATTCACGACCCAATCAAATTCGCGCGGCAGCGTGGCCAGTGTTTCCGGCTGGGTCACGTCGCCGAAAAGCGGCTGGATGCCGGCGGCCTTTAATTCGTTTTCCGCAGAAACATTCCGGCGCAGTCCAAAAACCTCATGGCCCAGACGAACCAGTTCCATTCCGAGCGGCAAACCGACGTAGCCGCAGCCGACAATCAGGCATTTCATTTATGATTTAAGATTGATGATTTATGATTGCTTCGCGCCTCGGGGCGTTGTTCAAATCGTAAATCGTAAATCATAAATCGTAAATCATTTCAGTCCATCACCGCTGCAAATCGCAGGCCGCGGGTGCTGACGCGGAGCAATTTGAAGCCGAACTCTTCCATCACCGCTTCGTAAATCACGACGCCGGGGAGAATCACGTCGGCGCGCGTCTTGGGCAGGCCAACGATTTCCTTGCGTTCAGCGAGCGGCAGGGTCCAGAGCCGTTTCCGGTGCGCCTTCACCTGCTCCAGGCTGAGACGCGTGGTTTCCATGCGCTCGCGGTCGTAGCGGTCGAGCTTCAATTCGATCCGCGCGAGAATACTCGTGGTGCCGCCGGTGCCGACCAGCTGGATTTCTCCGGGTTTGGAGCCGCACTCGCGGCGCAGCGCCGGCTCAAGTCCGGGCCGGACTTCATCGTGCAGAAATTTTTTAATCCAGTCGCGGCAGGCGGTGAATTCGGCGCGGGTCGGCGGGTCGCTGGGCGGAAATTTCTCCAGGAGCCGCACGGTGCCGAGCGTGAAGCTGTGCGCGAAATGCGTGCGTTCGCCCTGGCCCAGAATGAATTCCGTGCTGCCGCCGCCAACATCCAGCAACAACAACGGTGTCAGGGCCAGTTCCGGGTCGGTGGTCACCCCTTGAAACGCCCACGCGGCCTCCTGCCGGCCGGAAATGATTTCCACCTTCAGTTTCGATGCCGCTTCGATGGCCGAAATCAAATCGTCGGGATTGACCGCATCGCGCGCGGCGCTGGTGGCGATGACGCGGATGGCCCGGGCGTCGTGCTGGCG
>Ga0182027_10014982_pt1 | contig 10700 bp, 11 predicted proteins | sample 712E1DmetaG_FD_121300 | JGI IMG/M metagenome (GOLD analysis project Ga0182027, IMG submission 121300) | Permafrost microbial communities from Stordalen Mire, Sweden - 712E1D metaG (Illumina Assembly) | ecosystem: Environmental > Terrestrial > Soil > Wetlands > Permafrost | place: Sweden...
CTGCTCAAAAACGGCGCGCCGGAGCCAACCATTCTGCCCGGATTGCGCGAAGTGGATTTCGGCGATTGGACGGGGTTCAACTGGGAGGAAGTGCGCAAAAAATTCGGCGTGCATCCTTATGACTGGCTTGACGAAATCGAGCTGGGCGCGGTGCCCAACGGCGAAACCGGCATTCAATTCCGCGCCCGCGTCGAGCCGTGTTTGTTTGAAGTCATCCGGCGGCATCCGGGCGGGACGGCGGCGATTTTTTGCCACGGCGGGGTCATCCGCATGATGCTGGCTATTTTGCTCGAACTGCCGCTGCCCAGGACCAATGCGTTCGAAATTGAATACGCCAGCGTCACGCAGGTCGCGCTGCATCCGCATCTGAATGAAATTGAACTGCTCAACTTCACGCCGTGGCGCGACCTTGCAACGTGACCGGTTTAAAATGAAGACAGCCAAATCGCTCTGGCGCGTTTCGGTGGTCACGACGCCGGAAGCTGAAGACGCGGTTTCGGAACTTCTCTGCGCGGTGCTCGGCCAGCCGGCTTCGTCCTATTTCAACCTGGAAACCGGGGTGAACACGGTCACGGTTTATTGTGAACCGAGACCGGCTTTTTTTCCGGCGGCCCGTGAAATAATCCTTGCCGGCTTGAGGCAAATCAAAAACTGCGGACTGAAAATCGGCCCCGGGAAAGTCATACTTTTAAAAGTACGCCGTGAAGATTGGACGGAATCGTGGAAGCGGCATTTCAAGCCCATCGAAATCGGCGATGCCTTGCTCGTCAAACCGAGCTGGAGCAAAAAAGCTCCGCGCAAAAATCAAGCAGTTGTGGTGCTGGACCCCGGACTCAGCTTCGGCACCGGCCAGCATCCGACGACGGCGTTTTGTCTGCGCGAACTGGCCAGGCATCGAACAAAACGACCATGCTGGTCATTTTTAGACATGGGTACCGGGTCGGGGATACTGGCGATTGCAGCGGCGAAGCTGGGATTCTCGCCGGTTTACGCCTTCGATTTTGATCCCGGGGCGGTTCGCGTCGCGCGTGCCAACGCCCGTGCGAATGGGGTTCATAAAAGGCTGCGGATTGTGCGTAAAGACCTGACGAAACTGCCGATTCACGCGGTGCGGCAATACGATTTGATTTGCGCGAATTTGATCTCGACGTTGTTGATATCCGAACGGCGGCGGATGGTGGCGCAATTGAACCGCGGCGGGACGCTCGTGCTGGCCGGCATTTTGAAGCCGGAATTTTCGCAGGTGCAAAAAGTTTTCGCGGAACTTGGATTAAAACTTGCTGCCAGGAAAATTGAAAACGAGTGGAGTTCGGGTTCGTTTTGTTTCGCCAAAAAATATTTTGGGAAACTTTGAATGACAAACACGGTGATTGGTCTTATACTCAGAGCGTAAGCAGTTAGCCGTCGGCCAGCAAGGAAGGTTGAAGGCGCTGTTAGACGCTGCTCGAAATGAGTTGTGTATGAAAAAAATGATGGAAGTTATAACGGAGGCTGTTCAGGATCCAAAACATCCATTCCGCAAGCTGGATCATCAGCCCAAAAAACCACTCAAAAACCGTTACGAACGCAGAAAAGTAAAGGAGTATCTGCATCTCGGTGACTGGCAGGAAGAAATGGCATGAACCATACTGCCCAGCATGATTGAATGAGCCGCGCGCCAGCGCGGCCTTTTCTTTTTTGACGGCGTGTCTATTGGCACTCCGGGCAGAGGCCGAAAAATTCGAGTTTGTGAGTCACGCCGGTAAAGCCGTTCGCGGCGGCAATGCGCGTCTCAATCTCGCGGGGGAAGCATTCCCCGATTTCAACCACTTCCGCGCAGCGTGTGCAAACCAGGTGATGGTGATGGCCGTCGTTGCCTTCGCCAACCAGTTCAAAGCGGGCCGTGCCGTCGCCGAAGTCAAATCGTTTCACCATTCCCAGTTCTTCGAGCAGGTGCATGGCGCGGTAAATCGTCGCCAGATCGCATTGGCCCCGGGGCAGGGCGGCAAAGATTTCCTTGTTGGTAAACGGGTGGGGATGCTGCCGCAAAAGTTCCAGAATCGCCGCGCGCGGGCCGGTGATCTTTCGCGCCTGACGGCGCAAACGGCCCGTCAGCGCTGACAGTTTCTGCCGCTGGTGGGAGTGGGAATGTGCGCGTGGCTTAATTTTTGAAACGGCGTTTTTCATGTGGCGGTCAGGCTTTCAAATGGAAAAAAAGAATCAAGGCGGCAATCGCGCCAAAACCGGCGGCAAAACAGGCCAGCACAAGTTTTTTATGGTGCTTGAAAATTTCGCCCAGCACGGCGTGGGCGGCCAGATATAAAAAGCCGCCGCCCGCGTTTGCGAGCGCCAGCGCCAGCCAGAATTCGGAGGCGCTCCGCAACACCAGCCAGCCCAGCAATCCGCCCAGAATGGTGGTGGATTCGACCGCCGCCACGAGCCACAGCATTTTCCTGCGTTGATATCCGCCGCCGAGCAGCAAGGCGCCCAGCGCGAGGCCTTCCGGAAATTTATGCACACAGATGGCGAACGTGATGGACAGACCCACTGGCCGGGTTTCTTCGTTTCCCGCCGCCAGCGCCAGCCCGTCCACAAGGCAATGGATGGACAGCGCCATCATCATGGCCGTGGCGAATTCGGCCAGGCGATGCGTGGTGGCCTCGTCGAAATGGCTGGCCGCGCACGCCGGGCAGACGTGGTAAACGTATTTGGTGATGAACGCGAAAAGGAAATAGCCCGAAGCCCCCGCCAGCAGGAACGTACACCAGTGCAGGGTTTCCAGACATTCCGGCGCGATGCCGCAAACGGCGACGCCCAGCAGCGTTCCCGCGCCCAGGCTGATGAAGGCGCAAAGCTGCTCATGCGTCCGCGCCAGCCAAGCGCTCAACATGCCGCCCGCCAGCGCGATGGCAAATGCCGCAAAAATCTGGAATAAAATGGCTGCGTTGATCATGGCATTTCAAATGCAAATCATTTGCATCTTAATCTGGCATAAAAACCGCCGGACTGCAAATGCAATCGGGCGGCGAAAACAGGCTACTTCATCAGCAGCATCTGGCGCGCGCGCTTGATGGCGAGGGTCAGACGGCGCTGGTAATGCGCGGGCATGCCGGTGTATTTGCGCGGCAGGATGCGGCCCTGGTCGGTCACATATAGCCGGAGCAAATTGGTGTTTTTGAAATCGAGCGCGTCGGCGGTAAAGTCAATCTTCGGCTTCGGCCGCGGTGTGCGTTTTTCCATCTGGCCGCGGCGCGAACCGCGGCGGTCCTTGTCGGCATGGGTCTTGCGGGGCATAATTACTTTTACTTGATTTCGCGGTGAAGCGTGTGGCGGCGGAGCGCCGGATTATACTTTCTGATTTCCAGCTTCTCCGTCTTCAGCTTCTTGTTGCGCGTGGTGGTGTAGCGCGAAGGGGATTTGCCCAGCTTGCGCGCTTCGGTGCATTCAATGGTGATGATTTCGCGCGGCATAAATTATTCCTTCTCCTTGGCCGTCTTTTCCTCCGTCTCGTCTTCTTCGGTTTCGATTTCCGAGACGCCGGCGCTGTCAATTGTGCCGAGCTGGCCGATGCGGCGCGAACGCAGCGCGCCTTCGCGTTCCAACTGCGCCTGCGCTTCGACCGTAAACCGCGTCCATGGGATCGCTTCGAGGCGCGCCTTGGGGATCGTTTTGCCGGTCAACTCACAGACGCCGTAGGTCTTTTTCTCGATGCGTTTGAGCGCCTCCTCGATTTCATAAACCGCGTCCTGATCGGACGACAACAGGCTCAACGCAAAGTCGCGGTCAAAATTGTCCGTGCCCGAGTCGGCCATGTGCAGGCTGTAGCCGGGCAGTTCCTGCGCGGATTCCTTGGCCAGTCCGTTCATCTGCCGGAGCAGTTGCTCGCGCAGATCCAGCAGCCGCTGGCAATACTTCTGCCACTCAGCCTTGACCTTTTTGGGGTCGGCGGTGAAATGGGCTTTCAACACCGGACGGCCGAGAATTGCCGCCGTGGCGGAAACCTGAGCTTTGCCGGCTTTTTTTTTCTTTATGGTCACGTTTTAAAATCTGTTTTGATTCCTCAAGGGCGCGGGAATGTAGCAAAGAGCATCAAATACGCCACACAAATTTTCATTTTTTTTGCGTGGCATAACCCGCGCCATCCGCTGCCAGCACGTTAACCAATGGAATTATGAAATTCCAGAATCATGTTTGACAACGTGCAGCAGGCGGCGCACCTGTCAGCCGGAGAGGGGATCAGTCGTGCCGCCTTGGGAGCGCTGGCGTCTCGCCGGCCCCGTGGAATTGCAGCCATTATTCCACAGGGCCGGCCAGTCGGCAGTTGAAAACCGGAACACGCCGGCGAGACGCCAGCGCTCCCAGGAAATGCGCCCCGGGTCAGTGACTCGATGCGCGTCCAAAGTTGGAGGTCGTGGCTCACCTTGCATGTGCCCTCGGCGTAAAAGATACCGGCTTTGACCAAAAGCGGTTATAAAATGGATGTCCCGATAATGAGCAACCGCTTGTCCCGATTTAGTCTGAGAATGGCAATCCGCACCGGCATTATCGCTGTAAATATTATCAGTTGCCCGGCTATTCCCCGGCCCAAACCCAAATCCACCCGAACCCGCCACGCCGGCCCTGGCGGGCTTGGAGGATGGGTCTGGTCCGGTTTCGCCGGCGAAAAAGCTGAAATCTGAAAATCTGATTTGGGTTGGGTAAAATAGATGGGGCAATCGTTCCGCATCCGTTTTTTATGGATTTCACCGGACAATTCTGACAAAACGTCCGCCATGGCCGAAACCGATCGCCGTCTGCCCCGGTATGTGGCGCTGGGCGCCCTGCTGATTTATGTGTTGACCTTGAGCCGGAGCATCACGCTGCAAAGTCTGCCGCTGGCAGCGAAAGTGGCGGGCTGGGACTGGCAGCCGATGGCCGGCCAGCCGTTGCTGTGGCTGCTCACCCTGCCGTTGCGCGGCCTGCCGGCCGGCTGGATTTCCGTCGGCTTGAATTTGTTCTCCGCCGTTTGCGGCGCGTTGACGCTGGGATTGCTGGCCCGGTCGGTTCAACTGCTGCCCCAGGATCGCACGCCCATCCAACGGGTTTTTTTGAACAAGGACAAGGGCCTGTTTACCCCACCGGACGACTGGGCACCGGGGGTGCTGGCGTGTGTGGTCTGCGGACTGGAGTTCGGCTTCTGGCAGGAGGCCACCGCCGCCTCGGGCAGGATGCTGGACATGCTGCTGCTGGCGGCGGCCATCAGGTGCCTGCTGGAGTATCGCGCCGGCAGGGAATCCCGCTGGCTCAACGCGGCGGCCTTGATTTGGGGGCTGGGCTCGGCGGAGAACTGGGTGATGCTGCTCACGCTGCCGTTGTTCGTGGCGTCACTGCTCTGGCTGCGGCGGCTGCATTTTTTGAGGGTGGGTTTCCTGCTGCGGATGGCGCTGCTGATGCTGGCGGGTTTTTCCATTTATGCCCTGCTGCCGCTGGTCAATGGTCTGGCGCCGCATTCACCGTGGGGTTTTGGCGAAGCCTGGCACATGACCCTCAGGACGACCAAGCACACCATCCTGTTGTTTTCCGGCCCGTTTTGGATGGGGCACCGATACATGGGAGTGGTGGTGTTATTGTTTTATTTGCTGCCGGTTTTGCCCTGCCTGATTCATTTGCCGGATGAGGGCGGTTATCTCAAGTCACTGACCACCCGGCTGCAAATCCTGGTCTGCCACGGCTCATACGCCTTCCTGCTGCTGGCGTGTCTCTGGCTGGCGTTTGACCCGGCCATCGGCCTGCAGCAGATCATGCTGCGACAATTGGGCTATTCCATGCCGCTGTTGAGTTTTGACTATGTGACCGCCCTGGGTGCGGGATATTTTGCGGGCTACTTCATGCTGGTCTTTGGCGCCAACCTGCGGGAGCAATACAGGAAAAAACCGCAATTCATAAAACCGCCTTTTACGCCCCGGTGGTTGCGTCGCTCAGTGCCGCCGTTCCTGTGCGCTTTGCCGGTCCTGGTCGCGGGGGGATTGATCTTCAAAAACGCCCCGGCGGTAACATTGGTGAACCGTCAGCCGCTGCAAAGTTTTGGTGATCTGGCCGTGCGTTCCCTGCCGGCGGGAGGCGGCATCGTTTTAAGCGATGACCCGCAAAAACTGTTTGTTTTCCAGGCCGCCCTGGCCCGCTACGTTGACCGCCGCCGGTGGCTGCCGGTGGACACCCGGTCTTTGCCGGACCCGGAATATCGGGCGCAGTTGGAACGGATGTGTCCGGACGGTTGGTTGACCGGCACCAATCGGCATGAACTCAATCCGCCTGAAATAATGTCATTGCTCGACCATGTGGCGCGCACCAACCGTCTTTTTTACCTGCATCCCAGTTTCGGCTATTTCTTCGAGAGGTTTTACCTGCAACCGCACGGGGCCGTTTACGAAATGAAGCCTTATCCAAAGGACCAGTTCAACGGACCGCCGATGTCAGCGTCGGAGGCGGATCAGAACGAAAAGTTCTGGGATGAAGCCTGGCAAACAGAACTGGAATTTAACAACCAGACTAACTCCCAACGGCAATCCACCCCGTCGAAAGCAAAAAAAACAGCTCAAAAGATTTTTCTTCATTATTTGTGCTTGAGCGCCATCCCGTCCCTTCAGAGCCGGTTGCTGAGCGAATGGTTTTCCGTCGCCCTGAATGGCTGGGGTGTGGAATTGCAACGCAACGGCCGGTTACCGGAAGCGCGCCAGCGCTTTGAGCAGGCCATTGCGCTGAATACAAACAATTTGGCAGCGCTGGTCAACCTACAGTGCAACAACAATCTTCAGGCGGGCAACAAAATGAGCCTCTTCAGCATGGACAAGGTCGCCAGCCAGCTTGGAAAACTGCAGCGATTGGGCCCGATCATGAAATATTGCGGGCCATTCGATGATCCGGTCTTTTGCTACCTCCTGGGCGATGTGTATCAACAAATCGGCCTTTTGCACCAGGCGGTGCAGGAATTCGAGCGCGCCCAAAGGCTCGCGCCCAACATGCTGTCAACGAAGTTCGCCCTGGCACAACTTTACTCCCGCCAGCGTATGGATGACAAAGCTCTTGAAACCGTCAACCTCCTCCGCGACGAGATCCAGACTTTGCCGATCAAGGACACGATGGACGTGAGCCTGGCCGTGCTGGAGGCCAATTCCTGGCTGTCGCAAACCAACCCCGCCAGGGCGCGCAGCGTCCTGCAATCCGTTTTGAAACAGCACACGAACGACAACCGGACCTTGAATCTGGTGTTGCAGGCCTATCTTGCCTTTGGCGATTACACCAACGCGCTGGAACTGGTGTCCGGGAAACTCGCCCAGGAACCCGATAACGTGGCGGCTCTGATCAACCAAGCCGCCATCTTGATACAAATGGGCGATGCCACGAACGCCATTCCATTTTTGAATTACGCATTAGCCATCACCAACCTTCCCATCGCACGGCTGAATCGCGCGATTGCTTACCTGCAAACCCAAAACCTTCCAGCGGCGGAAGCCGACTATCTTGAACTCGACAACTCACCGGCGCAGGCCTTTCTTGTGCATTACGGCCTGGCGGAAATTGCCGAACGCCGGCACGACACGAATCTCGCCATTCACCACTTGGAACTTTGCCTCTCCAACGCACCGGCGGGGACCGTCAAGTGGCGGGAAGTGCGTGAGCGGCTGGATACATTCAAACCACCCGTGCGAAAACACTGAGCTGGTTGCCGCAGGCACGGCAATACCATTTCAATCTGGCACGGAGGCTGTTCCGCGCCGCTCCACCTGCTTTTCAATGCACGCATACGCATTGTGATTGTGGATGCTCTCGTAGTTCTCCGCCTCCACCTTGTACCACGTCACCCGCGGATGCGCGTTGAGCCTGAGCGCCACGTTCCGCACCAAATCCTCCACGAACACCGGATTTTCATAGGCTCGTTCCGTCACCGCCTTTTCATCCTGCCGTTTGAGCAGGGCGAACAGCTCCGAACTCGCCGAACATTCGACCATCGCCACCACGTCTTCGATCCAGACCGGTTTCGTGAATCGAATCGCCACGGTCACCAGCCCGCGCTGATTGTGCGCGCTGAATCGGGCGATGGCCTTTGAACACGGACACAGCGTCGTCACCGGCACTTTCACCGTCAGCACGAAATCCATTTCCGATCCGCACGCCGCCGCGTCAAACCGCGCCACGTAGTCCATCACGCTTTCTCCGCCCGACACCGGCGCCCTTTTGACCATGAAATAGGGGAACTCCATTTCCAGATGCGACGTGGCCGAGTTCAGCCGCTTCTGCAACGAGCGCAAAATGTCCATGATGTTTTCCACGTGGATGACGCTGCCATGCGCGTTGAGCGCCTCGACAAACCGGCTCATGTGGGTGCCTTTGAATTCCTTCGGCAAATCCACGAACAGGCCGATGGTCGCCACCGTGTTTTGCACGCTGCGCGCCTTGTCGCGCACCTGGATGGGAAACCGCAGCCCGCGCACGCCCACCTTGTCCACCCGCAGCTCGCGGTAATCACGCCGGCTCTGCATATCGTGCAAATGGGCGGCGGAATTTTTGGGTGCCGCGCGAAATTTTACCGTGTTTCTGCTCTTTCGTGACATGGCAGAACAATAACAGCTTTGCAGAGTTTGGCAAAAGCGTTCTCCCGGAATAAATATGCGTGCCAAACAGATGCGTCAATTTCCTGCGCTCCAAATAATATCCCACCGGGTAATATTCCTGAGTGGCTCGATGCTGCCGTCTGGACCAAACTTCAACGGTGCGCTCCAGAACTGAAAATCATGGCCTTTGATGCCATCCGGAGTGGACTGCCAGCGGTCAGCCATCCAAAAGAAGGCCGGTTCTCCAGTGGTTGGAATTTTTGCGACCCAGGTCTGTTGGGCGGGTACGATTGGAGCATTGTTATGATAGCTGATCTTGTTGGTAAGAGGGTAGGCAAATTTCCCTCCGGGAATGTTTACGGTCCAGGTTTGTTGCGTCCATAGGTTCGGGGCTTCACTTTCGGGACGATGATTAATGTTCTTCTCCGCGCCAAAGGGACCCAATGGTGAAGAGGATATGCTGACCTGCACCTCACTGCCCTCGGGACAAAAGGCGCAGCGTGGCCCGTAGAGGGCGTAGTAGAGGCCGTTTCGTCGGAAGAGCACGGGCGATTCGGAAGCAATGGTCAGAACGCTGCTGGTTTCGCCGGTCGCACCCAGATAATCGGGAGTCAGGCGCTCCACACGGACTGTATATCCTTCATTAATGGAGGTATAGATGAAGTAACCGGTTCCATCGTCATCTACAAAAAGACTGCCATCCCCGTCGCCGGGGTGGGAGAGCTGCACGTCCGGAGTGGCAATTATAAAAGGACCAACCGGCGTATCGCTGATGGCGGCTCCGTGCCGGCCAAACCAGTCGGTTGAATTTCGATACCAGTTATACCAAAGCACATACTTGCGGGTGCTCGGATTGAACACCACGTACGGACGATAATAAAGGGCATACGGACGATCCTTGAGCAATGTGCCTTCAAACGTCCAGTGCTCAAGGTCGGGCGAGCTGTAAACCCGGAAATCGTTGTTGGTCATGCCGTCGGTCTTCCCGTAAGCCGTCCCGTAAAGGTAATAACGGCCATTGAAAAACTGGATGCAGCCGTCATGGGCATCAATAATTTCCCCGGCCACATCACGCCGCGGCTCGACATTGTTAACAGTAACCGTGCGCGTTTTTCCGTCCGGCAGCTTCCGGTCACAAGACGTTATTAAGGTTGCAAGGGAAAAGAAGGATACAACCACGACAACCTGGCCTGGCAAAGATTTCCGTGCAATCCTAATTGACGTAAAAAAGTTGTTCATGAGAAAATCATTCCCCCAAAACGCCCGCCGATATTCTGGCCCGCTTGGGACACGGCTAAAAACGGCATCTTCATTGAAAAATTTGCGAAAAGTTCTCTTGAAAAGCAAACGGTATTTGACAACTTCTTTAACCAATATGAAATGGTGCGTAAAAAACAATTGGTTCGCGATTTTTTTATCTGCCCTGTTAGGTTCAACTTCCTTTGCCACCGAAACATTTCGCGTTGCCACTTACAATATCGAAAATTATCTGGATCAGCCGACCGAATCGCGTCCGCACGTCAAAACCGTTGAGGCGCGCAACAAAGTCCGCGAAAGCATCCGCGCACTGAATCCCGACGTGCTTGCGCTCGAAGAAATGGGCGCCACCAACGCGCTGCTCGAACTCCGCGCTTCGCTCAAGGCCGAAGGATTGGATTATCCGTATTGGGAACACGTGCAGGGCTGGGACACAAACATCCATGTCGCCGTCCTGAGCAGGCTGCCCATTGCCACCCGACAACCGCACACGAACGAAACCTTCCTGCTCGACGGCAGCCAGTTCCACGTCAGCCGCGGTTTCGCCGAGGTGGACATCCAGGTTGCGACAAATTTCACCTTCACGCTCATTGCCGCGCACTTGAAATCGCGCCGGCCCGGCCCCGACGCCGACCAGGCCCAATTGCGCCTGGAGGAGGCGAAGGTTTTACGCGGCATCATTGACGAACATTTTGCCGCCAATCCCCAAGCCAGATTGGTTGTGCTCGGCGATTTCAACGACGTGAAAAATTCCGATCCCATAAAAACCATCATCGGACATGGCCGGTTCAAGCTCGTGGACACGCGCCCCGCCGAGCGCAACGGCGACAACACGCCGAATCCCGTCCCGCGTTTCGAGCCGCGCAACGTCAC
>Ga0182027_10014983_pt1 | contig 10698 bp, 5 predicted proteins | sample 712E1DmetaG_FD_121300 | JGI IMG/M metagenome (GOLD analysis project Ga0182027, IMG submission 121300) | Permafrost microbial communities from Stordalen Mire, Sweden - 712E1D metaG (Illumina Assembly) | ecosystem: Environmental > Terrestrial > Soil > Wetlands > Permafrost | place: Sweden...
GACGTCCTCGACCTTCAGGAGCGCGCCAAGAGCCTCGCCGACATCGGCGCGTTCAGCGTCCGCCGTTTTAATCTCGGCGGCGACCGCGCTGAGGCGGTCGAGGGCGCACTGTGCACCGCTGGCCTGTTCCGCACCCTGGGCGTGCAGCCGTTGCACGGCCGGTGGTTCCGGCCGGAGGACGAGGCGGGCGACAATACCGCGTTGGTGATTCTGAGCTATGGGCTCTGGCAACAGCGCTTCAACGCCGATCCTGCCGTCATCGGCCGGACGGTCCGGCTCGATGGACGCGACCACACCATCGTCGGCGTAATGCCCGAGGGGTTCGCGGTGCTTTCCCTCTGGAAGGGCACCCGGACGGTCGGACTGTGGAGTCTGCTCTCGCTTCGCCGAAGCGCGACTAATTGGAACGGCTACTGGCTCGGCGCGATCGCCCGGCTAAAGCCAGGAGTCACCAGCGGCCAGGTGTCCGAGGAATTGAAAGCGATCGCCCGGCAGATCGCGGCCGCCGACCCCAACGCGGATCAGCACCGGACCTTCTGGTCGGTTCCGCTAGCCATCGAACTCGGCGGGATCGCGGCGCTGCGGGTCTCGGCTTTGCTGGCCGCAGGCTGGACCCTGCTCGTGCTGGCGGCGCAGAATGTTGCGGGTCTCATGCTCGCACGCGGCATCGGCCGGCAGCCGGAAATGGCCGTGCGCCTGGCGCTGGGGGCCCGCCGCGGACACATCCTCCGACTTGTCCTGATGGAGAGCCTGTTGCTGAGCCTGCTGGCGGCCGCGGGCGGTTTCCTGCTGACCCTGTGGGGACAATCCCTGCTCACCGGCATCCTCCCGGTCGACGTGATGCCGCGCGCGGGACTCCACGTCGATGCGTCGCTGCTGGGCAGCATCGCGGTGCTGACCCTGATCAGCATGCAAATGGCCGGATTCGCGCCGGCTCTGCTCGCCTCCAAAACCGACGTCGTCAGCAGCATCAAGGATGGTGGCGCGAGTTCCGGACCGGCCCGCAAAACGCAGCGCAAGCTGCGCAACCTGGTGATCGGCGAGATCGCTGTGGCCCTGCTGCTGCTCTCGATTGCCCTGCAGTTTTCTCGCACCTATCGCGGATTGCTCGGAAACGCCCAGGCGCTTGCGGCTGAAGATACCTTGACCGCCGGCATCGCCGTGACGGGACCCGCTTACGGGACCGAGGAAGCCCGCGTGGCCTTCTGGAAACGCTTTCTCGAGCGTTGCGCCAGCCTGCCCGGCGTGCGCGAAGCAGCGGTCGCGTCCGAACTGCCCATGGACGGAGGAAATGCGTCGACCGTGTTGATCGACGACGAAACCTACAACTCCGGCAAATCGTATCCCTGGATCGCGCAAGCGTTCGTGTCGCCGGGGTTCTTCCCCGCGATCGGGGCGCGGCTGATCCAAGGGCGCGGGTTCACGCCGGAGGACGAGACCCGCCGGGCACAGGTGGTGGTGATCAACCGCGCCATGGCGCGCCGCTATTGGCCGGGGCAGGATCCCCTAGGCCGGCACGTCCGCCCGGCCCAATCGGGCCAGGGCTGGTCGCGCGAAGTGGTGGGCGTGATCGAGGACGTGCGGCAAAATGCGGAGCGGCCCGCCCAGCCCGAGATGTATTTCCCGTTCAATGACGCGGCGATCCCCGAGTCGTTCCTGCTCGTGCGCATGGCCGCGGGTGTACCTGCCCCGGTCGAGGCGATCCGGCGGGAACTGGCGCGGATCGACGGAGATCTGGCGCTGGCCAACGTTCGCACGCTCGGCGCCGTGTTTCAAAGCCAGGGCCGCGTTCTCGCGGTCCTCACCTCCGTGCTGGACGTCCTCACCGTCGCCATCATCGGGCTCGCCGCCCTCGGGCTTTACGGGACGCTGTCGTTCCATTTCGGCCGGCGCCGGCGGGACATTGGCGTGCGGCTGGCGCTGGGAGCCGCGCCGCGGGACATCGCGCGGTTGGTGTTCAAGCAGGCGGTTTGGTGGGTCGCGGCAGGCCTCGTCGTCGGCGCCGCGGGCGCCTGGGTTTTCTCCAACGTCCTGCGCCGCGTGTTGCAGGACGCCAGCCCCTTCGACATCCCCGGAGTCGCGTTGGGAGCAGGCGTTGTATTCGGCGTTGCACTGCTGGCCGCCTGGTTGCCGGCGCGAAAGGCGATGAACGTGAATCCGGTCGAGGCGCTGAGAGCGGAATAGCCAGGGCGTGAAACATCCAAAACCCAAACGCCAAAAGCCAAGTTCCAAGGACCAAGTAACAGGTGCCAGAAAAAACCAGTCGGTTGTAGGAGCCTGCTCGCAGGCGATTCCCCATTGTGGTCCCGGCCTATCGGTCCCCTCCGTCCCATGAGCCCCATCCGTCCCATCCTCTCCCGCCTGCGCGCGCTCTTCCTCCGCCGCCGGCTCGAACGTGACATGGCCGCCGAACTGCAGGCCCACTTCGAAATGCAGGAGGCAGCCAATCGGGCCTCCGGGATGTCGTCGCAGGAAGCCCACTACGCCGCGCTGCGGCAGTTTGGCCACCTCGACAGCGTTAAGGAAACCGCCCGCGATCAGCGCAGTTGGGTGTGGCTCGAACAACTGGGCAAGGACTTCCTGCTCGCCGTCCGCACCCTCCGGAGGAATCGCGCTTCTTCCGCGGTCGCCATCGCGACGCTCGCGGTCGGGATTGCCGCCACGGCGTCGCTCTTCAGCCTGGTGAACGGGCTGGTGCGCGACCCGCTGCCGTATCCGGAAGCCGCACAGTTGGCCCCGGTTTGGAAGAAAAACCTCGGCACGCCGTTCGACTGGATGCAGCTATCCACGCTGGAGGTCCTCGACCTGCAGGAACGCGCCAAGTCCTTTGCCGATCTCGGCGCATTCAGCGTCCGCCGTTTCAATCTCGGCGGCGACCGAGCCGAGGCGGTCGAGGGCGCCGTGTGCACTGCCGGACTTTTCCGAACGCTGGGCGTGCCACCGTTGCTTGGTCGTTGGTTTTTGCCGGAGGACGAAGCGAGTGACGATGCCGCACCGGTGGTCCTGAGTTACGCACTCTGGAAACAACATTTTGGAGCCGACCCCAAATGCCTCGGCCGCGCCGTTCGGCTCGACGGACACGACCACACCGTCGTCGGCGTGATGCCCGAGAACTTCGCCCTGTTTTCGCTGTTCACGCGCAATAAACCGCTCGGCCTTTGGACCTTGCTGACGCTTCGCCGTGACGCGGGGGGAGGCGGTGGCTGGCTCAGTGTGCTTGCCCGGCTGAGGCCCGGAGTCACTGGCGGCCAGGTGTCGGAGGAGTTGAAGACGATCGCGCGGCAGATCCCGGAGGAGGATCCCAGCCGGGATTCGCACACGACCTTCTGGTCGATGCCGCTAGTCGCCGAACTCGGAGGGTTTCCGGCGTTGCGGGTCTCCGTCCTGTTGGGCGCGGGCTGGGCGCTGCTGACGCTGGCGGCCCAGAACGTCGCGGGCATCATGCTGGCGCGAGGCATCGGCCGGCAGCCGGAGATGGCGGTGCGCCTCGCCCTCGGCGCACGGCGCGGTCACATCCTCCAACTTGTCCTGATGGAGAGCCTGCTGGTGAGCCTGCTGGCGGGCTTGGGCGGGTTCTTGCTCGCCCTCTGGGGCCAATCCCTGCTGGCCGGACTCCTTCCGGTCGAGGTGCTGCCGCGCGCGGGGCTGCACGTTGATGCGTCGTTGGTGGGCGGCATCGCGGTGCTGATCCTGGTCAGCACGCAAATGGTCGGCCTGGCGCCCGCGCTGCTGGCCTCGAAGACGGACGTGGTCAGCAGCATCAAGGAGGGAGGCACGAGTTCCGGACCGGCCCGCAAGACGCAGCGGAAGCTGCGAAGACTCGTCGTCGGCCAGGTCGTCGTCGCTCTTCTGCTGGTGGCCGTCGCCGTGCAACTGTCGAGCACCTACCGCGACATGCTGGGAAGTTCCCAGGCTCAGGTTTCCGACAACATCCTGACGGCCGCCGTCGCGGTGAAGGGACCGGCCTACCAAGGCGAGGAGGCCCGACTGGCGTTCTGGAAACGTCTCCTCGATGCCTGTGGGGCTCTGCCCGGTGTCCGCGACGTCGCGGTCACCTCCAAATTGCCCATGGGAGGATGGGCGACGGCGGGCGGTGTGCAGATTGATGACAAGCCCATCGATCCGCGGGTGCCGCCGTGGGCCGAGGAGTCGTACGTCTCCCCTGGATTCTTCGCGGCCATCGACGCGCGGTTGGTGCAAGGGCGGTTGCTCGCCCGGGAAGACGAGTTGCGGCAACGAAGTGCGGTGGTGATCAATCGTACGATGGCCCGCCGGTTTTGGCCGGGAGAGAATCCCGTCGGGCGACACGTCCGTTGGGCCGGTCCGAATCCGACGTGGTCGGCCGAGGTCGTCGGCGTGATCGAGGACGTGCGGCAGGCACCCGAGCGGTCGACACGACCCGAAATGTATTTCCCGTTCACCGACGCACCGTTTCCCGAGTCGTTCTTGGTTGTGCGCACGGAGGCGGGCCTAGCGGCGCCGGTCGGCACGATCCGGCGGGAACTGGCAAGGATCGACCGCGACCTCGCCCTGGGCGACCCGCAGACCCTCGGCGCTCGCATCGAGAACCAGGGTCGTGTCCTGGCGGTTGTGACCACCGTCGTGGACGGACTCACGGTGGCGATTATCGGCCTCGCGGCACTCGGAATGTATGGGACGCTGTCGTTCCATTTCGCCCGGCGGCGGCGCGAAATCGGGCTGCGCGTGGCCCTTGGGGCCTCGCCCCGCGACATCGTGCGTCTGGTGCTCAAGCAGGCGGGCGCTTGGGTAGCCATGGGCCTGGGCGTCGGGATGGGCGGCGCGTGGCTGCTTTCCACGTTTCTGCGCCGGATGATGGAGCAGGCGAGTGCGTTCGACTTTGCCGGCGTCGCGGTTGGCGCGGTCGTCATATTTTTCGTTGCGTTGCTCGCCGCGTGGCTGCCGGCGCGCCGGATGATGAACGTAAATCCCGTGGAGGCGTTTCGGGCGGAATAGCCGCTGCGCGGAGATTCCAAATCCCAAAAGCCGAATTCCAATAAAGCTCCTGAACGATCGAATGGTCTCACAACGAGCACGAAGGAAGTGACGGACCGCTGGGCCATCCGTTGCCTTCGTTGCCTCCTGTTCAAAAACCCTCAGAGCAGCGTCAAATACACGCACGGTTTCTGTCTCTCGGGCGCAGGCGCCCCGGCGTGCTGCACGAGGAACAGGCGGTCGGAGGCGATCTTGCCTTCTTGAATAAAGTGGTCGCGCACCTGCCTGGCGCGGGCGGCGGCAAGAGAGCGAAGATCATTGTCGTCCACGGCCATCGTGGAGACCAGCCGAGCGCTCATGTCGGCCTGCGACACGGCGACTTTTGGCACGGCGACCATCCCGTCAATGGCCAACCGCGGCGGCGCCACCGGCTGGCGCACACCCTTGAGCGAAACGACGTCCGACAACCAGCGGGTAAAACCAGGTGAAAACGGCCGTCCCGCGGGTAAAGTATCCGCTTCCGCCGGAGCCGGCGCGTCAATGGTCGCAGCCGTTGCCGCGCCCGCTGGTATGGTCATCAAGACCGGTGCGGCGAGCGGCATTGGTGTCGCAGGAGGAAACTTCTCGGTGAACAGCTGCTGGACCATGGCCGCGTGTTGCTCGGGGGTGATCGTCAGCTCTGCCAAAGGAGACACGTTGGGTTCGCTTGCGCGGCATTCCTCCCAGACCCGGAGGCGCACAAGCTCATCGAATCTCCGCTGTTGCAGCACGGGCGTGTCGAGAAAGGCGCTGTAACTGCCTTCGATATCAAGCTTCAGCTCCGGCCGGCTCGTCAACGCCTTGATCAGGGTCTCAATCTTCTTGTCTCCCTGTGGCAGCAAGGTCGTGGTGCCGGGCACGAACTCCTGGTAGGCGAGATCGCCGCTGCCGCCGCCGAATACCGACGCGAGCAACGCAAACGGCGAAGCAGCTGCCTTGACCAGGAGATTGACCAGGGCGCGCCCCATCATCTGTCCAAAGTGAAAATCAGGATCGTCCAGGTTCCCCTTCACCGGCACATTGACGACAATCCGGTCATTGGAATCCCGCAGCAGCGCCACGCCGAGCCGCACCGGCAGGGCGGTTGCCTCCTGGCTTTTGATCGGTGCGCCGAAGGCGAACTGGTCCACCGTCACCCGGTTGGTGGAATCGAGTTTTCGGTCGACAATCCGCACCGCAGACTCGAGTTGCAGCTTGCCGCGGGCGAGTTCGTATCCGGCATATTTGCCATAATACGGGCTCAGGAACGGCACATCAACGCCCTTCAGGTCGACCTGGAGATCGACCGCGGCGCGCGGGCCGACCTTCCCGGTCACGGCTATCGGCCCGACTCCATCGATCTTGCCCTGCAGCGTGAGACCGACCTGCGCCGCATCGTCGTCCGTTAACCCGGTGACCGTGCCGCCCACCTGCGCAAACGTCAGCTGAACATTCGGCTCCAGGGAACGATCGTTGAACGTGATCTCGCCGTCCGCGACAGTCAGCTTCTCAATGCTGATCTTGGGACGAGGTTTGGCGGACGCAGGAGACGGGCCAACGAACACGCGCAGATTGAGCGAGTTGTCCCGGTCCAAAATAACCCGGCCGTACAGACCCGAGATCGCGGCCTCCGCGAGCGAAATCGTGAGCGGCGGAACCGTATCCACCTGCAAGCCGGTGAGCCCAAGAACTGCGCAACCGGCGAGCTCCTCCGACTTGATGCCGTCAACGAGCCTCAGCTTCTCCAACCTGACGTCGCCGGCGAACGTCGCCGTGTGTCCGGCGATACCAGATTCGAGTCGCACCTTCCCCTGTGCCGAAAGGGCGCCATGGGTAATGCCCACCTCGACGTACTGCTCAAGATTGGGACTGAGCGGAGGCAACGCCAGATCACGCACGTCGATCCGCAGATCAGCCCCCACCGCAGGATCAAGGGTGATCGAGCCATCTACCGCCACGGTGCCCTGCGGCGCGCAACGAAAAGAAAGCTGGAGCGGCATCGGCGCTTTTGCCCCCAACACGAAGTTTTTCAACGAGCCCTGCACCCCGCTAAATACTAGATGAACCGGACGGGACGCCGACAGGTCTGTGAAATCAATCCTGCAATCCGCCAGGGTGATCTCGCCGATGGCCACGTCGGGTCGACTTGCAGCGCCCGACACGGCAGGCGAACTGCGGGGCGCCGCCGGCGGCAGCAGGGCGAGGAGATTGAGCGGCCCGTCTTTCGGACGCCGGACCACGATCTGTCCGCCGGTCAGCGCCACCGTCTTGAGCATGACCCGTCGAGCAAGCACGTCTATATTCGCGCCGCTGACCTCCAGGCCGGAGAACGCCACGACCGGTTGGCCTGTGCCCCGTTCCACCATCCGGAAATCGCGCAGCCGCAACACACCCTCCATCACCTTGAAGTACGGATGCTCGCCCCGTCCACTTGCCTCGCAATGCCCCTGCAAGCTCAGGACCCCGCCGGTCACGTCAGCCAAAATCCGGTCCTTGAAATACGGCGCGAACTTTTTCAGCGGCACATTCTCAAGTTTCCAGTCCCCGCCGGAACGGAATGGCGCCGCGAGTATCCAGCCCTGCCACGTCAAGCGCTCGTTGGAATCGATGGTTGCCTCCAGCTGGCACGGCGCCGGCCGGTCTCCCGCAGTGTGAAACCCGGTCAGCGAAAACCGCGTCAGCTCGATAGTGGCATGAAACGGCGTCGGGCGCGTCCGGTCGACGACCTCAATTGCGCCCCCGGTGAGTCTTACGGCGTCCACCCGCCATGCACGCGCCGGTCGCGATCCCGGAGCTGCAATCGCTGGCGCCCCGCCGCCGCCAAAGAAAATGAGGTCCGAGACATTTAGCGAACCGTCCGGATTGACAACGACATTGCCGTGCAGCCCTTGAATCTCGACCATCGACACCACCCACTCGCCGACCCGCGATGCCCATAGCGCAAAGTCAATTCGGATGCGGTCGCAACTCAGAACCGGAACCGCCCCACCCTTGTCCCGAACTTCCACCCGTTCGATTGTGGCGGACCGCGTGAAGGGATTGATTCGCACACTTCCAATCTGAACTTCACGGCCGAGCGTGGCAGAGAGCCGCCGCTCGAGTTGGGACCGCACCACCGGCGGCAGCACCAGGAGGCCGATGACATTGAACAACACCAGCAAGGCAGCCGCAACCCAGAGCACACGGCGGATGCGGGGTAAGGGCATGGCCAGGGTCATGCTGTAAGCGTGCCCGCAAAACCCGGCTGACGCAATCTTCCGGACGGACCGTCTGGCGAGGCCCCGCTCCGGATTGCCGGTGGCTTGAGGGTCTGGCTAAACGGGGCACGGACAGCCTGCCGGCCGCAGCGCCCGGCGAAGGCTGGTCCCGCCCATTTCGGGCAGCCTGAAACAAAGCCCCTTCGCAGAACGCCAGTGCCAACATCCGGCTGCTCGCGCTCTCACGATAGGTAACGTAATACGTTACCAAGCCGGCGGTGCCCACTCCTCTTTGGTCACGTAATACGTTACAACGAGAGAAAGGAGACTTGGTGGTTGGCCCGGCGCGGCCAATGAGCCGGCGGACACCCAGACGCCACCGACCATTGGGAGATGCGCCCCGGGTGAGGCCCCTCTCGGATGATCTGTGATTCGGGAAGTTTGCCGAACGGGGCACAGGCTTCACAGCCTGTCGCCAATCCCCGGGAAAAACATCGTCACACTCTCGCATTTCGCGACAATAAGGGAAGAACGACGCCGGCGATATTGACCGCCTGCAACGCTCGAATGAATACCCCGACCATAGCCAGAAAGGACTGCTTCGAAGACCTCGTGCGCGAACACCAGGCGGGGTTGCGCGCCTACGTCCGCGCCTTGGGCGCGCAGGACGCCTGGGTCGACGATCTCGCCCAGGAGGTGTTCCTGGTGGCGTACCGGCGCCTCGGGCACTTCGATGACACGGCGGATTTCGGTCGCTGGCTGCGTGGCATCGCCCGAAATCTTGTGCTTAACGAGCGCCGGAAAAACGCCCGCCGTTCACGGCTGTTGCAGGAATCGATTGTCGGGGTGCTCGACGACAACGGAGAGATTGAGCCGACAAAATGGGTGTCGGAACCGCAGATCGTGCGGGCGATGACGGACTGCGTGGCAGACCTGCCCGCGCGCAGCCGCGAATTGCTGCAACAGCGCTATGCGGCAGACACCGACGCCCCCACGCTCGCCCGCGCCTTTCAATTGAGCGCCGCAACTGTGCGGCAGACGTTGCTCCGCACCCGCGCCGCAGTACGCCGCTGCATCGAGGGAAAACTCGGGGAGGCGTGGCTGTCATGAACACCGGACGCTTCGAGGAACTCCTGGGCCAGCTGTTCGACGGAGATCTGTCGGCCGCCGAGGGTGACGAATTGGCGGCGATGCTTCGAGCCGATCCGTCGCGGCGGCGCGAATTGCGCCAGCATCTCGTGCTCTGGGAATTGTGGGCACAGCAGCAGACCCCCGAGCGTTCTGCCGACTCGTTCCTGGCCGCCTGCCGCACGCGACTCCGCGCCGAGCGGCAAGGAGAGAGTTTTCTCGCGGATCTGAAGAAGCGGATCCCCCGGGACTCCGACGCACCGGAGGCGACTACGCTCCTCGGTGGCTGGTGGAACGTCCTGCGGCGACCGGCGCGGTTCGCGTGGGCCGCGTCGGTCATGCTCGCCGCGTTTGCGGTTTTCCTATGGCTGCTCACACCGCACGACGCCCTGGCCACAACAACCCTGCACGGCGAACTGGTCTGCACCGCCTGTATTCTTCACCAGACGCACGAACATCTGCCGGCCATCCGGGTGCACGAAGGCGCCACCACGCGGATCTATTATCTGCAGCCCATCCACAGACCCATTCAACCGCCCGGTGACTTTTGCGCGGCGCCGATACCGATGGTGGCGACTGGAAAGGTCGGGACGAAGAACGGTCGTTTGCTGTTCGACGTCCAGGCTGTCGAGCCCGGCTCCCCGCCCCTTTCGCCGCCGGCGAATCCGGACGAACGCGTCCTTTTTCCCTTTTGACGATGACTATCCCAAGACCCTCCCGTCTCGCTCTCGTCGTACTTGGTCTCGCCGCGTGGCTGGCCAGCGCACCCGCGACGCGTCCGTCCAACCCCTCGCCGTCGCCAGACACCGCCGGCACCGCGACCGAGAAGGCAGTCCTTGCCGCCAACGCCGAGATGATCGCGGCCGCCAACCGCCTGGATGTCGATGCGTTCTTCGACTACATCGTCGATTCTGACCGGGGGCTGATCGTCCAGAACGGCGTGATCTTCCGCACGCGCCGCGAGGCCTATGAAGCCGTCAAGCGCGGCCTGCAGGGGCTGGCGAAGATCGACCGCAGGCTTGAGAATCCGCAGGTCACAGTGATTGCCCCCGGCGCCGCATTGCTCGTCGCCGACGGGAGCGTGGACGCCACGTTCACGAACGGAAGGGTGACGAACAGCCGGTTCGCCGTGTCACTCGTCTTCGTCCTCCGCGACGGCCGGTGGAAGGTGCTCCACGGCCATTATTCCATGCAGCCGGACCGGCGCTAAGGAATGGTTTTGTCGCGGTGCGCAATAATCTATTTGGAGGGCGGTGCCCCGTCACCGCCAAAGGTCGATTCCTAGCCCGGATGTTTCACACTCTAGGCGATGGCCTGCCTGCAGACTGTAGCCAACCCTAGAGCCGAGCTTGCTGGCCGGCACATCCGGGCTACCGGCAAAACCGCCCCCAGAAACCTCGGC
>Ga0182027_10014984_pt1 | contig 10698 bp, 8 predicted proteins | sample 712E1DmetaG_FD_121300 | JGI IMG/M metagenome (GOLD analysis project Ga0182027, IMG submission 121300) | Permafrost microbial communities from Stordalen Mire, Sweden - 712E1D metaG (Illumina Assembly) | ecosystem: Environmental > Terrestrial > Soil > Wetlands > Permafrost | place: Sweden...
CGGTGAGTTTTTCCTCTTTCTTCGAAACCGAGGTGATCTCGACGTTCATCAGATCGTCGAGGCTCATTCGCTTGAGGGACTGGATCGAGTTGGTATCGGCCGTTGATTCGGCACGTACGGCGGCCGTTGCCAGCAACAAGATGCTCAGGAATTGGTTCGCCAGGAACCAACCGCGCCGCTTGAATCCAGTATTCATGCGATTTAGCTCTTCGTGCCCACAGTAAAGATTTCGACGGGCATTTTTGCTGAATTGTGCGCATCTTTTATGCCGCCAATCATACTGGAATCCGCCTAGGTAAAAACCACGAGGAACGGCGCAATAGCAAACGGCACGCAAATCTACCCGCTCAGCAGGAACAGCCGTCAAGTATCAAGGCGTGCCGGTAATTGCCCTTGGTGAAGTCGGGTGGTAAGGATGTCCACTACGATACAATTCCAATCGCGCCTGGATCCCGTCCGCGCGGGCCAGATCGATGACCCTCTTGGCTGCGGTGGCTGCATCGCGCAAATCGTCCCGTGGCTGCATACGCGACCGCCAAGGTGTCCAGATAAGCCGAGGTTCGATTGCCGCTTCGTTCACACGCGCGACGCGCCAACTCCACCGCCCGACTCGGCATACCGCCGCCTCCCAATGTCGGATGGCGTAGGCGGGGCCGCATGGCGACCAATGCGCGTTCACGCCGTGACGATCCACACCGGCCACACCCGATTCCATCACTGCTGACTGATCAAGTAGAGCGAATACGCCTCATCCACGATCGCGGTCCGATAAACCATGAGCAGCGACATCCTTATGCATGGCTCCGGTGGCGGCGTTGACACAGAAAGAACGCTGCCATCCGGGCCCAGCCACGCGCTCTTCAGGTCCTGCGTAATGCCATCGTGTGAGATTGTAAGCCTGCCGCTCTTGACCAGAAGCGTATCCCCGTGTGCTTTCATGGCCATCTGCGCCACTGACTGCAGGAGCTCCTGCGGAGAAAGCTCATGTCGGGCGCTGTTATCACTGGAGAATGTCCCATACCTCTTGCTGTCGGGGTAATAAATGGGTTTATCGAGATAGGCAGTCACAGGAGTAACATTCAATTCCTCGCTCCCAATAATCAGCAGATTCGCATAGCCGTGTTGTCGAATGAAGTCCGCGGCCGCTTTGCCGTTGGAAAACGGCGCCATTAGATGCAGCGTCCACGCATACGCGCCTGCAACCACCTGAAGGGCCAGGATCAATGGGAGAAACAAACGCTCCATCCGCACGGGTAAAATCGCGGGGGATGACCGCGGCTTCTGGTCGCGACCCCATGTGAACCCGCACCACAAGCACGCAAGGTACAGTATAAAATACAGACCGTCATGCCGCACTTGGGCCACTGAGACCGCGAAATGAAACAACAGCATCAGTCCGCTCCCGAACAAGTACCACACGACGGCCATCGGGCTCCGCCGAAGCGTCCAAGCCGACATCGCCAGCAAGCCGAGAGATAAGGTCGCACCCAATGCCAATGTTTGTGGTGCGGAATCCAACAGGAAATTCAATCCCCATGACAGCCTCATCCAATGAGGGAATGGTCTGGGGATCGGGACATAGCCGCGCCACACGTTGCCGAGCGCCGCGGCAAAACTTGAGACGGTCATGGGGCGCGGCCAACCTTGGAAGGCCAACGCGTCTTTGGGCTTGATCGACTGAAGCGCGACACAGATCAGGGCCGCGCACAGAATCACGCCACTGAGGATCAACGCCCGCTTCCTCGTGGCCCACAACTCTCCCACATCTCGGCGACGAATGTGCTCCAACGCTGACGCCGCGACAAACGAGAAGGCGATGATCGTCCCCAACACGTCGATGTTGGAGAGCAGGAACAGGAGCACCGCTTGGGCAATGAAGCTGTCCTTTCGCCGGTCACACACGGCGCACAAACTGAATACCAAAAGCGCAATCAAGACGTATTCCCGCGCGATCAAGCAGTACTCGAAGATGGCGAAGTATCCAAAACAACAGAGGGCCTTCTGCGCCCTGGTAAACGGGCCAAACCGAACGAGTACCCAGACGCTGCAGGTCGCCAGCGCGAGGTGCAGCCATTGCATCGCCTGGCAGTGGTGAGTGAATTTCGTCAAAATCCACAGCACAACGTCCCAGAGCATAAAATGGACGTCGTATCGTGACGCCCGGTATAGATCGCGCAAGGAGTTGCTGAACCTTGCCATCAGCCACGGCCAGACCTCATCGCGCCACATCGCGTGATGCAGGATTCCGATTACTCCCAAGACCACGAATGCGGCCACCAGCGAATAGGAAAACAGCGCCTCGCCCCTGACCACAGCCTGCGAATTGGATGGTCTCGATTTCACGCAGCCGATTTCGGTTGCTCCAAGTAAACCATACCCTATTCAAACCAGCAAGACACCCGGAAGACATATCTGTTAATTCCTAACACGTCCTTCGATCCGTTTCTTCAGGACGTAAGAGGACGGACCCACACTGCCATTCAAATTCAATCGTTTCCGTCACGCCATCAAATTGGGTGATTGGCGTTCTTCCCGCCATAGACCCATTCCCACCTCCGTGCCACCACCTCTCGATGATTCCGCAGCCGTCGCTTGAATCAATTGCAATCCGTGGATTACCACGATTGAGCGACTGCGCGGTTTGGCTTTGCCCCGGGTCGGGCCGTTCGCAAAGTCTTTCGGAATTAAGGTGTTCGGGTGGCAGGCGAAAGCCCGGACCGTCCCGTTGCCGGCTGCCGGTAGCGAGCCGCTGCGTGCGGAACTAGACGCGGCGCACGAGAATCTCGCACGCAATCGCCGCTTCGAGCGCGAGTTCCGTTTCGCCCACGCGCACGACGTATGCGGGGCGTTTCTGCTGGAGCACCACGCGGCTGCCGGGCACGAGGCCATATACCGCCAGCGAATTGCGACGATGAGGGTGTTCGCAGTTCAAGCACACCAACTCGCTCGACTCGCCTTCGTCCAGTTCCGTCAGCGGAATGGCGTCCGGTCTGGCCACCGGCGGCTTCGGCCGGTGGAACAGTCGTTGCAACAACCCGATCGACTCGGGTCGGTCCGGGAACTCGTACTGACAGTTCGGACAGCACACCAACTTGCAGAACCGTCCGAGCGGGCACCCATGGGCGCACGCCGTGTCATGCTTCTCAAACTCGAATCCGCAGAGCGGACAATCCAGGTATTCCGCGCGTTTCGTGCTCATCTCACAAACCAAACAGCCTCCCGATGTGGTTGACCAATCCACCGACCAGAAACGCGAACGGGAAAATGAACAACGTGATCCACATCGCCGTCTTCCTCCCGAGTTCGCGCGAAATCATGAACAACGTGGCGATGCACGGCATGAACAACGTAATCGTCACCATCGAGACCAGCACCTGATGGGGCGTCAGGATGGCCTTCGGACCCGTCGCGGCGTCGAGCAGGTACACCGCGCCGTAATCGCGTCGCAGGAAACCGATTAAAAATGCGCTCGCCGTCTCGCGGGGCAGTCCGAGCCAGCCCGTCACGAGCGGTTCGCCGAGCCGCGCGATCTTGTCGAGCACCGCCAGCTTGTCCAGCACGAACAAAATCGCTGTTCCGAGAATGAACAACGGTACCACCTCTTTGAGGTACCATTCCAGGCGCGCAAACGTCTTGATGAACACGTTGGACAACTGCGGGCGGCGCATCGGCGGCAGTTCGAGAATGAAATCGCTGCCATCGCCGCCCATCAGTTTTGCCGCCAACCAACCGATCCCGATCATGATCGCGATGTTGAGCACGAGCCAGAACAGGGCGGCGCGAAACGATATGCTCGCGATCATCGCCAGCAGCACGCCGAGTTGCGCCGAGCACGGAATCGACAACGACAACAACAAGGTCGTGATGACCCGCTCCTTGCGTGTTTCCAGGATTCGCGTCGTCATCGTTGCCATCGTGTCGCAACCGAGCCCAAGGATCATCGGCAACACCGCCTTGCCATTCAACCCCATCCACCGAAACACGCGGTTCACCATGATGGCGAGCCGCGGCAGGTACCCCGAGTCCTCCAGCAAACTGAACACGAGGAAGAACGTCGTCACAATCGGCAGCACAATCGCGAGCGCGTAACTGATCGCCATCGTGACGACGCCGTACTGCCCCACCAGGAAATCGTGCGCCAACCTTCTCGTTTGGGTCCACCCCCCGAGTGTTGCGCCCGGGGCAATCGAGTAGGTTGGCGCGAGGACTGTTCGTTGACTCTCCGCGATCACGATGCCACGCGTGGGAGTCAGCGGGATCTGAAACTTGTATTGGGAGACTTCCGTGTGATTCGTGTGCGGGAAGGGCAGGACCGCATCCGCAACCCGGATGGCCCACGGGCTGACGTAGCGGCCAAAGACCACGTGTTCGAGGAAGTCCACCGCCGTGCCCGCGCCCAGCAACCCCACAAACCAAAACGTGAAGTAGAGCACCAACGCCAGGATTCCCAGGCCCTTGATCGGGTGCATCGCCCACGATCCCAGGCGCTGGGCGAACGTTGGCCGCTGCGGCCGGACATGCGCGTAGACCTGGGCAAGAATCTTGTTCGCCTCTGCGAGGTATTTTGTCGTTTGCTCGTAGCCGCGTCCACTCGCGGCGTCGACCGGCACGCGCGGCGCCGCTGCCGATTCCAAACTCTTTCGCAGCAATTGTATCCCCATCCCCGCGGTTGCGATCGTCGGGACAACGGGAATGCCGAGCAGCTCGCTCAACTTGCGGGTGTCCACGCGCCCGCCGCTTTTTCGCAATTCATCCATCATGTTCAGCACGAGCACCTGCGGGCGGCGCAACTCCGCCAACTGCAGGGTCAGCAACAACGCGCGGCGCAGGTTCTTGGCATCAGCGACCTGCACGATCGTCGCCTCGGGATAATCACGGAGCACGTCGCACGTCACGCGCGCGTCTTCGGTGCGCGGCGCCAATTCGTTCACCCCCGGTGTATCGAGCACCACAACGCTTTCCCCTTCGATATCCGCGTTGCCGCGGGCGATTTCCACCGTGGTGCCGGGATAATTCGACACGGTCACATACTTGCCCGTAAGCCGGCTGAACAACACGCTCTTGCCGACGTTGGGATTCCCCACGAGCACCAGCGTGGGCTGGCCCGTTCCGACCGGGCGGTCTGCGGTGATGGCAACGTTGTTCTCGTGACGCCGCATGGTTGTCAGTAGGCGAAAGATTCCAGTTCGTAACGACCCAGATGCGGCCGGCCGCGTTGTTCGTTGAATCGAAGGGCGTCGCGGATGGCCTGTTCCTGCGCGCGCATCTGCGCCGCGGATAACGGCTCGATCCGCAGGGCACGGGTCTGTTCGGTGTACCGGCTGTTCGGGTAGATCACCAGGGGCGAAAAGTAGATGAAATCGTCGCGGCCCAGCGGCAGGTTGTTGATCAAGCGCGCCGTCTCCCGCACGTGGGCTTCGGCGAACTCGCGACCGCCAGCGCCCAACAGCGCAATCACTCCCACGATCAGCCCGGCATTTTTCAGGCTCGCCACGCATTGCGCGATGCCCGCGCTCGTGGCCGGTTTGCACAACCACTTCAACAGGTTGTCGTCGCCTGTTTCCAAACCGATGTAGACCCGGCGCAAGCCGAGCTCGCGCAATTCCTCAAAATCGGCGGTGGTGCGCCGCGGCCCCATGAAGGCGTCGAGGAACGCGCTCACGCCGTCGAAGCGCGTCGTGTGACCCAGCCACCAATTGGCCGGAACGCGCTCTTCCGTGTGCGGTGGAAGCTCGAAACGTTCGTGGAGCACCCGAAACATGCTCACCAAATCCTCGTGCGGCAGGGTCAGCGCATTGGCCTCGCCCAAAAAAATGGAACGGCGTCCCCGCAAGGCTTTCCCGTGGTACGCAATCGCGTCATTGACGTGTTCGGCAAACCGGGCGGGGGTCTTGCGTCCATAGAACACATCGCGATACAACTCGCAGAATAGACAACACGAATACGCGCACCCTTCCGTCGCCTGAAGCACGAGCGCGTTGTACTGGTCGGGCGGAAGCACGGCGACGCGACCGTAAATCGCGTGAAATCGTTCCGCATCGCTGCGCGCGGCCTGCTGGTCAAATTTCGCGGCACGATCCAACGACGGCAGGATCTCCGCGAGGGCCTGACCGGGTCCCGGTTTCGCGTATTCCAGCGCGACCGAGTTCCCCTTTAGTTCGTTGAGCACGGGGACAACCTTCTCATGCGCTCCCGTCACCAGCGCATCGGCGTCTTCCGCGGGGAGAACGCGGCGTTCGATGCCGCCTCCCTGCTCGACGGAACGTCGGTGTGTCACCAACACTTGATGCGACAAGCCACGACGACGATGATGATCGGGTTTCGCCACCTTCGTCAGTCGCCCCTCGAGGTCGTAGTGCAACGCCAGGTCATTCTCAAAATAGAGTGCGAGTTCGAATGCCGAGAGGGCTACATAGACCCGTTCCCCACCCGACAGGAGCACCTGCAACCCCGCCGTGTACCGCGGCACTTCCCCGAACGCGAGTGCCTGCTGGTACTGCAACAGGTTCGTCTTGGCTTCTGTCCCGACTTTCATAAATCAACCTTTCGGTCGCCCTGTCACGCCGTCAGCGCTGTCGCCTCGGCAACGCCGATTTCCTTGTTGGTCAAGTAGCATGCCGGATCGGACGCCCACGGATCGCTGTACACCTGCGCCGCCCGCACTCGGAAACTCCCGCCGCAAATATCCTGGAACCGGCACTGCCCGCACCGTCCCTTGAGTAACGGCAAGCGGTTCCGCAATTTCGCCAGCAGCGGGATCGAGTTGTCGGACCAAATCTGGCTGAATGGCCGCTGCTTCACATTGCCCAGCGTGGCCGCTTGCCAGAACTGGTCGGGATGGACATTGCCTTGCGTGTCGATATTGGCGATGCCGATGCCGGAAGAGTTCGCCCCACCGCCATTCCACTTCATCAATTTGTGGACCTGCTCGGCGCGTTCGGCGTTGCGCTCGCGCAACTTCAAGTAGACGTAAGCGTTGTCCGCGTGGTTATCGACCGTCAGGATTTCCTTTTTCAAGCCGCGCTGGTGAAACGACTGGGTGCGTTCGAGGATGGTGTCCATGGCGCGACGGATCTCCGCCGTCGTCAACTCGTCGGCGGCGTTGCCGCGGCCCGAATAAACGAGGTGGTAAAAGCACGCGCGCTGGATACCCTCGGCCTCGATAAAGTTGAAGATGTCGTGCAAATCCATGCAATTGCGGCGTGTGAGCGTGAGGCGCAAACCAACCTTTTGGTCGACGGCGCGGCAGTTGCGCATCCCGCGCACCGCCCCGTCGAATGCGCCTTTCTTGCCGCGGAATATATCGTTGGTCTCGCCAATGCCATCGAGCGAAATGCCGACGTAGGTGGCGCCGAGTTCCTTGAGTTTCCTCGCGGCGGCTTCATCCAGCAGCGTGCCGTTCGTCGAGAGGGTCAGGCGGAGCCCCTTGCCGACCGCGTAGCCCATCAAGTCGAACAAATCAGGTCGGGTGAGTGGTTCGCCTCCGGAAAACAAGACGGCCGGCACCTGGAACGCCGCGAGGTCGTCGATCACTCGCAAGGCTTCGTCGTGAGCCAGTTCGCCGGGATACTTCTGCGCGTAGCTGTCCGAGTAACAGTGCACGCACCGCAGGTTGCAGGTGCGGGTAACGTTCCACACGACGATCGGGCGGCGTTCCGCGGCGGATTTCGGGGCGCCGTGGCCATGACCATATCGCAACCCATCGGCGGGCTGCTCTTCACCGCAGTAGAGCTTGGTAATATTGACCATGACGCATTCTCTTCGACGTTGCCGGGCTACAATGCTTCGTCCAAAATCTTGTGTCTCCTCATCCGTCGCGGCTCGTAAATGCAGTGTGGCTCTTCCGCCATGTAATTGCCGTGCGCGGCGTAAAACGCCCGGGCGCGGCAGCCGAGGCACACTTTCTTGAATTCACACAGCCCGCACTTGCCTTCGAGCTGTTCGACATCACGCAGTCGACCGAATACTTCCGAGTGCTCCCAAATCTCGCGCATCGGCTGGCGTTTCACGTTGCCCGCGCTGACGGGCAGATAGCCACACGGGTAGACTCCGCCCGTGTGCGACACGAAACAGATGGCGCTGCCGGCAAGACAGCCCTTCGTCATCGCGGCCATGTTCGGACCGCCGCCATGGCCCTGGTCTCCCGGATGACCGTGGCCATTGCCACGAGCCTGCCCGCGTTCGGGTTTGTCATGGCTGTGCGTGGCGTCGATGTGAATATGCTCCGCCGCGGCGCGCTGGCGCATCACGCGAAAATAATGGGGTGCGCACGTCGCTTTAAGATGAAGATCGCGTTCCTTGCTCTTGTCGTACATCCAGTTGAGCACGCGCTCGTATTCCTCGGCGGGCAGCATGTTCGACTCGGCAATTTGCACCCCGCAGCCGACGGGAACCAGCATGAACAGGTGCAACGCGTCCGCGCCAAGTTCCTGAGCCGTGCCGTAGAGTTTTTCGATCTGGCGCACATTGTGGCGGGTGACGGTGCAGTTGATTTGCAGGCTCATCCCGAGGCGGCGCAGGTGACAAAAGCCCTTCACCGCCGCCGCCAGCGAGCCGGGTTGGCGACGAAAACTGTCGTGCGTGATCTCGTCGGCGCCATCGATGCTGATCGCGACGCGCTGGATGCCACTATCGACAATCGCGTGAGCGACGCGTTCGTCGATCAACGTGCCGTTGGTCGCCAGCGCTACCGCCATCCCCTGATCGCGCGCGTGCATGGCGATCTGAAAAATGTCAGGTCGGAAAAGCGGTTCGCCGCCGGACAGAACGAGTATGGGCTTGGCAAACGCGGCCAAGGCGCGGACAAACTGCAGCGCTTCCTCGGTGGTGAGGTCGTTTTTCATGAGCTGCCGGCTCACGTCGAGACGCCGGCAATGAATGCACTCCAAGTTGCAACCCGCCGTCGTCTCCCAGAAGAGGAGCCTGAGCTCATTCTGGTTTTTGGTTTCTGCGACCATGCCCGCTGAATGGTTTAGCACTGGCGGTGCCAGCATGAGGAAACAGAACCTTAATCAACTGCGCCGCAATAGAATACGGGAGATCGTGTGATAAGACCGGGGCACCAGGAACCTGACATTTTGGCAAGACGGCGCGAACCATGTCGACAAGTTGTCGGCTTGGTTTACTTACTTCAGGTGTAACCGCTGTTTTAGCATCCTCAGTGGATGCTAGAAGCGGACGCTGCAACTGGCATTGGCAAGAAGTGCGATGTGGTTGTTGAAGCCGCCGGTGCTGGGCTCGTCGTACGAGTAGAACCCGTAGCGAAGGCGGGCGACCACGTTCTTGCTGATCTTGCGACTGACGCCCGCGAGCACTGAGTGGCGTTAGGAAATCCAATTGCCACGAAAATCATGGACTTCTACCGTTGTGCCAAGAACATTAGAAATTGCAACAAAATCCCTTTGGTGGAAGATGCCTTGAGCTGTCCACGGAGCAATAGTGATGAAGTTGAACGTCGAAGCGGCAAAGAATCTGGCGCTGGCCACCGTTGTGCGGAGGTCTCCTGACCCCGCACCGACTTTGACCGAAGGTCTCGCGTTTATTCCGGATAACAGTGACCGTGCCGTCAGGCGTAACGGCCCGGCCAGAAAACCTGCGCCGAACGCGGTGAGGCAAGCATATAATCCCCTTGGAGACACGGCGCGCCGGCCGCTTATGGCACCGGGATGTATTTGACACGGTAAAGCGAGTTGTCCTTGATCCCCAGATATTCCAGAACGCCGTCGGAATGGAAGGTCGGGCCGTTCTTGACGATTCCGTCGTAGTACTCCGCGCCCGCCTCTTGGCCATCCACAACAACCAATCGCCTCGCGCCCTTCCAGGCACGATACGCCACGTGCCTGCTGTCGGCACTGAAGATCGGCGAGCCTTCAGCAATTGCGTCGTACTCCGCGCTCGCCTCGCCGTCCACCACCACCATACACTTCTCGCTCTTCCAGGCACGATACGCCACGCGCTTGCCGTCGGCGCTGAAGATCAGGGTGTCTTCCCGGATAGCGTCGTACTCCGCGCCCTCCTGGCCGTCCACCACCACCATGCACTTATCGCTCTTCTTGGCCCCATACGCCACGCGCTTGCTGTCGGCGCTGAAGATCGGCGAGCCTTCAGCAATTGCGTCGTACTCCGGGCTCACATGGTCGTCCACTACCACGAACCGCTTCTTGTCCTTCCCCGCCACATACGCCACGCGCTTGCCGTCGGCGCTGAAGATCAGGGAGCGTATTCCGTCATACTCCGGACTCGCCTGGCCGTCCACCACCACCAACTGCTTCGCGCCCTTCTGGGCCGTGTACGCCACGCGTTTGCCGTCGGCGCTGAAGATCAGGGTGCCCTTACCGATTCCGTTGTACTCCGCGCCCGCCTGGCCGTCCACCACCACCAACCACTTCGCGCCCTTCTGGGCTGCGTACGCCATGCGCTTGCCGTCGGCGCTGAAGATCAGGGAGCTTATCCCGTCGTACTCCGCGCCCGCCTGGCCGTCCACCACCACCATCACCCGTTTCGCGCCCTTCTGGGCCGCGTACGCCACGCGCTTGCCGTCGGCGCTGAAGATCAGGGAGCTTATCCCGTCGTACTCCGCGCCCGCCTGGCCGTCCACTACCGCCGACCACTTCGCGCCCTTCCGGGCTCCATAGGCCACGCGCTTGCCGTCGGCGCTGAAGATCAGGGTGCCAGCAGCGGTTCCGTCGTACTCCGCGC
>Ga0182027_10014985_pt1 | contig 10697 bp, 8 predicted proteins | sample 712E1DmetaG_FD_121300 | JGI IMG/M metagenome (GOLD analysis project Ga0182027, IMG submission 121300) | Permafrost microbial communities from Stordalen Mire, Sweden - 712E1D metaG (Illumina Assembly) | ecosystem: Environmental > Terrestrial > Soil > Wetlands > Permafrost | place: Sweden...
ACTTTTACCAGAACCCTGTGTATGCCATATTACGCCAGCCCTCCGGCTGCCGTAACCCTCACTATTCCGGCTGCCGTAACCCTCACTATTCCGGCTGCCGTAACCCTCACCCTGCCCTCTCCCACGGGGAGAGGAAATATAATCTGAAATATTTAGTAATACATTTTCAATTGAATTAATAATTTCTTCATTTTTAAATCGTAATACTTTATTTCCAATTGAGGTAAGATATTTATCCCGTATTATATCATGTTTTTGTTGTTCTTCACTATTATGTATTTCACCGTCTAATTCAATTATTAATTTTTCTTCGTGACAATAATAATCTACGATGTAAGAACCAATTTGATGTTGTCTTCTAAATTTAAGATTTTGAAATTTCTTGTTTCTTACTAATTCCCAAAATATTTCTTCAGCTTTAGTTTGATTTGCTCTTAGTTTACGCGCCTCTTCCAATAACCCTGAAAATTCTAATCCACCTCTATAATTATTATTTCCCTCCTTTTGGGAGGGACTAAGGGAGGGTTGATAGCCAATAGCCCGAATAGTGCTATCAATAGCTTTGTTTACAGCATAGTACTGATGATATGCTGCTAAAATCTTTTCGGTACTTATCTGTGTTACTTTCGTTTCCTGATCTATCTTCTTAGTATTTTGAAATACTATGAAGTTCCTGATAAGGTCAAGAAGTGTTTTGGGATTCAGCATCCCCTTTAGCATTGTTTCGAGCTGTGGAATAAACCTTGACGCTTCCTTTTCCCCGTCCGCACTTTTCCAGGCCATATAACGCTTGAACCCAGCCGAAACGCTACCGGCCTTACACTCTAATCCATCCGAAATTACACAGACAGCATTATAAGTAAATAATCCTGGTATTGCCGCTTTATATGTTTGTATCTGGTTATAGGCACTTTCTATTGTTGCATCTTCACCGGCAGCATTTTTTAATTCTATAACGACCAGAGGAATGCCGTTTACAAACAATAAAATATCCGGTCGTTTGTTTTGATTATTCTCAACTATTGTGTATTGGTTAACAGCAAGGAACTGGTTATTCTCAATATTATCAAAGTCTATCAGTGCGATTTCATGGCTTCGTTCATATCCTTCCTGCTGGAATGGTATTTTTACTTTCTCAACTACGTATTGATGAAAAGTTTCATTGTTGTGAAGAAGATCGTGAGAATAAATTCTTAATATTTTTTGTATTGCCTGTTCCTGAGCTTCTTTCGGAATATGAGGATTAATATTTTGAACAGCTTTTCTTAATCTGTTTACTAAGACAATTTGCTCAAAGCTCTCTCGTTCGGATTTTTCTGCACCGGGAGCAATTGCCAATCCGTAAATGTATTCCCAGCCTAAGAATTGGAGCTGCTCTATTGCAAAGGATTCTATTTTATCTTCAGTTATTGGCTTCATTATTTATATTTAATATGTTAGTTTCATATAGCTAATATAGTCCTCCAAATTAGACGAATAATATTTTATTCGACTTACGCTTGGCTGATGAGGAAATGGGAAAATATCTCTGTTAAGTTTGTTATTTGACGCTTTGCAATAGCTAAATTCTCTAAGTTTTTTCCCTGTCTTTTTATCATAGCCCCAATAATCTCTTACTTGCGCTTTATCATCGACAAGAAGTTGTAAAACGGGTAAACCGAGAGTAATAATTAATTGCTGCGGATAACAAGCTAATTCAGATTTTAGTAATTCAAGATTAGGTACTAAGTGTTCATTTAATACCTGTGGAGTTCTTGCTGGCGGAGTATCGTAGAAATATTTGAAAATATTTGTTGCATATATATTTTCTATACCCAAACCAAGTTGTTTGCAAATATTCAGTATATAGTTTTTAAGCGAGCCATTTTTATCAAGATTCAGTGTACATTTTATTCTTTCTCTACTTGCTTTGATTTTAACCGTTGGGTCTTGACCTATTATTATTATTTTAATATTATCCGAAATGCAGAATGGCGGTATTGGTGACAGTGAAATATCAATAGGATTTGCTGAGAAATCATTTTTAATCTTGAGTATATCTCTAATTTTCAACGATTCTACAAATACTTCTGATGTTTTCATAAATTTACTCCCATTTAATTTTAATTTAACCACTCATCTACATAGGTTAAAATGTAAACAAAGTTGTTCGTTTCGGTTTATTAAAAAGGTAAATCATCATTCTCTGTTTCTTCTTGTTTAGTAGAATTATCCTCTGGGAATTTCTTTTTATAGTACGCATCTAAAAATAATCCAATAGTGACTATGCTATTAAATGCAAAATATGTGTAAAGAGAATCATTAATAATATATTCATCTGGTGCCTTCCCGTGAAAATTGGTTTTTCCACTTCTAAGTTTCTCTATGCTTTGTGCAACGGAAATCAAAGAACTCCCAATAGTTTTGATTTCCACGGGCATTTCTGAATTTGGATAAAGTTGAAATGCTTTTAGAATATCAGTTGTTAATTCATAGAGAGTTTTGTTAGTATTTTGTTTTATTGATATGCTTTCGTTCTTTAATATTTCTTTTAAAATACTTTCTAATGATGAATTTGCCAAGCCAATTGCAATATCAGGATGTTCTTCTATTTGTCTAAATGCTGTCTCAAAAGTTAAACTTGCAGTTTCATAACTTGACTTGATATCATTTCTAAAAATGGGAATAGATGGAATAAAATTTGGTGTTTCAATTCCCAAATCAATGGCAATCTTTAACAAAGTTTCACCATCAATATTATGAAGTGTTTTTGTCAAATTAATATCACCATTTTCTTTTTCGGCAATATTAAAATTTTCATAATAGTTATAGCCGCCATTATCGGAGACATACCATTTATCGATATAAAATCTGATATTGATAGGAGAACTAAATTTAGCCCATATTTCTTTTTCAATTTTTTCTATTAATTGCATCTGATATGCTGGTGAAATTAAATTATTCATAGGAAATTCCATTATATTTTTACCCGTACTTCCCCACTCATTAACTTTGGTAATAGTGTATCCCGGAGTCTTGTGAGTGAAGTAATTTGGTTATGATTACTAAATATTTTATCGTCTACGGGTTTTGTTGTTTTTTGAAATTTTTCAATTAAATCTTTAGGTGGAATTATATTTTCTAATCTCTTAAAATCATTTCTTGTTATTGAGCCAAAGACAGTCCCGTTATCCTCAAACAATTTAATTTGCTGCATTAAAGATCGCATTTTATAATAAGTGTATGAATAAAAATCTGGATTGTGTAAATATCTAAATGCAGATAGGCCTCTACCAATACAACAATCATCTAAAGCCATATTCATATCCCCTACCGGAGCCCTTACGCTTATCAATGTGTCAAATCTCTTTGCAAATCTTGAAGGTTGTGTGGTAAACATTCTAATTTTGGGAAAGCGAAAATCAAAATCTGTTCTTCCTTGAAAAAATATTTTTCCGTTGCCTTCATCATTATATGAGTCACTTGGTGGAGATTGACCCATCGTAAAATCAAATTCATCAGCCAGTGTACCAATTCCCCAGTCTTCCTCCGCTTCCTCCACAAACCACTGCCTAAAAAGCGTTTCTGCTATCTGCTCTAAGGTTTTGTTTTGGCGATACATTAAATCTATTTTATTGTCTAAACTGGAAAGAATTGATACAATGGTTTTTTGTTCTTGGAGAGGTGGTAATTCTAAATTCAAATTATCAAAACAGTTTTTAGGAACCCTCTGTCTTCCCGACGTTCCTTCAAAATTGCTTTCAGCAAACCCCCTAACTTCATCCCATCTTGATAAATAAAAAACAAAATCATTATCTGAAATATTATTTTTCCCCCGAAATACAAGAAATTCTGTTGAGCCAAAACCCTTATTATTTTTTAATCCTTTTACCTGGCAAATTTTTCCATTTTCCATGCATGGTGTAATTCTCGCAAATAAAGTATCTCCTTCATTAAACTTTGCGCCACTTGATAGTTTACGTTCTATTTTTGAATAACAAAACCTTTTTCCATCTTCTAAATCTTTCATTTCAACGAACGAATATTCGCTTCCCTGTTTTAGGATAACAGTAGGGTTTACATCTACGAAATCGGAGAATTTATATTCTTTCCACTCACTCATTGTTAGCCTGGCTTATCCGTTCAACCTGTTGATTAATATCATCCAGCAAGCTTTCATCAAATTTTTCAATCAGATATGTTATTTCAGTTTCATCCGGTAGCTGATGATAAAGTTTCTCTAACAAAAAACCGGGAGTATTTCCAATTGCAAATGTATAACTGTAATTACCTAATTGTATTCTTAAATCTTTCCAAGTATCGAAAGTTTTTATGCCTGCTTTTTTGAATCCATGCAGTTGAATTTCAAATTTAAATATTTGACATTGGCTTTTCATTACGGTATTTAGATATTCAACAGCATCCGAAATTGAGCGATGTCCTTGAGTATCTGTCCAGGCTAAATAATCTGCACTTTCAAAAAGTGGTATAATTTCTTCTTTCAATGAATCAATAATTTTAAGCTGTAATGGCCAAACTACGTCTGATAATATCTTAGCTGTTTTTTTAGGTGTGCGCTTCTCTTTTACTTCTTCATTCTTTAGATTGTTTAACAAGTCTTTCAATTTATTCAGCTTTTTATCTACCGGCTTTTGAAACTTTTGAACTTGACGTTCCATTTCTGTTTCAAGTTGTTCTACAGTGGGCAATTCACCTCTTATTTCCGCAGGGAGTTTTTCTAATATTTTGTATTCAGCCACACCTATAGGCATATTACTGTTTCGTAAAGCATATTCCACCACAAGTTTATCTTTATTTTTGCAAAGTATTATTCCAATACTGGCTTCATCCCCCGTCTGCTTCAATTGTTCATCTGCAAGGGTAAGATATAACTCAATTTTACCTTTATATTCAGGTTTAAATTCGTCAATCTTCAATTCAATAACTATATAGCGTTTTAAACGAGTATGATAAAAAAGCAAATCGAAAAAATATTCCTTTTCACCGAGATTCATTTTGTATTGCCTGCCTATAAAAGCAAAACCCTGTCCTAATTCTAAGAGAAATTTTGTTATCTGGTTAGTTAAAGCATCTTCGAGATCCCTTTCCGTTGCCTCTTTCCCGAGATAAATGAATTCAAACTTGTAAGGATCTTTGAAAACCTGTTGCACTAATTCTGAGTGAGGCGGTGAAATAGTATTTTGAAAGTTATTAGTAATTTGGCCTTGTCGCTTATGCAGCTCACCTTCAATTTGATGAACCATAACATCCCTGCTCCAGCCATTTTCAATAGTTTTTTGTATATAAAAGAGACGATCTTTGGGGTCTTTTACTTTGTCCAGAATGGTTATATGATGATACCAACTTAATTGTGCAAGGGCGGCTTGCATAATTTGAGTGTCCGTGCTCTTAGTCAATTGTGCAAGCGGCACTTGCACAATTTCATTAGATCGCATAACTGATTTATTTACTTGAACTTCAGACAGATTGGAAAAATTGGGATATGCTTCCGCAAAGGCACGCATATACTTAATGTTTCGAATATTCAGCCCTTTCATATCAGGAAATTCAGTCCTTAAATCTTGTGATAATCTGTCTATTACTTTAGTGCCCCAACCCTCGGCTTGCTGTTGTTCTAATATTGTTTTACCAATTTCCCAATAAATGGCTAATAATTGCGCATTAACAGTGTAGACAGCGTTAATACGCGCCTGGCGTATTTTTTCTTTCAGCCCGTTTACTATATCCTGATATTTTGTTGGTAAGTCGCTCATAGATTAATTTTTTTTAAATTATTAATAATAGCTTCATTTAATTGTTGTTCTTCAGCCATCTGCTTTTCTAATTCTGACTTTAATGAAGTGAATCGTTCGACAAAATTAAAATCATCTTCATCATCGGGCAAGCCAACGTATCTTCCGGGAGTAAGCACATAATTTAGCTCCCTCACTTTATCTAATGTTGCACTTTTGCAGAAACCGGGGACATCTTCATACTTTCTTTCCTCGCTTCTCCATCTATGATATGTACTCGCAATTTTTAAAATGTCTTCACCGCTCAAATCCCGATTCCTGCGGTTAACAAGATAACCCATATTGCGCGCATCAATAAATAGGATTTCATCTTTACGGTCCCTGAAACCGCCATTAGTTTTGTTACGGGATAAGAACCATAAACATGCAGGAATTTGTGTATTAAGAAATAATTTTGTTGGAAGGTTTACGATGCAGTCAACCAAACCTTTTTCTATTAAAGCTTTTCTTATTTCTCCTTCATTATTTGTTTGCGTAGTAAGCGAACCTTTGGAAAGAACAAAGCCGGCCTGTCCTGTTGGTGCAAGATGGAAAAGGAAGTGCATAATCCATGCGTAATTTGCATTGCCTGCAGGCGGGACAAACTTAGCGCCTAATAAACTCCAACGTCCGTCATTCTGTAACAGCTCACCGCTCCAATCACTATCATTAAAAGGGGGATTAGCCAAAACATAATCTGCTTTTAAATCTTTATGAGCATCGTTTAGGAAGCTGCCTTCATTATTCCATTTAACATTACTGCTGTCGATTCCGCGTATTGCGAGATTCATTTTACACAAACGCCATGTTGTCTGGTTGCTTTCCTGTCCATATATGGAAATTCGATCGGCCGGGCTTAATTGTATGCCGTTCCCATTCTTTTTCCTATAATGATCTGAATGCGCCTTAATAAATTTTTCGCTTTGTACAAACATACCACCACTGCCGCAGCATGGGTCGAATACTCTTCCTTCATAAGGTTCAAGCATTTCAACTAAGAGCCTAACAACACTGGACGGTGTATAGAACTGGCCGCCCTTCTTGCCTTCAGCAAGTGCGAATTGACCTAAAAAATATTCAAAAACCCTGCCTAAGATATCTTTGCTTTGTGCTTCTTTAGTTCCTAAAGTTACCGTACTGATTAAATCAATTAACCCGCCAAGACTTTGCTTATCAAGTTTTTCCTGGGCATAGACTTTAGGCAATACTCCTTTAAGCGATTTTGGATTATCTTTTTCAATAGCTTCCATTGCATCATCAAGATCTTTACCAATTGTTGGAAGTTTTGCCCTGCCTTGAATCCATTTCCATCGTGAAGATGGTGGTACATAAAAAACATTTTCTGCTGTATATTCGTTCTTGTCTTCTGCGTCGGCGCCTTCTAATTCGCCTTTCCCTTCAACAAGCTTCTGGTAAAGCTCATCAAAGGCATCTGAGATATACTTAAGGAATATTAATCCCAACACAATATGCTTATATTCTGCAGCATCAATATTTTTGCGGAGTTTATTTGCAGCGCCCCAAAGTTTTTTCTCTATTGGTTCATTATCAGGAATATTATTTTTCTTTGCCATAAATTGTATTAATTCTTTTTGTAATTCTTATAAATTTAATAATTTTTTATTTATTATAGGGTAATTTTATTTAGAACTTCCACCATCGCAACCGTATCCATCTTGCAGTATTCAAGCAAATTCTTTCTTATTTGTTGTGTCTTAAATAGGTCATTTTCATAATACAAACTTTCAAAAGCTATTGATGCCGATCCGCCTTCCTGAATTTCCAGTTTATCATAATTCATTTCCGGCACAAGTGCAGGCAGGACATATTTAATAGAGTAAGAACCTTTCATTTCAGGTAAGTAGTAGTATCTCTTCTGGAATGGGATCATCAGATCTATGATCCGGCTAAATAATTATTTATCATTTCTCACTTCAAGTTTATGCTTAGCAATTTCAATTGCTTTATGGAGTTTTTGTTGTAAAAGTTTTTTATCCGGCAGCAGAGTAATGTATTCGGCTACCTTAATATTGCTTTCTTTCAAACGGAGTAATTCGATATGTTCTTCATTTTTGCCGGTACAAAGTATTAAACCAACGGGTAGATTTTCGCCTTCAACGGTTTCGTGCTTTTCAAGGTAACGCAAATATAGTTCCATTTGTCCTTTGTAACCGGCTTCAAACTCGCCAAGCTTTAAGTCAATTACTACGAGGCATTTTAGCCTGCGGTGGTAAAACAATAAATCAATTTTATAATCGCGGTTATCTATTGTAATTCGCTTTTGTCTTGCCAAAAAAGCAAAGTCGGTTCCCATTTCAATAATAAAGCGGTTTAATTCAACGAGTATAGCGCTCTCTAAATCTTTTTCACTGTATGTATCGCTCAGTCCTAAAAAATCGAGGAAATAAGGATCCCGGAAAACCAGATCGGGGGATAATTTTTGTTCTTCTTGTAATTGCTTCAGGTCATTCACTATTGTTTCATCCGGTTTTTTACTGATTGCAGTTCTTTCATAAAGCATTGATTGAATGCGTTCATCAAGCTGACGGGTGCTCCATTTCTCAATCTTGCACATTTCAATATAAAACTCTCGTTTTAGCTTATCATCAATAAAAATAATGGAACGAAGATGAGTCCAGCTTAATTGTGTACGCAGTGCGTGCACAATTTGTTCACCGGGAAAAGTCTCCGCAATGCGGAGACAATTATGTAAATGTCTTTTACCCCAACCTTTGCCATATTGTTGAGTAAGTTGAATTGATAAAGATTCGATTACTTTTTCCCCATAATTTGCCCTGTTACTTTTAAGTATATCTTCTTTAATATACTTTCCGACTTTCCAATAAAGCATAGTTAATTCAGCATTTACCGTTACAGCAGTTCTAACCCGGCTTTCTTCAATTAACTGCCGGATGCTTTCAAATAATGGAGCGCTATTGGTTTCCAGTTGTTTCATAAATAGTTCAATTCAGTTAAAAATGAATTTAGCTTGTTTAGTGTTTCCTGTCTCTCAGATTCAAGAGCTTGAGAAGGTATTGCATATTTATATCAAAGTTTTTTTATAACTTCAACAACTTCTAATATAGCACAATCTTGATTATCAACGGTAATTCCTAATTTTGCATGCTGCATATCGTTACGAATTTGGTGTCTTTAATTTCTTTAGGTGCATACATTTCAATTTTATATTTTTTTATATAATGTATTTAGCACTTCCACCATCGCCAGTGTATCCATTTTGCAGTATTCCAGCAAGTTGTTTCTTGTCTTTTCTATCTTAAAAATATCTGTTTCATAATATAAACTCTCAAAAGCTATTGATGCTGATCCGCCTTCCTGGATTTCCAGTTCTTCGTAATTTAGCCCCGGTACTAATGCAGGCAGAACATATTTAATAGAGTATGAACCTTTCATTTCAGGCATATAATAGTATCTCTTCTGGAAAGGAATCATCAGATCGACGATCTGGCTTATCCGCTCTTCAATCTCACCGGAGAATTCAGGTAAGTCTCTTGCAATTTCCTTGAGGCGGGTAATCTCAAATGCTTTGTTATAAACTAAGATTGTTCCTTTGGCTTTTGTATCATTAAGAAGTTTGGTGATAAACGGTATACGCGGATCGCCGTTTGCATCCGCAAGAAATTCATAATGCTCAAGTAGACTGTCTTTGTCTTTCTGATAATGAAGCGAGTACTGAAATGGAATTTGCTGGTAAGGCTTTGAATTATCGAACATAGGGACTGCCGGCATAAATGTCTCAAAGTCCATAAAAAATATTGGATATTTTATTTCGGCAAGAAATTCTTTAACCGCATCTTTGTCAATTACGGTTTTATTATTTATATAACATTCTACCTGCATTTTTTGGTTAACGTTTAACTTGTAATCAACCGGGACATCTTCCAGTTTTACATAGCCTTTATTATAAAGCTCAAACTTCTTGTCTATTTTTAAGTTGGCAATATTAAAAACCGAATATTCAGGTACATCCTTCCAACAGTATCCCCAAAAGCTACAAGTATAAGGGGTACTGCATTGAGTTCCTATTGCTACTAAAGGAATAGCATTTTCATTTAATACTTCTTTCAGCTTGCCGGTTTCACTTTTTATAATATCCTGCTGCCCGGTTACAAGCTGCTTAACGCTTTCAACATTAAACAGAGAATGAATATCAAGCTCCCCATTCCTAATATATTGATTGTTTATATAGACAATTGAAATATCCTTAATATTCAACCCGAAATTACTTAAAACATAGTATTGAATTGATGTATCTAAAATGTAGGTTTCCGATATTGAAGTAGAGCTTTTTACTTCATAAATGAACCACTCATCTTTCACTTTTACAATTATGTCGCTTATAACCAGAATATCATCAAAGAGAAAAGCTGCTTCGTATATTACTTTAACGCCCTGATTTATTAAATCCGCTGTTCTTTTAACTGCTTCATCTGATTTTTTAGGGTCTTCGGTTGCGGTTACGCCGCCGGGGAAAAGATCTTGCGCAAGAGTTCCTACATTGGTTCCGCGGGTAAATATTGCCTGCTGACTTTCACTAATCTTATCCATCCAGTCGTAGTGATATTTATAGAGATAGAGCTGCTTATCGCATTGGATGCCTTTTAGAAAGGAAGATTTACTTAATGAATGCTGCCCCATTACTCTAAGTCTTTCAGAAATACAGTGAAAGTTACTTTTTAAGTAGGTAAAAGGCAAGTAGAACGAAAACCGGAGACGGGAGAGGACAACTAAACCTCCAAGGATGAGGCCAAACCTTGGAGGTTACCAACTTGTTTTTATAGGGTTGCCATTTGTTATAAAGATTTCGTCCCTATAGGGACTAAGAAAAAATAGCAACGGTTCTATGTCACCCCGATGGGGCTTTAATTTTATTTTTCTCATACCATGACTACTAATATGCCGCCC
>Ga0182027_10014986_pt1 | contig 10697 bp, 8 predicted proteins | sample 712E1DmetaG_FD_121300 | JGI IMG/M metagenome (GOLD analysis project Ga0182027, IMG submission 121300) | Permafrost microbial communities from Stordalen Mire, Sweden - 712E1D metaG (Illumina Assembly) | ecosystem: Environmental > Terrestrial > Soil > Wetlands > Permafrost | place: Sweden...
ATCCAGGTGATCATGTGTCAGGTTGGTAAAAATGCCTCCCCGGAAATTGAGGCCTGTAATCCGGTGCTGAACTATGGCATGTGAACTTACTTCCATGAAACAATGGGTGCACCCTTCTTCCACCATCTGTGCCAGCAATTCATTCAGCTGAACCGGGTCAGGTGTTGTATGGGTGGTCGCAAGGATCCGGTCCCGGATCTTATTGTGTATTGTGGAGATCAATCCTGCCCTGGTTCCGAGTTTTTGAAAAAGCTGATGCAAAAGGGTGACTGTCGTCGTTTTCCCATTGGTCCCGGTAACCCCAACCAGGTTCAGGTGGAATGAAGGATTCCCGTAAAAATTCGAGGCGATTACAGCCTTTGCGATATTGCTGTCATTGACAAGAATAAAAGTTGCTTTTTCCTGAGGATTTTCAGGGATTTGTTCGCAAACAACTGCGACGGCTCCTGACTTCAATGCATCAGGAATAAATTGATGTCCATCTGAGGCCGTCCCCTTTACAGCAAAATAGAGGCAACCTGGCTCGACCATCCTGGAATCGAATTTCAACGAATGAATTTCAATATCCACCGACCCCAATACCTCGGTCACTCCCGCCTTCTCCAGTATATCACCTAACCGTCTCATGTTCGTTATTCGCTGTTCGCTGTTCGTTATTCATAATTCATTGTCAATTACTCTTATTCATCGCCAGGTCCAGCATCACAATGGATCCTTTTGAGTACATCCTTCCCGGGCTAAGCGATTGACTGACCACATTACCTTTCCCGTTCAGCACTACTTTTAATCCCATTTGTTCCAGAAGAAAAACGGCATCTTTCACTCCCATCCCGGTCACATCCGGCATTGTTCCCTGGAAATGATTTGAGGGCATTAACATCACTAAAGAATTGTTTGAAACCGGTACTGCCCATTGGGCTGCCGGGTTAACAGTCTTTACCTTGAAATTGAGCCATGCATATGCATCTTCCAGGTCCTTTTCTACTCCTGCATTTGCACAGGGGATCAGGTGTCCGGTAGTATCTTGCGGAGGAGAATTATTGATGTCATGAAGGTTGGCAAAAATACGGTCGGCGATCTCTTTGAAAACAGGTGCAGCTACCGCACCGCCATAATATTTTCCCTTGGAGGGATTGTTGATGACCACGATGATGGAGTACATGGGATGGTCGGCCGGAAAATACCCCACGAAGGATCCTTTGTATTTAATGGCTTTGGTTCCCTGCCCATAACCCTTGTTGTTCATGGCCACCTGGGCCGTACCGGTTTTCCCGGCAACTCTGTAATGAGGGTTCTTCAAAGCAGTACCGGTTCCGCGTTCCACAACACCTTCCAGGAGCAAATGGGCTTTTTCAATCGTAGCCGGCGAACAGATATGAGGGTTGATGACCACCGGCTGAAAAGATTGAACAACCTGGCCATTTTTCCGGATTTCCCTGACAAAAAGCGGCTTTACCATCACCCCGTTATTGGCAACGGCATTATATAAGGTAAGGGTCTGCAGAGGAGTAATAGCGACTTCATAACCGATTGCCATCCATGGTAACGATACGGCAGACCACCATTTACTCTTCGTGTTCTTAATATAGGGTCTCCCTTCACCATCTATCTGGAGATTCTGCGGAAGGTTAATTGACATCCGGTAAAGTCCGTCGATATATTTCTGCGGATCATCGGCATAAGCGGTGTAGATCAGTTTTGAAGTTCCTACATTGGAGGACTTTTCAAACACCTGGTGAGCCAGTAAGGTCCCTGTCAGCTTATGCGCATCGGTCATCGTCCTGCCATGGTAATTCATGATGCCATTGCCCAGGTTGACCGGCTGGTCCATCGAAATCCTTCCATCCTCCAACCCTACAAGAAATGAAGCCAGTTTGAACGTCGATCCGGGTTCCGAACTTTCTCCTATAGCATAATTAAATACTTCATCGTATCCGCCTTTTGGACTTTTGCCGAGATTGATGATCGCCCTGATATAACCGGTCTTGACTTCCATCACGATCACGCATCCATGATCGGCGCTATCGGCGCCAAGCTCTTTCCTTAAGGCGGATTCTGCAAGGTCCTGCAGGTTGATATCCAGTGTCGTTATAATATCATCGCCGTTCTGTGGTTCAACTTCATTTTCGATATCCACGGGCATCCAGGCGCCATTCCCGATCCTTCGCATCAGCCTTTTACCTCCCGTGCCCTGGAGATTTTTACTGAAAGAACCTTCCAGTCCCACATATACTTTTTGTGCGGCTTCCGTGTTCTCATATCCTATGGTACGCCGGGCAAGGTTTTTAAAAGGAAGTTCCCGTTGGAATTGTGGTATGACAATCATTCCACCTTTATAGGTACCCAGTTTGAGAATCGGGAATTTGCGCATTTGCCTGAGTTCAGGATAGGTGACATCACGGTGAACCATCAGGTACCGGTCACCGGTTCGCCTTCCTTCCCATAGAAGATTTTTGTATTCTGAAGCTTTTTTATCCTTGAACAGTGTTGAAAGGTGAGTTGCAAGCGAGTCAACCTGGTTTTTGAAAAGATCATCGGTGATCAGTTCTGAACTGATGTCCATGCGGATATCGAAGATGGGGATAGATGTGGCAAGCAATGTCCCATCATCTGCGCAGATATTGCCACGAATGGCGTCGACAGGGAAAAAGCGCATTTCCTGCTTACGGGCTTTTTCCAGCAATTCTTTTTCTTCCGTTGACCGGATGTAGATTGCTTTTCCGATGATCGCCATGCCGAAAATCAGGACTCCGAAGTAAACAACATACACGCGTAACAATATGTCTTTCTTGATATCTTTCATGGATTTCTATGGAGCGTATCGGTTTCTTTAATTAAAAGGGCTTTCGAATAAAAGATCTTATAGGGTGGTGTGGTGGTTCCTTTTATCCCCAGCGGAACCACCTTTTTTGCGATCTCGGTTTGCTTGCAGACATCAAGCATTTTAGCTTTTGCTGTAATTGACTGATACCGTAATTCCTTTAGTTCATTTTTTATTTTTTCTATTTGCTTGAAGGTCTTTTCCGAGTAATAGGTGTTACCGATATAAAACATTGCCAGGATAGCCAGGAAGATGAGAAATGGCAGGTTGCTGAGTACGGCACGATTAGAGAGAAGATCACCGCCGATAATGTCATGAAGCCCTTTGGTCATTTTGCCGGACTTCCTGACGGGACGGATTTCTTCCTTTTGTGGTTCCTGAGGAGCATTTTTCTTTTCTTCTTCCATGGGTCAGATCTTTTCAGCAATGCGTAAACGGGCACTCCGGGCCCTGCTGTTCATGGCAATCTCTTTCCCGTCCGGAACGACGGGTTTCCGGTTAAAAACTGATAAGGGGACGACCGGGTTTCCATAAAAATCCTTTTTCAGGGTTCCCTCAAAATTTCCCGAACGGAAATAATTCTTTACCAGTTTATCTTCCAGGGAATGATAGGAGATCACAACTATGCGGCCTCCTTGTTTCAGAACATCTGTTGCCTGGATAAGGAATTCTTTTAGCGACTCCAGCTCCTGGTTCACTTCTATTCTCAGTGCCTGGAAAACCTGTGCAAAAAATTTATTTTCTTTTCCTCTTCCGGCTGCATGCGTCAGCGCTTCTTTTAATTCCATCGTGGTGTTGACCGGGTTAACTTTTCTTGCGGTTACGATGAGTCTTGCGATTTTTGTGGCATTCCGCAGATCGCCATATTCACGGAACAAGGCAGCCAGTTTCTCTTCCGGATACTGGTTCACGATTTCTTTCGCTGATATTTTTTTATCCCGGTTCATTCTCATATCCAGTTCCCCTTCAAAGCGTGTTGAAAATCCCCTTTCGGGATGATCTATCTGGTAGGATGAAATTCCCAGGTCAGCGAGGATTCCGTCGACAGGAACAGTTTTATAGAGTTTAAGAAAGTTTCGCAGGTACCTGAAATTGTTATGGATCATGATCAGGCGGTCATCTTCGATTTTATTGCTCAATGCATCTTCATCCTGGTCGAATGCAAATAATTTTCCCCCTTTCAATTCTTTCAGGATCGCCTTTGAATGTCCGCCTCCCCCATAGGTTGCATCTACATAGATGCCCCCCGGCTTTATTGCCATAGCCTTTATGCTTTCCTCAAGGAGCACACTTTTATGAAACATTTTCCGGTTCTTCAGGTTTTTGGAGTTTCCCCATCACTTTTTCCGCCAGGTCAGAATACTCTTTGTCTGACATTTTCAGATGCTTCTCATACTCCTCTTTCGCCCATACTTCAATACGATTGGAAAATGCTGATAAGATCAGATCTTTCTCGATCCGGGCGTATTCCAATAAAGTTTTAGGTATGAGGACTCGATTGCTGGCGTCAAGCTGAAGTTCCGTTGTCCCTCTGTTAAAATTGCGGGCAAAAATCCGGTGATCTTTAATAAAAAGGTTTAATTGATTTACATCCCTGCTGACCTCCTGCCATTCATTCATCGGGTACATGGTCAGACAGTTCTCAAAACCCCGGTTGATGACGAATTTCTCCTGCGCTTCCGGCGGGAGCTGCTTTTTCAGCCCGGCAGGAAGGATTATACGTCCTTTGTCGTCGATACGGCATTCATATTCACCGTGAAGAATGGTCATAGCAGGGGTAAAATTTGAAGATGTAAATATATGTCAATCCCCACAATTCCCCACCTGCCCCCACTACATTTTTTGTAAAATGTTAATAACTTTTACGAAAAAATGAGCAAATAGCTCATTATCTGTATCTTAAAAAACGTTGTGAATAAAATGGTGATAAGTCAGGCAGATCTCAATGGATCACTACGATTTTGGCAGTGAACGGGTTGACTGAACCCGGGTTGGAAAGTGGGGAAATAGTAAGGAAATAGATACTTTCAGGGAGATTATTTACTTGGATAGAAACAGAATATCCGGAAAGAAAAACTTGTTGAACTACAGTCTGACCCTGGCAGTTGTAAAGGGTAATCTGAAAATTACCGGGATTGGAGCGCTGTGGAGATTGGATGAATACCTGGTCGTTAGCTGGATTTGGATATACCAGAAAACTGGTTGCCGATGCAGGCGCTTTTTCTTCGATTGCTGTATAGACTGCAGGGTTCGTTTTATGACTGAAATAATTCAAACCTCCGGAGAAATTTCCAACAATGAGGTCCAAAAAAGCCGGGTCTTCCAGTTTTGCAATACATGCTGATGTGGTTATTCCATATGAAACAGGAAGATCAACGCCGCATAAATTTCTTAACAAGGAATCCGATAGAGTAAATGTGCCTCCGAGGTTATCATCAATATTTGTATAATAATGAACCTTCCCTTCTTTCGATCCGGCAATGAGACCTGTTCTTCCTGAAAGATCCTTGAAAAAGAAGGGTGTACTAAATCCATCATAATCGAGATTGTGATTTGTCACATCAACTTTTCCAAGACTGTCGGTAATATGAGTAAATTCGGGCGAAGCCAGGGTTCCTGTATTATGATAATAAACGATCGTTCCCTTCCTGTTCCCGATTAACAGGTCCGGTAATCCATCTCCATCAATATCGAATAGCTGCGGAGCACTGAAATCACCTATATCGATCTTCTTATAATTTAACTGCGCCGGACCAAAAACCGGCTCCTTTCCGGCTCCGGCTGTATTATTAAAATAGGTAAGGGTTCCATCCGCATTCCCGGTAATCATGTCAATATCTCCATCCCCATCCAGATCATAAAAAGCAGGATATAAAGCCAGTGTGTGCAGGTTGGAAAGACCGGCAAAATCGTCTGTTTCAAGGTGAAAGACAGGATTGCCCTGCTGTCCGGTATTCTTAAAATATGAAATTTTCGATGTAAATACCGAATGCAAGTATCCCTGGTAACTATAGGCAGAATCGAAATAACCATAATTCCCTACCAGCAGATCCGGCAATCCGTCGCCATTAATATCAACAATTACCGGATAGGCACTCGTCCCCACATCGATCATATTATTCTGCAAGAAGGCATTGGTCTGAAACTGGAATACAGGATGATCATTGGTCCCGGTATTTTTAAAATACCAGCAACTGTGTTTGTTCTCGGAGATATAATATTGAGGATCGAAAGGAGAGACCACAAGATCACGGATCCCGTCATTATCCAGATCAAGAAATGAGCAGGCAGGGAGGGAATAAAGCTTTACCGGGTGATTATCCGGAAATGTACTATCCTGGCTGATCATATGTGCCGAATCCAGGGTTCCGCCATTTATTAATGCGATCAGATTTGAAAAATCGATATCACCGATGATCAGATCTTTGACACCATTGCCATCAAGATCAGTTGCCAGTAAGGTTGAACCTGTATGTTTGGGCGGGAATTCATTACAGGAAAGGCCAGGTAATCCCGAATATTTATACGGGCAAATAATATTCAGTGTGAGATGGTTGCCACCTTCACTTTCTTTGATGTCTCCCCAGCACTTATCGGCCAGCATAAAATCAAGACTGTCACAATTTCCATATTTTTCAATGGAAAGGTTTTTGTGATATTCAAGATAAGATCCCAATCCGAAAAATGTAAGGAAATCAAGATCACCGTCATTATCAATATCTGCGATAGCCGGATAATCAACATTGGTCAGGAAAATCCCGATCTTTCCTGTATAGTAGTACGATGTTAACTGGTTCGTTATAAGTTGAAATTTCAATGAAGTGTCGGAAATATTTTTAAATACACGAACTCCTCCGTTCAGGTAAGTAAAGATATCCTGCTTCCCGTCACAGTTGTAATCTGCAAAGATTACCCAATCCTGAAAATCGGGAAACAATGAAGCATATTCCGGGTGAAATGAATATTTTATTTCTCCCTGTGAGCCTTCATTAATGAAGGGAAGGATCCGGTTGCCGAACCGGTCGAAAACCAGGAGATCAGCTTTTCCGTCAAGGTTCATGTCAATCGGGCAGAACTGGCAGGAATTCATACCCCCTGCCCAGGGATATTGGAGGGGACTGTCAAGGATCTCCTGGGCCATAACGGGTAACCGGAAGCAAATGAAGATAAGGCAAAGGGCAAGATGCCACCGGAATCGATACAATCTGAACGTTTTTCCTGATCCTGACATACAACAAAAGTATCCAAAATTTACCTATCTTTGGACAAATAATACATAGCTATGTCAAGGATTTTGGTAATCGATGATGAAAAAAGCATACGCAATACGTTACATGAAATCTTGCAATATGAAAAGTATGAAGTAGATGGTGCGGAGGATGGACCCGATGGTCTGAAACTTCTGGAATCAAACAAATACAGTGCAATCCTCTGCGATATAAAGATGCCGAAAATGGATGGCATCGAGGTGCTGGAAAAAATTATGCTGATGACCGATACACCGGTCATCATGATCTCGGGTCATGGAACCATTGATACGGCTGTTGAAGCCATTAAGAAAGGGGCATTTGATTATATTTCCAAGCCATTGGATTTGAACCGGCTCCTTATCACGATCCGGAATGCGATGGATAAATCGATCCTCGTGGATGAGACGAAGATCCTGAAAAAGAAGATCAATGGGGTTCATGAGATGATCGGAGAGTCGGAAGAGATGCTTAAGGTTAAAGACCTCATTGCAAAGGTAGCACCCACCGATGCCCGTGTGCTGATCACCGGTGAGAGTGGGACGGGAAAGGAACTTGTTGCCCGGTGGCTGCATGCGTTGAGCAACCGTTCTGAACATTCTTTTGTTGAAGTTAATTGTGCAGCCATCCCTTCCGAACTTATCGAGAGCAACCTGTTTGGCCATGAAAAAGGCTCTTTTACTTCTGCCATCCGGCAACGGAAAGGAGATTTTGAGCTGGCAAGCGGAGGCACCTTGTTCCTGGATGAAATCGGCGATATGAGTCTTTCGGCCCAGGCGAAGGTTTTACGGGCTTTGCAGGAAAACAAGATTACCCGGGTTGGCGGGGAGAGAGAGATTCCGGTCGATGTCAGGGTGATTGCTGCAACAAACAAAAACATCAAGCAAGAACTGGAGAATAAAAACTTTCGTGAGGATCTCTATCACCGGTTAAGTGTGATCCTTATCGATGTGCCTCCACTTTCAAAGCGACTGGATGATATTCCCCATCTGACAAAACAATTTATTGCCGAGATCTGTGAACACCAGGGGAAAGCTCCGCTAATGGTCACGGACGAAGCATTCATTGCTTTGAAAAAGATCAAATGGACCGGGAACATCCGTGAGTTGCGAAACGTTGTTGAACGATTGGTGATCCTTTGCGATGGAAGGATCACGGAAGACGATGTCAAAAAGTATTCGATGCCGTTATACTAGATTAGGTCTAGCATTCCTGTTTCCATTACCCGGTATAGATTACAGACCCACAATTGTTTCAGGAGAGGAAGTTTCCGCTTTGGGAGCTTGCATTACAAATGACAATTATTACCGCTCCAACCTGCTCGCAACCAGTTTTCTTTCCCACAGTGGAGTAGTAAGAAGTCATCAAATGACAGCATGCAGCCCATTTTTTCCTGTACAGTCAAATGTTTAATTTTATTACCTCAATCCCCGTCCCCTTCTCCTTAAGGAGAAGGGCTGCAAGGGATGAGGTACATGGTAAATTCCCCGGGGTTTGCCCCGGAGTCAGGGCCCAGGGCTTGCCCTGGGGTTCATATCAATTGATTGCCCATGATTTAAAAAAGGCATTTGAAGAAGTCGTAGATGATTATATTACTTTCTGCGAAGAAAAGGGAGTTAAGCCCAATAAGCCTTTTAAAGGGAGTTTCAATGTCAGGCTGAAACCATTGATCCACAAACTTGCCTATCAGAAAGCGATGCAGAAAGGGATGTCATTGAATAAATTCATTGAAACCAGCCTGGAAAAGGAATTGAATGAATAGCGGCAGTCGGAAGTGAAAATTCTGCACCTATTGATCTTGCTGGGATTCACATTGGCATCCCCCGTACACAAACTCCAGTAAAATATACTCCGACCCGTGGTGAGGCTGTTGATGTTGACAGTTTACCCCAAGCATACTGTATTCGCAGCATAAAAATTTATGACAAGCTGACCGGAAATAATTAATTGAATCCCCGAAAGAATTGTAATAAAAAGAAATTGTTCCTGTTTTCATTCGGTTTCGGGGAAGGGGAAATGGTATCAAACATAAAATAAACATATCAAATACATTAATTGTTTTTGAATTAAATCAAAAATAACAAACTGAAGAGAAAATTTTCAGAGCAAATATATTACTTCTTAGAAGGAAAGACGATTAATAGGCAATTAATAATCAGAAATTTAGAATAAACAATTAACCAAAAAATTTTATTAGTTATGAGAAGAAATGTCATTAAAGACAAATCTTATTTTTTGGCTGTCAGAATTGTAAAACTGACCTTTGAGTTGAAGACTAGAAAGGTTGAAGCAGTTTTAATTCATCAACTTTTAAAATGCGGACCTTCCATTGCAGGGATTGTAGAAGAAGCTGGTGCGGGTATATCTAAAGTTGAATTTTCTATGAAATTATCCATCTCTTATAAGGAGGCGAAAGAGAAAATATTGTCTTAGGAATATTATTAGTGCGCTTCTCTACATTATTAATGTGTGAATGATGTAACTTATTATTATTATTATGTAATGCTTGCCGGAGTAAATGTACTGACCTTCGTAAGCTTGAATATTAATTTACAGTTTAACACCCAATTAAGATGAAAAGTAAAGTACTACTTTTTATAGCAGCTATAGCGCTGTTATCTTTCCCTAAGGTAATTTTCGGACAGACAGCGCCTACCTTAGGAGCAACTTCCACTTTTGCGGTATTTACCGGAACTGGAGCAGCATTTACGAATGTTGGGGCTACAACCATAACAGGCGACATTGGCGCTAGTACAGCTGCAACTTATACTATCGCAGGTATAACACTAACTGGAAATAGTTATATTCCAGGTAGTGCTACTGCAGCACAAGCTGCTGGGGATGTACTTACTGCATATAGCAATTTAACGCAGACAGTTACCGGAGTTTTAGGAACTACAATAGTAAACGGCCAGACAATTACCCCGGGTGTTTACAATACTGGAGCTGCTTCAACCTTAGATGGAACTTTAAATTTAGATGCGGGAGGTGATCCTAATGCTTTATTTATTATACGAATAGGTGGCGCTTTTTCTGTAGGTACAACTTTAGCATCAAACTTTAATCTGATTAATTCAGCCTCCTTATGTAATGTGTATTGGCAAGTAAATGGAGCATTTAGTTTAGCAGGTGGTTCTGTTTTCGGTGGTACTGTAATTTCTACCGGAGCAATAAGTTTATTGGGAGGCTCATCTCTTGCCGGTAGGGCACTTTCAACTGCTGGATCTATTGACTTACATAATAATATAGTTACAATAACAATGCCACCGGCAGCGCCAACAGCTACATTAATCCAACCGACTTGTACATTAGCCACCGGGACGATCACCGTCACATCGCCCACAGGCACAGGTATGACCTATAGCATTGGTGGCGCTTATCAAGCAAGTACAACATTCAGTACACTGGTGCCTGGTCCTTATACCATAACTGCAATTAATTCAGACGGATGTATCTCAGCAGGGACCATTGTAACGATCAATGCCCAGCCGCCAACCCCGGCAACGACAACAGCCACATTAATCCAACCGACCTGTACGTTAGCTACCGGAACGATTACGGTCACATCGCCCACAGGCACAGGTATGACCTATAGCATTGGTGGCGCTTATCAATCAAGTACAACATTC